>Ga0007862_1000126_pt1 | contig 25316 bp, 24 predicted proteins | sample CryBogCBH20Aug07_FD_71206 | JGI IMG/M metagenome (GOLD analysis project Ga0007862, IMG submission 71206) | Freshwater microbial communities from Crystal Bog, Wisconsin, USA - CBH20Aug07 | ecosystem: Environmental > Aquatic > Freshwater > Lake | place: Crystal Bog, Wisconsin, USA | collected... | reverse complement strand
AACAGGCTTGATCTGTCGAAAACGCGTTTCCCAGAACCGCAGAACATGTGGCGGCAGCTTCAGAGTTTCGGCGACGTCTCCGATTGCGCGTAATTCAGAAAAATTGATTTTTTCTTGCGGCTTTCTGATCACGACGGCCCTTCCCCGACTCGCTGACTAATAATCTTACCTTGTCACAAGAGAGGTTTATAAGCAGAAAAATTAATGCTGCTTGGTTGCCCCTTGTGGGGTGTGGACAAGCGGGCCTGCGATCTCTTATCTCCTCCTTTGAACATGCCTTCAGGCAAGGCGACATAAATTCGAGGCGCAAATGGAAAACTGGCTTCTTTTTCCTGAGCCTGCCCCGGCAATCAGACGCCGTGCGACAGCAGAGAATGCACAAGCCGTTCGCAACTGGTTATGGATTGTCGCCGCTTTAGTGTTTTTAATGGTTATTGTCGGCGGCGCGACGCGGCTGACGGAGTCAGGTCTGTCAATTGTAGAATGGAAGCCGATCACCGGCGTCATCCCGCCCTTAAATGACAGGGAATGGGAACAAGCGTTCGACGATTATCAGCAAATCCCGCAATATAAAGAACTCTTCCCTGATATGACCTTGTCGGGGTTCAAATATATTTACGCATGGGAATGGGGACATCGTCTGCTGGGCCGCCTAATTGGCGTCGTCTTTCTCCTACCCATGATATTTTTCTGGACAACCCGCCGTCTGCCAGCGGGCCTTAAACCAAGGCTACTCGGCATATTAGCCTTGGGCGCGTTGCAAGGAGGCGTGGGCTGGTGGATGGTTTCATCTGGACTGATCCATCGCACGGAAGTGGCGCAAGAGCGCCTGGCTATTCATTTACTGATCGCGGCCTTGATTATTTCGGCATGTATGTGGGTGGCAGGCGGGCTAGGCCCACAAAAATCAATGTCAGTACATGAACATGCGCGACGATTAAAAATTGAATCTCTCATTTTGCTGGGATCTGTTTTTATGCAGATTTTTATTGGCGGTCTGGTTGCTGGATTGCGTGCGGGCCTGGTTAATAATAGTTGGCCGCTTATAGATGGTTCATTCATCCCGCCGATGACGTCTCTGTGGTCTTTGGAGCCAGCTTGGCTCAATCTCGTTGACAACCCACTGACTGTTCAGTTCCTGCATCGAATGGTTGGGTATATTATTTTCATTCTTGCAGCTGTACATTTGGTCGATGCGGCGGTTAATTCTGACGGCAAGGTGAGAAGTGGCGCGGTTATTGTTTTTTTGCATATCCTTGCCCAGATCGCGCTTGGTGTGACGACTTTGCTTGTTTTAGGGCAGGCGGACGCTCAGCTTCAGCGTTTTTATTTCTCGCTAGCGCACCAGGCTGTGGGCATTGCTGTGATTGTTGTTGTGACATTACAAGCGCGAAGACTCTGTCAGCTCTGATGGCGCGCGTCGCGTAATGATCGATTTTCTTTTATGTCCTTTTGCTTAAATGGCGTAAGGTTGGAAGAAGCCTTGGTGTTTCCTTGGAGGCGTCTCATTGTTTGATTTCGTTTTTTCGACGCTGTCCGCCCCCGATTTTCTAAATATATTCGGGCTTTTGGTTTTTGTTGTTTTGTCAATAACGGCTGGCGCCATTTATTTGGCTGATCGTACTGGTCAACAGTCGCCAGCAATCCAAGATGCTCCAGACGCCATGGAGGTCGCCTATCTTGCCGGCGGTCTAAGCCAGGTCATCCGCACATTAATTTATGATCTCGATGAGCGCGGATATGTTACGCTTGAACAAGAGACGCGCATCAAGCGCACTGAGAAAGACAAAGAGACCAGCTCCCTTTCAAATCTTGAGTTACGCCTGTTGAAAAAATTGGAAACGGCGCCCAAAGCTCAAGAGATTTTTGATGATCAGATTTTACGGCAAGATCTGATGCGTCTTTTGTTGCCGGTACATGCGCGACTTGATGCGCAAAAGCTTCTGCAGCCAGCCTCCGTACAGCATGTGCGTCGCCTTATGGAAGGGTTATCAACGGCGGCGATACTGAGTTTTGCTGGATTTAAGCTGTCAATTTTGCTTGCAGATGGACGCTCTAATATATCCTACCTGCTTTTTCTCGTCCTTGCTGCGATCGCCCTTGTCTTTGCTCTCGGTTATGTAGCAACGCGCCGCGTGGCCAGTCGTCGTGGGCGCGCCTATTTAGCGAAAATGCAGGATGCCTTTAAACACAAGCTCGACGAATCCCTAGAGATGATCCGCTCGCCAGGACCGCAAGCGCGCGCCTTCAGCGGCGCCGCGCTTTATTTGATTGGCCTTTATGGATTCGACGTTCTTAAAGGCACGACTGAGGCGAAATTTGCCGAAACATTTGAGGGGGTTGCTGGCGATCGGGACGAATAGGCGTTGACCGGCGACTGCGATCAGGCTCCGCGCCGCAGGCCAATAGGCCCTTCCAGCGTTCGTCGCTCGGCGACAATATCGACCATTCTTTCAGCGCCGCGATCGCGCGCTTCTTGAACTTGAGCTTTCTCAAATTCTTCATTTGCTTCCTGAAACAGCGTTTCCGCCTCTTGTAGCTGTCCACGCAGATCATTGATGGAGGCTGTAATATTGTCGCGTCGACTGCGGGCTGCGCGTGCATAGGTTGGGTAGGCGAAGTGGTTAGGGTCGTTTATGTTTGCGCGGGTTTCTTCAGAGGATATTTCGCGATCTAGTTCGTTCCCCATACGGGTGAATTCAGCAATCATCGCATTGAGCTGTGCGATGCGCCGACGTTTTTCTTCGACTTGAAAGCGCTTCAGGCGCACAAGTGTATCCCGCGACTTCATGACTCTCACTCCACTGCATAAGGTTATGCGTAACAAATTGTTAACTTGGCGAGACAGTCGTTAAGATAAATGGCGGAAGTTGCTCTTTCGTTACCGAGCAAAAAAATACTCGCATAATTTTTATTTTGGGAAAGCAAGATATTGTTAAGGATCAGTTGGCGTCAAAAGCGCCTGATCCAAAGCGTCGGTAAATAAACGCCGGCGCAGGGGCAAGAGACTCATCTTCCCCCAGAGCAGCAAAAAACGCGTGTTGTGGCGATAAGCTGCAGGCTGGATCGGTCGCAGCCGGATCATTCGTGACGAGAAAAGCCTGGCATCTGCAGCCGCCAAAATCTATCTTTCGTCTGTCGCAGGAACGGCAGGGCTCCTTCATCCACTCAGTACCGCGGAAGGCGTTAAAGGCTGAGCTTTGAAACCATATTTCCTCCAGTGGTCTCTCAAGAACATTATCAAAGGTAAGATTTGGCAATGTTTGCGCTGCATGGCATGGCAGGGCCTTGCCAGAAGGTGTGACGACAAGGATGGATTGCCCCCAGCCGCCTGTGCAAGTTTTAGGTCGCGTTGCGTAATGATCATGCACGACAAAATCGAAGTTTAGCACGCCCTTTAGTTGTGCTTTTAACTCTTCGACGAGCGAGACAGTTTTGAGAAAGGTCTCGCGTGTTGGGATTAGCGCCGCACGATTTGTTATTGCCCAGGCATAATATTGAATATGCGCGATCTCGATACGCTGCGCGTCAACCTCAACGGCAAAGTCAATAATCTTTGGTAAATTCTCTATGTTTTGCCGATGGATGGGCGCATTAATGGTCAAGCCAAGACCAAGGTTTCGAACCCATTGTGCAACTTGATATTTCTTCGGGACGCCGCCACGATATCCGGAGATATAATCTGCATTGTCAGCGTCTATGTCCTGAATAGAAATTTGCACATGATCTAGGCCGATGTCAGCAAATCTTTGTAGTTGCGGTTGTGTTAATAAAACAGCGGATGTGATCAAATTAGTATAAAGACCTGCTTTAACGGCATGTGAGATTATCTCTTCAATATCTCGTCGCGCTGTTGGTTCGCCGCCAGATAAATGCAGTTGAAGCACGCCGATTGAAGCCGCCTGTCTGAAGATCTCTCCCCATTGATCTGCCTGCAGCTCGGTGTTTGCACGTTCGAGTTCGAGTGGGTTGGAGCAATAGGGGCATTGGAGCGGGCAGCGATGGGTTAATTCAGCAAGTAAGCCTGTTGGTCCGCCAGCACGTGGGCTGATGGGTGCGCGCGTCGTCAGAGCCGTCGTTGGCAATTGTTCTGGCGGGCCGTCGCAAAGCAATCTTTTATCTGCAAGACCTTGAAGCAGATGTAAGACGTCTTTTGCAATGACCTCAAATGGCGCAGTAAATTGTTGCGCCAGGCTTTGGCAGAGATCGCTGAGAGGCGTGCGCCCATTGATCTGGCGCAGAACGAGAAGACTTATTGCGTCAAGTTCATAGGCGCGCTCAGGCGCAAGCAAGACGGTTCTTTGCCGCGCCTGGTCGTCATGCAATCTTGCATAGCGGGTGAAGGCAGGGCGAGACTGTAGCTCGACAATATATGGTTTTGTCGCATTCTCAGTCATTTTTATCGTCAGGGTTCCATGCGCCGGGGGGGATTAGGCCAGGGGAGACATAGGCATGATGCAGCGCATCAAGTTGTGACCACAGGACATCACATTTGAAACGCACAGCGCCAATACAGGCTTCCTGTTCCTGTCTTGTCTGTGCGTGGTGTTTAACATAAGCGAGGGCAAAGTCTGAATCGCGCGGGGCTTGTGAGAGACGACGTTTGAAATAAGCCATAACGTGATCATTAATAAAATCGTAGTTTTCAAGCATCCCAGAAATACGTTCACGGTGAATTGTCGGCGCAAACAATTCAGTCAGCGATGAGGCGACAGCGACAACAAGAGGTTGTTCAACAACGAAACGGACGTAAGACTCTACAGCAAATTTCGTTGCTGGCAGCGCGCCAATACGAGACGTCACATACTCACGCGCAAAGCCCATCGCGTCTGTTAAGACCAGCCAGCGTTCAATTCCGCCTCCTTCTTCGCCAAGTCCATCGTGATCATGAATACGATGGATCCACTCGCGTCTTAGGTCGCGATCGTGAACGCGACTCATAAAGGCTGCGTCCTTACGCGGCACAGCTTCTTGATAGCAGTAACGATTTAACGACCAGGCGGCGACCTGGTTTTTATTTAATTTGCCGCCATGCAATAATTTATGGAAAGCATGTTTGTCGTGATAGCGTTCATCGCCGACAGCGCGTATGGCGGCCTCAAAAGAAGCTGGAGATAGCGGCGCTTCATGGCGCCAATCAGGCGGTGTGGTCTTTATCACAGCAACACCTCCATTCCGTCTTTCCCAACTTCCCATCCAGAGTCTCTAACAAGCGCAAATTCTGCAGAATGCTCATTTAGAACGGGATTAGAATTATTAATGTGCACATAAATTTTACGTTTGATATTGAGATCGGAAAAGCTCTTTAGTGAACCGTTTTCACCGCTCATATTGATGTGGCCCATTCTCGAGCCCGTTTTACCCATCAAACCTTGATCTATCATTTCATTTTCATGAAAGAGCGTACCGTCAAAAAAGACGAGTTCTTTATTCGCCAGACGGTTCGTTAAGTCATTGTCGAGAAAAGCGCAGCCTGGGATATAAAAAAATGATTTTCCTGTTTTTGTTTCCGTCACTTCCAGTCCTAATGTGTCCCCAGCCTTTGTTCCAAAATTCGGCGCATTTTTATTTTCAAGATAGAGCGCAATCTTTCCTGGCACCAGAAATGCGGATATAGTTAGACCTATATCCCGGTCTGCATAAAATATCTGTGTTGTGTCGTTAATGACCAGCTCATGTTTGGAAACGAGATCTGGCTGAAGAATAGAAAAAATAGGATTAGCGGCGAGTGCGTCTATAACGCGCATTGACGCGTAAATACTAAAAGGCTGCGCCTCGCGTAAGTTGAGAAGGCCTGCTATATGATCAACATCGCCATTGGTGAGCGCGACAGCTTTAATGGGGCTTGCTCTAAGCGGATCATTTTTTTGAGGCGCCAGCTCTGCATGTGCTGCGATCTGCTCACGAAGGTCGGGAGAGGCATTCAGCAGTAGCCAGTCGGAACCATTTGCGCTGACTGCTAGAGAAGATTGTGTGCGCGGCGAAAATCCACCGACCCCGTTTCTAACCGCGTGACAGTTTGAACAATTACAATTCCACTGAGGAAAGCCGCCGCCGGCTCCTGATCCTAAAACAATGATCCGCATCTTTTAACTGGCGCGATATAATAAAGGCGCCGCCTCTTCTGTTTGGTTCTTTTCTTCGCCCATAATATGTATGCAGCCCGTCTCACAGAGCAAGTGCGGGTGCATATTCTCATCTCAAGGGCGAAGAGAGATACTCAGCCTCAGTAAAAAGAGGCTTTTAGAAAAAGTCTCTTTTTGGTCGTTTTTCAATCCTATATAACTAGAATTGATTTTCTTGTCATATCTTTGGACAACACCCACATAAGTCTCAAAATCTGTGCGGACCCCTTCTAATGGATGACGAACGCAACATATGTTTCATCGACTAACGATTATCGTTTCTATCTTATTACTCGCTTTTGCAGTGACAGGCTGTAATCCCGAGGGCGGGGGGATTGTCGATAACGTCCTTGGCGGCGGCGTATTATTTGACGGCCCAAAAAAAGAGCCGATGAGCGTTCCGCTCTTTGTCGCCTCAACGCGTCGCATCGATGGCGCAGCCGATGATGGCGGCGCGAAATTTTCTTTAACGTCAATTGGCGTGCCAAGCGGACATCAAACAGGTGCGATTGAGAAACCAAGCTTTGGCTCACCCGATCGATTTAAGCATTTTACGGTACTTGCTAAAAGATCGATGGATGAGGAAGACTTCTATCGTGAAATCGCGTCGCATGTTTCGGGAAGGGTCGGGATTTCTCGAGACATATTGCTCTATGTTCATGGTTTCAACACTGGGTTGGATGAGGCAAGATTCAGACTTGCGCAGATTGTCGCGGACGGCCGTTTTTCAGGCGTCGCATCGCTTTTTACCTGGAACTCTCGTGGCGGTTTGTTCAACTATGAGTCTGATAAGGAGTCAGCGACAGTATCGCGCGACGCCTTGGAGAAAATTCTGCTGAACTTAGCGCAAACGCCTGGCATTGGTCGTGTTCATATTCTTGCCCATTCCATGGGCGCTTGGCTGAGCATGGAGACGCTGCGCGCCGTCGCGATTGCTGGGCATCCTGATCTCGATGGGCGTCTTGGCCAAGTCATGCTCGCAAACCCTGACATTGATCTTAATGTCTTTCGTCAGCAATTAGCACGCGTCGGGCCAGGGCATGTGTCCATTTTTGTGGCCAACAACGATCGCGCCCTGTCTATTTCTGCAAGAATTGCTGGCGACAGGCCTCGTGTTGGCGCACTTGATGTGTCGAAGCCGGAGGATAAGGCTGAACTCGACAGGCTTGGCGTATCCGTTCATGACATATCGTCATTTTCAACTGACTTCGTCGGCCACGGCGCTTTTGCAGAAGCGCCTGACGTTGTTAAAATAATTGGCGGACAACTCACGGCCCCACGCGCCAATGAGGCGCATCAGCATGCAATTATTGAGGCGACGCCGACAGAAAAAACCACACATAATAATAAGGTTGACACGCAAGAACTGCCGCCAATCCCTGCTCAGTAATATTAATTGCCTGAGACCGTTTCATGAGCTGATCCTGATTTTTCTGCGTCGGCTTGAGCGAGCATATTATAGCGTTTGACGCTAAAGGGGATCATCGCCAGGAAAGCAAGGCTGACAACAACCAGCAACTCCATTGGAAAGATTGCGAGCAGTAAGATTGTCGCGCCGACGCCAAACAAAACCGGAATGACAAGATCTCGTGGAATGGGACCAAGGCGTTTTCCAGAAAAATGCGGTATGCGGCTCGCCATTAAAAAGGCGATCGCAAGCACATAAACAATATTAAAAAGAGCCATGATCCGCGTTGAGGGAAGCTCCAAGACTGAAAGATGTAAATATAACGGCAGTAAGACGGTGACGGCGCCAGCTGGCGCAGGCATGCCAACAAAAAATTCCGCATGCCAGGCGGGCTTGCTTGGATCATCAATCATAACATTAAAACGAGCAAGACGCAGCGCTGCGGCAATTGCAAAAACCAATACTGCGAACCAACCAAATCCTTTAATTTCGTGCAGACTCCAAAGATAGAGAATGACGGCTGGGGCCACGCCGAAATCAACGAAGTCGGATAATGAATCCAGTTCGGCGCCAAACCGCGAGGTCCCTTTGAGCGCGCGCGCGATGCGGCCATCAAGTCCATCGAGAACAGCTGCCGCCATGACAGCAGTAACAGCCGTTTCAAAGCGCCCTTCAATCGCATAGCGAATAGAGGTCAGTCCCATGCATAAAGCGAGCAGGGTGACGATGTTTGGCAAGACGACACGGATGGGAATATTGCGAAAGCGCAAGCGACGTAATTCTGACGCCGTTAGATCGCTATCCCAAGGATTTTCAGCTTTTTTTCCTGGCTTTGACATAATCGGAAACCTTAGCCTGTCTTGAATGTCGTTGTGTTTGCGCCTGTGGTTGCATCGGCGATGATTGTCTCGCCAGCCGTGACGCTTGAGCCGATGGCAACAAGGGGGCGGAAGGCATCGGGCATATAAATATCAACGCGAGATCCGAAACGGATCAGTCCAAATCTTTCTCCAACTCCAACATTTTCGCCTTCTTTAATGAAGCAGACGATACGGCGCGCAATTAGGCCAGCAATTTGCACAACGCCAAAAGAACCATATTTTGTTTCGATGATTAAGCCATTGCGTTCATTATCCTCGCTTGCCTTATCGAGGTCGGCGTTTAGAAAAATGCCCGGCTTATAGGCGACTTTTATTACGCGTCCTGAAATGGGCGCGCGATTAACATGGACGTCAAAAACACTCATAAAAATGGAAATGCGGTGCATTGGCGTTGCGCCAAGGCCAAGTTCGGGCGGTGGTTGGAAGAAACCAATGGCGCAAATGGTTCCATCCGCCGGCGAGATTAAAATTCCTTCTTTCAGTGGCGTAACGCGCGGAGGATCGCGAAAAAAGTAAATGCACCAAGCAACGGCGATAAAGCCGAACCATCCAAGTGTTGGCGACAGCCAGTTCATGACCACTGCGCCAACCCCAAAAGCGGCAATGAAGACATAGCCTTCTGGATGGATGGGCGTAAGGGATTTGCGCACTGAATCTATGATCGACATTTTCCAGCCCTTGTGCTGCGCCTCGAAGCTTTAAACTGCTCAAGGCGTTTATTTCTTCTCTTTATCGTCATTATGCGGCCTCAACGTCACGACTGTGCGACAGTTGGACCAATGCCCGTTACATCGGCAATCGCCAGATTTGACAAGGCGCGCCCGCCGCAACGGCGTCTGCGCCTGCCTCTCGGACGATTAAGGCTTGCGATTGCGCCAGTTCGGTAATCAAGGATGAATCTTGGCGTGGATGCGGCATGGCGACAAGCGCGCCAGCCTCATTTCGGGAGAGACTTGCTCGCATATAGTCGCGACGGGCTTTATTTGATGACAAATTTGTCCCAGCGATCGCAGGTTCTGTTTGATCGGCTGCAGCCTCAGGATCTCCTTGTAGCGCTCGTATCAGCGGCATGAGGAAGACGAGGGAGCACACGTAGGAGGCAACAGGATTTCCTGGCAGGCCCAAAATGCGCATGTCGCCCAATGCGCCATGAATAAGCGGTTTTCCTGGACGCATGGCGATGCGCCAGAAATCTAATGTCATGCCTTTATTTGCGAGCGCGGGCCGCAATAAATCATGATCGCCGACCGAGGCCCCGCCAATCGTCACCAAAACATCCGCCTTTAATTCTTTGGCGCGTTCGATGCCTATTTCTAGATCTTTAAGATTGTCGCAAAAGACGCCAAGATCGATGACGTTTGCGCCCGCCATTCGCGCTAGCGCGCTGACAGCGTAGCTGTTGCAGGCAATAATTTGCGAGGGGCCTGGTTCTTTTCCCGGTAAGGTTAATTCATCCCCAGAAGCCATGATTGCGATCTTTGGCTGGCGGGCGACAGGAAGCGTCGCATGGTTCATGGCGGCTGCGAGCATAAGTTCGGCCGCGCCAAGGCGTCTACCGGCTAATAAGGCTGTGCACCCTTCGCTAAAATCAATTCCTTTGGAACGAATATTCTCGCCAATTAAAACGCTTGAGGTTGGATGAATGGCGCCGCTCTCATCAATTCTTGCGTTTTCCTGCATTAAGACGGCGTCAGCGCCAGGAGGAACGGGCGCCCCAGTGAAGATCCTGACAATTTCACCATGTTGAAGGGCTTTTGGATATGCCCGACCTGCTGCGCTCTCGCCAATGAGCCGGAAGCCGTTTGGATTTGGCAGATCATCTGTTGATAGTGCGTAGCCATCCATAGCGGCCACATCAACTGGCGGCTGCGTTCTGCGCGCAGACAGGTCTCGGCTCAAGGTCCGACCGAACGCCTGTTCTAATGTGAGATGTTCTTCCGCCAGCAGGCTTGTGTTTTCCAGAATGCGGTTGAGCGCTGCCGCAACAGACAAAAGATCCCCACTCATGCCTCAACCAACATCTTTCCGCCAATCTCCACTCTTTCCGCCCTGCTTCAAGAGCAGTTCAACGCCATCAATTCTCATTGAGCGGTCGAGCGCTTTTAACATATCATAAATGGTCAGACAGGCGACAGAGACGGCGGTCAGCGCCTCCATTTCAACGCCAGTTTTTCCGCTGCAGCCGGCTTCAACGCGGACATAGACGCCTGGCAGCGTGTCATCAGGCACAATATCAACTGTCACATGTGACAAGGGAAGGGGATGGCAAAGCGGAATAAGATCACTTGTTTTTTTTGCAGCCATTACCCCAGCGATGCGCGCAACGCCGAAAACATCGCCCTTCTTTGCATTTCCAGCCAAGGCAATCTTTAAGGTTTCAAGAGACATAATAACTTTGCCATGGGCTTGCGCCTTTCTTGACGTTTCGGCTTTAGCCGAGACATCAACCATATGCGCCTCTCCCGAAGCGGAGATATGGCTGAGGTCAATTGCGTCGTGAGAGCTCATGCTATTGGCTTTCGTACTATTTTTTTAATGCGCCATGTAGAAGCGTCCGCGTTGCTGTTTCTACGTCATCTTGACGCATTAAGCTCTCGCCAACGAGAAAGGTGAATATTTTTGAGCGTTCTAGTCTCAAACAATCGTCATGTGTTGCAATACCGCTTTCTGCGATAATAATTTTATCGCGTGGCATAAGTGCAGCGAGCTTTTCACAGACGTCAAGCGATACAGTAAAGTCATGAAGATTTCGGTTGTTAATTCCAATAAGACGCGTTTCAAGCGCCAGCGCGCGCGTTAATTCTTGTTCATTATGGACTTCGACAAGAACATCCATCCGAAGATCGTGAGCAGCTGTATTGAGCGCTTTAGCTTCTTCATCCGTCACGGCGGCCATGATGATCAAAATACAATCTGCGCCATAGGCGCGGGCTTCATAGACCTGATAGGGGTCGTAGAAAAAGTCTTTGCGTAAAACAGGCAGTCGTGTGGCTTTGCGAGCGATTTCAAGATAGTCTAGTTTTCCCTGAAAAGACGGCCCGTCTGTTAAAACTGAGAGGCAGGCGGCGCCTGCAGCCTCATAGGCGATAGCGATCTCTTGGGGGGCAAAATCAGCGCGGATCACGCCTTTTGATGGGCTTGCTTTTTTTATTTCTGCAATGAGCGCGATACGTCGTTCATTTAGCTTCTGCTCGATTGCGTGAAGGAAGCCGCGTGGCGGATCGTGATCGCGCACATTACGCTCAAGTGTTTTTAAAGGCATTCTGACTTTCGCTTCGGCGATTTCCGTGCGTTTATATGCTTCTATGTGATTTAGAATATCGGTCATGACGTCTACTTATCTTATGGTTGATCTATTCTAACGATTGTCAGACTCTATTAGCAGTCTATCACATTTTATTAGATAACGCCGCTTTTACGGGCTGTTGCTGTTTGAATATTGTATGAGAGCTGCGAGTTTATCGGCAGCAGCGCCTGAGTCTAGCGCTTTTGCCGCCAATATCGCGCCCTGTTGAATAGTGTCGGCGCAATCTGCAACAACCAAAGCGATTGCTGCGTTTAATATTGCGATATCTCGATAGGCTGATTTTTCCCCTGCAAGCACAGCGCGTAGCGCTTTCGCATTAAAAGCAGGATCTCCACCTTTCAGCGATTGAGAAGACGCACGCGGCAAGCCGACCTCTTCAGGCGTGATGTCAAAGGAGCGAATGTTTCCATTTTTCAGCGCAACAACATGCGTTGGGCCAGTTGTGGTTGCCTCATCAAGCCCATCAGAGCCATGTAAGAGCCAGACATGTTTTGCGCCAAGATCTTTTAGCGCTTGCGCGAGGGGTAAGAGCCAGTCGCGTGAATAGACTCCAAGCACTTGTCGTTCAACGCGGGCAGGATTGCACAGAGGGGCAAGAAGATTAAAAATTGTTCGCACGCCGAGTTCTTTGCGAATTGAGGCTGCATGTAAAAGAGCAGGATGATGCGTCGGGCCAGCCATAAAGCAGATCCCTGCGCCGTTAAGGCATGTGACAGCGGCGGCAGGAGAGCCGCCAACTCTGACGCCCAAGGCGCTTAAGACGTCGGAGGCCCCAGACAATGATGATGACGCCTTGCCGCCATGTTTGGCGACAATGGCGCCGCCGGCTGCCGCTATAATTGCTGCAAGCGTTGATATGTTATAAGTGCAAAGTCCATCGCCGCCTGTTCCCACAAGATCAATAGCGTTCGGCGGCGCTGAGACAGCGATCATCGCCTGGCGCATGGCTTTGGTCGCGCCGATTATTTCATCGATTGTTTCGCCGCGTATGCGCATTCCGATAAGAAAGGCCCCCAATTGCGCTGCGCTCGCTTTGCCCTCTAAAATTAACGTAAATGCAGCAAAGGCCTGATCCTGAGTTAAGGACGCGCCAGAAGCGATTTTCACCACATGATTTTTAAAGTCTGTCACGCGTTGCTGGTCCGACCCTGGGGAGCACGATTCCATTCTGCGGCGAGATCAAGAAAATTACTTAATATCTTATGCCCATGTTGTGACGTTATGCTTTCGGGATGAAATTGGACGCCATGCACAGGCAGGCTTTTGTGAGACATCGCCATGATTAACCCATCCTCAGTCTCTGCCGTGATCTCAAGGCATTCGGGTAGGCTCGCGCGACTGACAACGAGTGAATGATAGCGCGTTGCCTGAAACGGCCCCTCAATTCCACGAAAAACAGTTTGGCTCCTGTGGTTGATCGTCGCCATTTTACCATGCACGGGCAATGGCGCGCGAATAACCTCGCCGCCAAACACTTCCCCAATGGATTGATGCCCAAGGCAGACCCCAAATATTGGGATCATCTGAGAGGCCTTTGTAATGAGTTCAAGGCAGATGCCAGCTTCATGTGGCGTGCAAGGTCCTGGAGAAAGAATGATGGCGTCTGGGCGCGTATTGATAACGTCAACAACAGTAATGGCGTCATTGCGATGCACCGTTACATTGGCGCCCAATTGTCCAAAGTAATGAACAAGATTGAAGGTGAAGCTGTCGTAATTGTCGATCAGCGTAATATTGGACATTGACGTTAATTCTCTTATGGCTAGATGTAATCATTCCTCAGGGAACGCAGGGGAAGCATAACTGACCCTTAATGCGGGGGATAGCGTTTCGCAACAGGATGGCCTTGTAAGGCTTCACGAGAAAATTTCCAGTCAGGGCGTGCGTCCCGGATCATCATGATTTCGCTAAGTGACTGCCTTGTCACCATACCAATCAGATATCCCTCGTCATTTAGGACGGGTAAAGCTACGCCTGCGTTTAAGAGAGGAAGCGCCGCACTCAACAGATCGTGTGGTTGAAGCAAAGCTGTTGGGATGCATGAGAAGGGGGCAATGTCTGAATCGTCCTGGCTAATACGGAGCGCCTCGACGAGTTTAGCGCGTGACAACATGCCATATAGTTTGCCCTGCGCGTCAGTGAGCGGCAGTTCATCTTGAGATGTTGCGAGCAGAGCCTCAACAGCATCACGAATAGTTGCTCTATAATCAATAGAGATGATGCCAGTTTCCATAACATCGCGCGCTTCAAGGCCGTCAATGGACTGAGTAAGGCTTGTCATTTGCGCTTCGCTTGCTGCCGCCGCATAGACGAAAATTGCAATGAAAATCAGCATTGGATTACTAAAAAGCCCTGCAAAACCAAGTAAAAAAGCAAAAATTTGACCAATTGAGGCTGCGATCTTTGTTGCTTTCGCTTGACCAAGCCTCATGGCGAGAAGCGCGCGCAATACCCTGCCGCCATCCATTGGAAAGGCAGGAATAAGGTTAAAAACAGCAAGAAATAAATTAGCAAAGGCTAGCCGGGTTATTAGTCCGAGTGTGGGATTGTCGATGTGAATAGCGCTTTGAAGATCAAAGGCGTTCGTAAAGAAAAGTAAGCCAGAGGCGATGATGAGGTTAACAAAGGGGCCTGCAAAGGCGATGAGCAGTTCTTGATAGGGCTTATCTGGCATGCGGCTCATATCGGCGACGCCGCCGATAGGAAATAATGTGATCTCAGGCGCATGAATGCCAAAACGTCGAGCTGTCAGAATGTGGCCAAATTCATGTAGAACGACGCAGGCGAAGATTGATGAGATAAAGATGACGCTGTTGAGGGCTGTTTCTGCGCCACTGTAAAAGTAAGCGCTCAAGGCGATCCAAAAGAGGAAAAGCACAAGTGTGACATGAATGCGTATGGTTGTTTGTTTGAAGCTGCCAATAGGAAAAGACCAGCGCATCTCCAAGCCCTTCAATATAAAGAAACGATGATATTTTTTTGTTAGTTTTGACGGTAGATTTTATTGATAAAAGTCACGAGAATAAAACTCATTTTTTAAGTCATAAGTCTTGCTCATCGCCGCTCATTGAGAGCCGTCATTTATTTACGTCGTCTTATTGCGGCATCATCAAATGAGAGACAAAAAATACGCATCACATTATTTTTTGGCCGCCCATGGCGGTCGCCGACCAACTTTAGGTTCTGCTTCATTTTCCTCTTTACGACGTCGGCGCTTCTCATAGAGTTTTTGTGCGTCGTCGTCTCGGCCAGCTTCAAAGGTTAAAGCAAAATATATAATAATTAAAATGGCATTCACGGCAATTAGTACATAGCCGCCAACAAAAAAACCAGGCATGCTCAGCGTTACAAAAATTTGTGCGCTCGCGATTAAAAGCCATAAGACGCCGCCCCATGGCGTTGCGAGCCACAGGCCAACGCCAGCAACAATGTCTAAAACCGCGAAAAAAATGATGGCGAAGGCGGCATTTCGCGGCATAGCTTCAAAGATGGACTGCTGTGGCGATATAACGAGACGCCAATGCAGGAGGCCCTGAATTATCCAGAATAATGCAACAATGCGCATGAAGCGCAGCAGGAGGAGCCCCCATTTTGGCGCATCGACAGCAGAGGCGGGATCTCCAACTCTGATTGGTCGGTATGGATCCTCGTCATCATCATCTATTGCCCGCTCGGACATTAATCTGCCTTAGGCTCTATGAATGCGGCTAGCAAAGCGCGCTGCTTCTTCTGCTGCTCGGAACAGCGCCTTGGATTTATTAACGCACTCTCGATATTCATACTCTGGTTCGCTGTCATAGACGACGCCGGCGCCAGCCTGAACATGCATAACGCCATCCTTAACAATGGCCGTGCGTAAGACAATACAGGTATCCATTTGTCCGCTGGAGCCGAAATAGCCGATGCACCCTCCGTAAATACCACGTTTGTCGACTTCAAGCTCGTCAATTATCTCCATTGCCCGGACTTTTGGCGCACCGGAAACCGTACCGGCGGGAAAGCCTGCTGACAAAGCATCTATGCAATCATATTTGGGGTCGAGATCGCCTTGAACATTCGAGACGATATGCATGACATGGCTATAGCGTTCGATGCTGAATCTATCCGTAACCGATACGCTTCCTGTTTTGGCGACGCGACCAACATCATTACGTCCAAGGTCTAGCAGCATAAGGTGTTCGGCGCATTCCTTCTCATCAGCAAGAAGTTCTGTTGCTAGTCTTTCGTCTTCTTCTTTACTATCGCTGCGCCAACGTGTTCCAGCGATTGGACGGATCGTCACTTTACCATCAGCCGCCCGCACCAGAATTTCTGGGCTGGAGCATACAATCTGAAAATCCGTAAAATCGAGGAAACATAAAAAGGGCGCAGGATTAACGCGTCGTAATGCGCGGTAGAGTGAAAAAGCCGGTAGGGTGAAGGCGGCGCTGAAGCGTTGAGACAGAACAACCTGAAAAATATCGCCAGCCCGGATATATTCCTTGGCTTTTTCCACCATCTCTAAAAAGCGATGGGTTGGCGTGTTTGAGACTGCCTCTTGAGTCGTTATCTGGCGTTCGGCAGGATCTTCTTCACGCTCTAATGGGCTGTTTAGTCTTGTCACGATCGCATTGAGACGCGCATATGCAGAATCATAGGCGTCCTTTGCGCTCATTGATGACGTTGGACGCACAGGCGTGACGACATAAAGCTCATCACAAACCGTATCAAAGACAACCATTATGGTTGGGCGGATCAAGAGAGCGTCTGGCGCGCCGATCTTGTCTGACTTTGCAGGCGCAAGGCGCTCCATCTGTCTAACCATATCATAGCCAAGGTAGCCGAAGACACCGGCTGACATCGGAGGCAATGACATTGAGTGAGGAATGGATGACTCATGGATTAAATTACGTAAAGCGATGAGCGGTGGCGCGTCACAATCCATAAATTTACTGGCGTCATTGAGAGCGTTACGATTTATTTGCGCCTTATCGCCAACCACTTTGAAAATTATATCCGGGTTGAGGCCAATCATCGAATAACGTCCGCGCGCAGCGCCGCCCTCCACAGATTCAAGAAGAAAGGCGGCGTTTGACTTATTGCGCGAAAGTTTAAGGTAAGCAGAGACAGGAGTCTCCAGATCACTAATTAATTTAGTGACAAGAAGTGTTGGCTGATCTGCCTCATAGGAGGCGACAAAATCATCAAAGCCAGGGACAAGGGTTAAGGCCGTCACTGTTCCTTATCCGCTCCCATGGATGATTCCAGTAGTTTTTGGTTGATGTCGACGCCGATCGTTTTTTCTAGTCCGCCAACATATTGTTCAATCAGATCATTTTGCAAAGCGGGTTTGAGTTGCTCTGCAATAGTTTTTGACTCAATTGATGTCGGGTCAAAGTTGGGGTTTGACACTTCCTTGACAACGAAGACCAGTCGTCCATTAGCTGTCGGAACTGATCCAGCGCCTTTAACCGGCACCTCGAAAAATTGGACGATTGTGTTAGGCGCGAATTCTGGTCGAGGCGCTCGCTTAACATCAACGGCATGCTTCAACTCAAGATTTTGGCTCTTGGCAATTTCTTCAATTGATTTTCCAGATTTGATTTTCTCGACCAATTCCTGACTTTTTTCGGCTAATGCTTTTTGTGCGGCTTCAGCACGCATCGCTTCGAGCACTGCAGAGCGCACTTCATCAAAAGTTTTCTGACGCGCAGGTTCAATAGCGTTAACTTCAAACCAAACATAACCGCCGTCGCGTGTAGAAACGGTATCATTATCTACGCCGATATCGGAAGCAAATGCGGCTTTTAGCAAATCAAGATTGCTGGCTAAGGCTTCGATTGGTTTGCCGGTATTATCCAGCCCGTCAGCGTCAACGCTATTGATTGTTTGTGTATCAAGCTTTGCAGCCGATGCTGACTCTGCAAGCGATTTCCCGCTCGCGCGTTGATCTTCTACAAGATCATGAAGGCGCCTGACTTCTGGAAGGGATTTCTGCGCTGCGATTTCGTTGCGCAGCTCAGAAGCCGCCTGATCGAGCGTTTTGGTGAAAACAGCCGGCGTAATAGCTTTTACCTGGGAAACAACCATGCCAAAAGCCGTTTTAACAGCCTCTGTAACGCCAGGTTTTTGAAGTGAAAAAACCGCAGCGCCAAGCTTGGGGTCGCCAAAGTCTTTTTGCTCAACAAATCCCAAGTTCACATCTTTCGGGTTGATGTTAAGCTCGCGTGCGATCGCCTCAATATCTATGCCATTCTTTAACTTAGCGAGAACTTCTTCTGCTTCTTTTTCAGTCTTTAAAACAATTTGGCGCACATCGCGCTTTTCAGCGGCGCCGAAGCGCTTTGCTTTAACCTCATCATAGAGTTTTTTTACCTCGTCTTGAGATATGTCAGCAGGCTTGCCAAGGTTCGCTGGCGTTACAAAAAGAACCGTTAGTTTGCGATATTCTTTCGCGCGGAAAGCTTGTTCGCGATCTTGAAAATATTTTTTAAGATCTTCTTCAGAAGGTGGCGCTGCCGCAGGGATCGCAGTAGGCGGGATGATAAAATAATCAACGGCGCGGGATTCATTGCGGAAGCGATGAATCGCCTCGATCATCAGTGCTGGCGGCTGAGCGCCATCAACAACAATGTCTGAGAGTGTTTTGCGAAGATAGGCTGCTTTTTCTTCGGTGATAAAACCGCGTTCTGAATAGCCAGCGTCACGCGCGATTTGTTTAAAACGTTCGCCGTCAAATTTACCGTCTGTTCCTTGAAAGACTTTTTCCTGTGCGAGTAATTGTTGTGTTGTCTGATCGCTTGAGGCCATGCCAAGAGATTTGGCTTTTTGATCAAGAGCCGCTTCAAGGATCAAACGCTCAAGAACCTGCTGATCAAGCCCGGCTTGACGCGCCTCCTGGTTGGTCACGGCCCGGCGCAGTCTTTGCTGGACCCGACGTAATTCCATTTGATAGGCGTTGCGGTAGGCGTCTAGCGTGATCTCGCCAGATCCAACGCGCGCCAGTCGCTGAGACGTCATGCCACGGAAGACGTCGCCTACCCCCCAAATTGCAAAGCTTACGACAATAACGCCCATCACAATGGCCATAATTGTCCGTCCGATCCAATTCTGCGATGCGACGCGCAGGCCTTCCAACATGTTAACGACTTTCCTTAAGAGTGTTTGCGAGCGATCTAAGCTCTTAAATTTTCGCGCGGACTATAAGGACGGGCGAGGGCGCTGGCAATCAGCGGGAAATAAGCGCGAAAAGGCACGGCTGAGGAGGGGGCGGCGCTCACATATTTTTATGAGAGCGTCCTCTTTCACGCATGGCGGCGCAGGCGACGTCATCATTCAGGATGAGACGAAACTCATACGCTGGAGCTTGGAATTAGGGGGCAAATCTATTTAATTATATATAAACAATGAGATAGATTAAATTGTGCTGATCGCGCGCGCTGTTGTTGATATTTATGTCCTTGTTTGGAGGGTTTTCAAAATTTATCGCCAACAGGGGAATAGAAAAATTCAAGTCGTCTCGCGCCCATGCAGGGACCACCGGCGAGAGGCGTCGTTTTTTTGAGTGCAATCATGTAATGACATCACGCGATAAGCGCTAAAAACGTCTCACAACTGGGTAAGTAACAAATGCCGCGTCGTCCGCTGGTCGTTGGTAATTGGAAAATGAATGGCCTGCGTGCGTCTCTTAAAGAGATAGCGGCAGTGAATGCGGCCTATGATCTCGTGCTTCAAGAGCGTCTTGATCTGGTAATTTGCCCGCCAGCAACCTTGATTTTAACAGCCGCCGAACAGCATCAACATGGCGCTATGCTTCTTGGCGCCCAAGATTGCGCCGCGACAAGCAACGGAGCGCATACGGGAGATCTCTCCGCGGTAATGTTGCAAGATGTCGGCGCCACTTATGTTATTGTTGGCCATAGCGAGCGCAGGGCCGATCACGGGGAAACAGATGCGCTTGTAAAAGCCAAAGCGCTACGCGCTTTGTCGGCCGGCCTCATTCCTATCATTTGCGTTGGGGAGACGCTCGCTGAAAGAGAGCGTGATAAGGCTTTCGACATTGTCGGCGCGCAACTTTCCACATCATTGCCAGACGATGGACAAATCAATTTTGTTGTCGCTTATGAACCTGTATGGGCGATCGGAACGGGTATGACGCCAACGGCAAATGATATCGCTTCGATGCACGCGTTCATTCGTCGATCGATAGAAGAACGCTTGGGCAAGGCTGCAAGTCAGCAGATACGCATTTTATATGGCGGCTCTGTTAAGCCAGAAAATGCGCAAACTCTATTAAATGTGGATAATGTTGATGGCGCTTTGGTAGGCGGTGCAAGTCTCAACATATCTGACTTTATGGAAATTGCCGCAGTTTATCGATGAGTTGACGCTTATGGCTTGCCCCCTTGGGGCGGCGTCGGTATAAGCCCAGCGCCTAGGCTTTTTCTTTACTCCAACAGATAAGGCGATGCGCTGCTATGGCGATCGAACGCACTTTTTCTATTATCAAACCCGATGCGACGAAACGTAATTTGACCGGCAAGGTCAATGCGCTGATTGAAGGCGCAGGTTTGCGTATCGTTGCGCAAAAGCGAATCCAGATGACGCGTCAACAGGCTGAAACCTTCTACGCCGTTCACAAAGAGCGTCCTTTTTTCGGCGAGCTCGTTGATTTTATGATTTCTGAGCCCGTGGTCGTTCAGGTGCTTGAAGGTGACGGCGCCATTGCGCGCTATCGTGAAATTATGGGCGCGACCAATCCTGCTAACGCCGCCCCTGGCACTATCCGTAAGGAGTGTGCATTAAGCGTTGGCGAGAACTCGGTGCATGGTTCAGATGCGCCAGAGACAGCACAACAAGAAATCGCTCAATTCTTCTCAGGCAATGAGATCGTCGGGTAATTTCTTGGCGCGTTAGGTCTGAAAATGGTCATGTCTGTTGGTGCAGCCAGGACGGGCCATTTTCACTTGCCGTGCTTGAACTTGTCACAATATCGCCAGACCTTATCTTTCTTGTGCGATCAACTGATGCGCGAAGGTCTGAGCGCATATCTTTAGCAGGTTCGCCAAATTCTCAATCTTCTTCAAACAATAGTAAAATTTCTAAAGGTGCTTATTATAACAACTGTTTCATTGTCTTTTCATAGCGACATAAATCTATCAGCAGGATGGCGCGATTAAGGCCCCTTCAGTTTTGTTGACGGCGCCAATCACTCTATTGCCAATTATTTGCAGGGCTCCTGAAGCGACAAGGTTCAAGGCCATCGGATAAAGACGATGTTCTTGCGAAAGAACGCGTGCGCCAAGAGTTTCTACCGTATCAGTGTCAAGGACAGTGATCGCAGCTTGCGCAATGATTGGTCCTTCATCCATTTCTGGCACGACAAAGTGCACGGTGCATCCATGAATTTTAACGCCATCGGTCAGGGCGCGCTCATGTGTATTCAGTCCGCGATAGGAAGGTAAAAGCGCAGGGTGAATATTGATCAATCGGCCCCGCCACTGATTGATAAACCACGGCGTGAGCAAACGCATAAAGCCTGCAAGGCAAATCAAATCTATGGCGTAGGTTTCGAGAATAATGTGAACTGCGCGTTCAAATTCTTCGCGTCCGGCATAAATTTTATGGTCTACCGCAGCCACAGCAATTCCTGCAGCCTTTGCTTTGTTGAGCCCAGCCGCGTCTGGCTGGTTTGAGAGCACCAGGGCAATATCGGCAGGATAATGAGGATCGCGCGCAGCCTCAATCAGCGCATCCATATTTGATCCGCGTCCAGAAATGAAAATGGCCGTGCGTCGTCGCGTCAAAGTGATAATGATCCATGCATAATGACGCGTTCTTGGCCTTCCTGAGCAATGACTTCGCCAAGATGGAGTGGTGTTTCACCGACGGCCCGAAGCGCAGCTTCCACATCTTTTGCATTGTCTTTTGCCGCGATAACAACCATGCCAATGCCGCAATTAAACGTGCGTAACATTTCTTTTTCAGCGACATTGCCAGTGGACGCGAGCCAGCCAAAAACCCTCGGGGGCTTAAAGGCGTTCAGATCAAGCGCGATCGCGAGACCATTGGGAAGGATGCGGGGGAGGTTGTCAGGAAACCCTCCGCCAGTGATATGTGCGAGAGCATGGATATGCGGTGTGCGTCTGAGCGCCGCAAGAAGAGGTTTGACATAAATTCGGGTCGGTTCGAGCAGCGCACGCCCAAGCGTCATGTCTGGAGCAAAAGGCGCTGTCGCATTCCAAGCCAGGCCAGATCTGTCAACGATGCGGCGAACCAGGGAAAAACCATTTGAGTGAACGCCTGAAGAGGCAAGGCCAAAGGCTATATCGCCTTCACTAACGTTGCGGGGCAACAGTTTGGATCGCTCTACAGCGCCGACGGCAAATCCAGCCAAGTCATAATCATTTTTTGCGTAAAGGCCTGGCATTTCGGCTGTTTCGCCGCCAAGCAGCGCGCAGCCGGCGCTTACGCAGCCTTCGGCTATGCCATTTACAACGACGGCGGCCACATTGGGATCAAGTTTTGCTGTCGCGTAATAATCCAAAAAGAAGAGGGGTTCAGCGCCTTGCACAATGAGATCATTGACGCACATCGCCACCAGATCGACTCCAATGGTTGAATGTATACCACAGTCGACGGCAACTTTAACTTTTGTGCCCACCCCATCATTGGCGGCAATGAGCAGCGGATCGGAAAAACCTGCAGCCTTGAGATCGAAAACGCCGCCAAAGCCGCCGATTTCACCATCTGCGCCAATACGCCTCGTGGCGCGCACAGCTGGGCGGATGAGGTCAACCAAGCGATTGCCTGCATCAATATCTACGCCCGCCTCAGAGTAGGTCAGTCCCATAATTGTCAGCCCTGCTTCAATACTGGCCCATTTCTCAGGGCAAACATGATTTCAGTTGTTTAGATGTCCTAATGGCGAGAGAGCTGTCAAATGAGGGGTGGGTTTTGCTGTTTAAATCAACAGGGATCTGGTTTGCGCTTTTGGCCTAGGCCCATTATAGGAAGGTCAACTCCCATCATGAATCTACGATCGTGAGGGTCGTGAGCGCCAAAATGCGCCGCGCCAGACGATCGGTTCATGCCCAATAGTTTATAAGGAGACGCCTGATGGGCAACGCCCCTTTGATGCCAAAGGCGACGGCTGTATGGCTTGTCGAAAATACCTCTTTGACCTTTGATCAGATTGCCAATTTCTGCAAACTTCATCCATTGGAAGTCAAAGGCATTGCTGATGGCGATGTCGCAGCGGGCATTCGCGGCCATGATCCGGTTACGTCTGGTCAGTTGACGAGAGAAGAGATTGCGCGTGGCGAAGCCGACGCCAATCATAATCTGGCGCTGTTTGTGTCCAAGGTTGTTGTGCCGGAGGTAAAGAAATCTCGGGGTCCGCGTTACACGCCTCTGTCGCGTCGGCAAGATCGACCAAATGCCATTCTTTGGCTGGTGCGCAATCATCCTGAACTAAAAGACGCACAAATAATGCGCTTGGTTGGCACGACGAAGGCGACGCTCAAAGCGATCAGAGAACGCACGCATTGGAATTCCAACGCTCTTGCGCCAATGGATCCCGTTACGCTTGGACTTTGTTCGCAAATAGATCTTGATTTTGAAGTCGGTCGGGCGTCGAAAGATCGTCCAGTTGCTGCTGAAGATCATGGGCGCACGCTGGTGCCAGCGAGCGAAACGACAAGTCAGCGTCCTGAACCCTCTACGACGGAGGACGTCTTTGGCAAATCTGCACCTGTTCAAACACGGGAAGAGGAAGAAACCTTTGATGCCGCGAGCGTCTTTGGCGGGCAGAAGGGCGAGGGCGACGAGGACTAAATTTACCCAGCCGATGGAAAGGTACTATGAATTTTGCATATCATAAATTTTGCAAATTTCATGGTTTGCCAACTTGGAGCTCAATATCGTGAACCTATCTGCCTATGATCATGATCTTGAGCGTAACCCAGCCAATTTTCAGTCTCTGACGCCGCTCAGTTTTCTGGCGCGCGCAGCAGCTGTGTTTCCCGCGCGTATTGCGATTATTCACGGTGATCTGCAAAGAAGCTACCGTGATTTTTATGCGCGCAGTCGTCAGCTCGCAAGCGCCCTGGAGCGTAAAGGAATCAAGCAAGGCGACACTGTATCGGTTATGTTGGCGAATTCGCCTGCAATGCTTGAAGCCCATTATGGCGTGCCCATGACGGGCGCTGTGTTAAATACCCTCAATACGCGGTTAGATGCGCCGATACTTGCTTTCATGCTTGATCATGCGGATGCAAAAGCCGTTATTGTTGATCGAGAGTTTTCAGAACTTATGCGTGCGGCCTTAGCGCAAGCAAAGGTTAAGCCTTTCATCATTGATTATGATGATCCGGTTTATACGGGATCGGGCGAAAAGATCGGGTCTATTGATTATGAAGATTTTCTTCTGAGTGGCGATAAGGAGTATCAGTGGCAACCGCCCCTGGATGAATGGCAGGCAATTTCGTTAAATTATACTTCCGGAACGACAGGCGATCCCAAAGGCGTGGTTTATCATCATCGTGGCGCCTATCTACTTGCAATTGGTAATGTATTGACAGGCGATATGGGGCGCGCGCCGGTTTATCTTTGGACGTTGCCAATGTTTCACTGCAACGGATGGTGTTTCCCCTGGTCGCTGTCTGTTGTAGCGGGTACGCATGTTTGTCTGCGTCAGGTGCGCGCGGGTTTGATGTATGATCTTATTAAAGCGCATCGAGTGACGCATTTATGCGGCGCGCCGATTGTCATGTCCACACTGCTGAACGCCAGTGAAGATGAGAAAATCTCGATAGATTACCCGGTTAGATTTTTTACTGCCGCCGCTCCACCGCCGCAGGCTGTATTAGCTGGTATGAAGCAGGCAGGGTTTAACGTCACGCATCTCTATGGGTTGACAGAGACCTACGGACCCGCTGCCGTAAATGAATGGCAAGACGAGTGGGATGAGCTGGATGCAACGGCTCAGGCGCAGATGAAGGCGCGTCAGGGCGTGCGCTACCAAGTCTTGGATGATATTAATGTGATTGATCCAGACACCATGCAGCCTGTGCCAATGGATGGCGTGACAATGGGCGAAGTCATGTTCCGCGGCAATGTGGTCATGAAAGGTTATTTGAAGAATCCTACCGCATCGCAGAAAGCCTTCCATGGCGGATGGTTTCATTCCGGCGATTTGGGCGTGATGCATCCAGACGGCTATATACAGTTGAAGGATCGTTCTAAAGACATCATCATTTCTGGAGGAGAAAATATCTCATCTATAGAAGTTGAGGATGTTTTGTTTAAGCATCCAAAAATCAACGCCGCCGCTGTTGTCGCCGCGCCTGACGACAAATGGGGCGAGACGCCATGTGCTTTTGTTGAATTAAGAGATGGCGAAGAAGCGACAGCTGAAGAAATCATCGCCTGGTCGCGTAGTCACTTAGCGCATTTTAAGTGCCCGCGGCATGTTGTGTTTGGCCAGTTGCCAAAGACCTCCACGGGTAAAATTCAAAAATTTATTTTGCGGGAAAAGGCGCGTTCGCTTTGGCCAAGCGCGATTGGGTAAGTTTTGTCCGCTTAATTCCTTTGGCGATTTCATTATTGATCGCAAA
>Ga0007862_1000122_pt1 | contig 25829 bp, 22 predicted proteins | sample CryBogCBH20Aug07_FD_71206 | JGI IMG/M metagenome (GOLD analysis project Ga0007862, IMG submission 71206) | Freshwater microbial communities from Crystal Bog, Wisconsin, USA - CBH20Aug07 | ecosystem: Environmental > Aquatic > Freshwater > Lake | place: Crystal Bog, Wisconsin, USA | collected... | reverse complement strand
GGCGCGGGGGCTACTGGGGTGGCGGCTGGGGATGGCCCTACTATGGCTATGGGATTGGATTCGGTTTTGGCTACCCTGGTTTTGGATACGGCTATGGCCTTGGTTACGGCATCGGTTACCCCTGGTACGGCTATGGGTATGGCATCAACTATGGGTATCCGGCGATGCAGCAAACCTACCCTTCAACCTATTATTCGGACCCGAGCCTTGCCGGCACTTCATCGATAGAAAATACCCCGCAATCCGCCACCCCGAATTACCCCAAGGTCTGGCATTACTGCCCGGAGAGTAAGGGGTACTATCCCACCATCAAGATGTGCCCCTCAGGCTGGACGGAAATCCCTCAGACGCCCGAGGGACAGGCCGAGGGGGCTTGGTATCTTTGCCACAGACCTGAGGGCTATTACCCCTATGTTCGTCACTGCGATAGCCCCTGGGAAAGGGTCACGCCGAATGCCACATCGGGGAAATCTCCATGACCCGCCCCTGGATCCCCCTTCTTCCCCTCCTCCTCCTTTTGGCAAGCTGTGCGTCGGTCCCGACCGGTCCCAGCGTCCTGGTCCTTCCCGGCGCACATCAGGATTTTGGCGGGTTTACCCGAGATGATGGCTTCTGCCGCCAGCATGCGCTGGCCCAAATCGGTGGCACGTCACCCTCAACCAGTGCCGCAGAGACCGGGTTGGGGGCTGCGGCCGTCGGAACGGCTGTAGGTGCGGCTTCTGGTGCGGCTTTTGGTGGTGGTTATGGCGCTGCCGTGGGCGCGGGGGCCGGCCTGATCGGAGGAAGCATGGTGGGTACGGGAATGGGCTATCAGGCAGGCTATGCCATGCAACAGCGCTATGACCATGCCTATATCCAGTGCATGTACGGCCATGGGCATCAGGTTCCCGTCCAGGGAGTGATCGCCCGACCCATGCCTTCAGGCGCGGGCGCAGCTTCGGGGGCCGCGGGTTCGAATGGGGTACCACTCCCCCCCGCCAGCAGCGGCATGCCATTGCCGCCGGCCCGGGGCAGTCAGAGCGGTCTCCCCCTGCCGCCCCCCTGATTATTTTTTAGATGCGCGCCGGGTTGAGTTTGAAAGTTCGGCTTCCAGCCGGTGAATTTTTTCATTGAGCGCCTTGAGTTCCAGCAGGATCTTTCTTTCAGCGGTCTCATGATCGTCTTCCACAAGCCCCTCTTCATGCGGTTGACCTCGAAGGTCGTGGACCACCAGAATCGAAGCAAAAATGCCGGCAGCGAGCGCAAACAGTCCAATGCCAAAGAGAATCAGCAAGGCCGAAATGACACGTCCAATGAATGAGGTTGCGACAATATCGCCGTAACCGACATGGGCGAGGGTGACCAGCGAATACCAGATCCCGGCCAGGGGCGAATGGATTCCCGGATCGACGAGCGCCAGAATGAATCCGCTGCCGGTCACCACCACACCAATCACAATCAACAACGAGCGAACGGTCTTGCGGCGAAGCGCATCCCGCCCGACGATCTGGAGCCAGGACAAAGCATCTTGAATGGCATTCACGAGTATCAACTCCCTGTTTGGCTTTAAAGCCTTGATTTTACATCCTTGGCTGGATTCAAAGAGTTTATGGCTTGGGGGTGTTGCATGACACCCATCGAGGGCATACCGGTTGTGCTGGAAAAGAACGGCATCCTGGTGGTCGAAAAGCCCTCGGGGCTTTTGAGCCAACCCGGAAGAGGACCCGACCTCATGGATTCCGTTCTGACCCGGATCAAGGTCATAACCCCCTGGGCTGAACTCGTGCACCGGCTGGATCGAGATACCTCAGGCCTCCTGATGCTTGCGCTGAATCCAAAGACACACCGGGCGATGAGCATGGCGTTCGCCGAGCGCAAGGTGGATAAAGCGTACATCGGTCTGTGTGAGGGGGAGCTGATGGGATCTTCCGGCACGATCGTTTGTCCGCTGGCGCGCATTGCCACCGATCCGCCCCAATACGATGAGCATCCGGAGGGCCGGATCGCAGTGACCCATTGGGTGCATCTTGGAACTGAACCCTCAGGAACACGGGTTCGTCTGACGCCCATTACCGGGCGATCCCATCAGCTCCGAGTGCATCTTCAATTGATGGGGCATCCGCTCTTAGGGGATCCCATCTATGGCCATGGCGAGGGTGATCGGCTCAAACTCCATGCCGAATGGTTGAGGTTTCAGCATCCTGAGGGTGGACGGTGGCTGGAACTACAATCCCCTGCCCCTTTCTGAACGTCAAGCTGACGGGATCCGGTTTACCGATAGAATAGAGCGAAACAAGGGTCAGGAAGACCTGTCATCCATGACATGGACCCCCAGCGGATCAGTTCATACTCCTTCGAGCAAATTCCCGATGCAAAAATCCTTACTTCCTCTCATGGCCGTCCTTCTGTTGGGCAGCATTCAACCCCAGGCACACGCGGATACCTATGAAGGTGCCGTCAGCAATTGTCTCAAAGCCTGGGGCGAACACCCCTTTGGCAGCAAACCCAAGTACCGCATCCTCTCCTCTTCGGTGAAGGTCTTTGGCATCGGCCAGAGCACCGATGATACGGCGGTGACCAAAGGCCCGGATCTTGTCCTCATCGATACCGGTGTCAACGTGATGGGGGGCTCTACCCTTCAGCTTCTGAACCCCAATGGCTGGTATTGCTTTGCCTCCAACGTCAACGTCATGGGAAGCCTGACCATCAAGGCCCACTGCAAAGCGCATCTTGCAGCCGCCAGCAATGGCATGACCGTGATGGGCGGCGACCCTTCCAACAAAAGCGTGACTGTCCTCGGCGCAACCAATGTGGAGCCCGTGGGTTGCTCACGCTGAATTGGGTGATATGAGCCTTGCCGGTTCCTGAATCGGTGCATATCCCGGCCCGGGGTTGGCAGCCCATCGCCCGCACGGCCATTATGTTGGGCTTAAGCGTTGGCATAACAACTGCTTAAAATCGAGCGAGTCAGGAGTCCAGACCTGGCTTATGCCGCTGGCGGCAGACCCCAAGCCTTGTGTCCCCCCCAGACACAATACGCGGGGTTTGTCGCCAGCTTCATTGTTGAATCAGAACTCGGCGTGAAACCTGAGCGTGTAGATGTTCACGGGACCGCGGTCCTGGTTGTATGCGGGATTGGCGATGAATTGATAATCCGCCGTGATCCAGACTGGGTTCAGAACATTCACGCTGTAGAACAAATCCACGACATGCTCCGATCGCCATTTGATGGCACCGTCACCGATAAATCCATCGATCCCCCCCAGTCCGAGATACGTGGCGTGTGATTTGGAGATCCAGCCCTGGCCGTAACCCAAGCCTGCAAGATCCCGTTGCCGACCCCAATGCCACCCATTGACGAGCGTTCCCAGGGAAAGCGAACGATCGGTCGAGGTGTACGAATACACTTCAGTCTGCCCATCGTTCCACATCCCTCGGAGGAAAAAGCCGACCCCATCAATGATCTGCTGTTCGATATTGAACCCTACACCAATCTTGATGTTGGGCTTTCGAACCCAGCACAGGTCCGGGGCATTGGGGTTGGGGTTTCCGTAATTCCAGGAGGTACAGCTGGTCGCGTTGTACTTCGAGGGGTTGATCCGAAAAAGGTCCACGGCATCCTGGAAGTTGCCCATGTTTTCCCGATTACGAAAACCAAGGATTCGGATCACACCCGGTTGGTCGCCGATGATGTGCGCATGCTCGATTTCGTAGGAGTCACTGTAATACTGTGCGATGTTCCAATCGAGGGTCAGCTGGTTCGGATGGTAGGGAACGATGACCCGACCGGCCCGAATCGCCCAGTTATCATGGATATATTGAGCCGTCCCCCCCCAGCTATAGCCACGGGCATCGGCACCAAAGTCATAGGCCGCATAGGTCAGAAAGGCCATGTTCATGAACTGGCGACGAAGATCGCCCGAGTAGCTGTTCTTGTCGAAGATGTCGAGCGGACTGAAATTGCCGACATTAAAGACCAGGCGACGACTGTCTACCGTAGTTCCGAGCTGCATCGGGTCCGATTCCACCGGAAGCCGATCCCCGCCCAGGCCGAAGGTCTGACGAAAATAGACGCGGGAGAGATAGATGACCGGCTGAACGGCACCGGTTTTCTGAAGTTCAAAGTTCTGGATCGTACTCCCGAGACCCTTGAGGTCAGACAGGGGCCGTTCGGAAATCATTTCGGGGACGGCATAGACCTCGCCCCCATCCCACGTCTTGACCCCGAAAAATCCTGTCGCTGTGGCGGTAAAGCTCGTTTCTGCCTGTGGCAAAAGGGAGTTCGGCGTCCCGTGAAGATTGGTATAAAGCGCCGGAAACTGGGGTTTCCAGGTATAGATATAGGTCGTCTGCCCGTAGGCGTTCCAACGTTCATCAGTGAGATCATGAAGCCCTTCATCGGAAAGGACATTCATGAAGTCGAATTCGTCCTCCTCACGTCCATCCGGTTCTGCCGACTCTGCAAAAACAGAGGGCGTGACCGCCAACAGAAGAAAAGCAAGGCAAAGACGCAGAACGCCACGGATCAGCTTGCGGGTGCCAAAAAGAGAGTGGGGCTTCTTCTGGGATGCCATGTAAAGAGGACGTTTCCGGCTGGATCAACGACCCCCTCAAGGGCACACCGATCGATCTAAGGTTTTTTTAAACTAACTTTAAATTATCCCAGAATAATGTGTCGACATCGTTAATCTCAGGCGAACATCCCAACGACCCCCCCCTCACCAGATGAACTCCGAACCAAACCATCGCATTATTTCCCTTAGAATAAGCCCATGACTCCCTCACCCCGTGTTCAGGCCGATCAAGGGCTCTGCTGAACCCATGCCATCCACTGATCGATCCCCCCCTTATGCATTCAGTTTCGACCCTCGTTGATTCAAGGAATGGCTTTGGCCGTTTGATCCAGGGGGCGATGTGCCTTGTTTTCCTTTGCCTTCTCAGCATGCGCCCCATTCAGGCGGAAGAAGTAACGGCACTCAACGAGCAGGAAGTCATCGCCCTTTTTTTTGAGCGCAATCTCGCACTCATTTCAGGTCACTACAATATCGATCGGGCCGAAGCCCAGACCCTGATCGCCAGTGCCATACCGAATCCTTTGCTAAGTGTCGGCTTCAATGAACTCAGCTCAAAGACAGCACACTTTTTTCCACGCACCAACAGCACATCGGATATTAACGCGGTCGGGATGAACATCATCGTGACCCAGTTGATCCAAACCAACGGGAAACGCCGTCTTCGAACGGAAAGCAGCCAATACGAGCGCGAAGCGGTGGAAACTGATTTTCGGGATCTGATCCGAGTTCTGGCCAATTCCGTCCGAAAAGCCCACTATCAATTGTTGTTGGCGCAAAAAAATTTCGAGTTTCTCTCGTCCAACGATCTGAATTACCAAAAGATCGTCGAAGCCAGCCGAATCCGGTTAAAAGCCGGTGATATCTCTGAATCAGATTTCGTCCGGGTGGAAATCGAAGAACTCAAAATCCGGGCCGATGTCGATCGTGCGGAGGCCGAACTCAAGTCCGCCCGGAGTGAACTCGCGACGCTTCTGAACTGGCCTTCCATCAGCAACACGCTTCGCGTCAGCGAACGCTGGCCCGATGTGCCATCGGCCCTTCTGAAACCCCATCTTGACCCTCTGATCGAGGAGGCCTATGAGTCTCGACCCGACTACAGGGCACAGGAACTTCGAACGGAGAAGATGGAGACCGAACTCGAGCTTTCCCGTCGCTTGGTCGTCCCCGATGTGACCGTTTCAGGCGGCTTCATTCAGGATGCGGGAAACGTCAGGCCCTATACCGGCACCTTCAGTATCAACGCGCCGATTCCGACCTGGTACCAATTTCAGGGTGAAGTCGGAAAAGCGGCCGCTGAACTCAACGCGTCCCGACTTGAACTGGAACAGATTCGAAACAGCATCCGCGCGGATGTGATTGCATCGCATGCGCGCCTGATGGCAACCCGCGCCATCGTCAACCGCTTTGAGACCGAATCCCAACAGCGCATCGAGAAAGTTCGGGCGGCACAGGAATTCGCCTATAACCAGGGGGCGATTGGTCTGATTGACCTTCTGGATGCCGAACGCACCTATACCAGACTGATGGTCGAGTACTATTCAGCCCGAACGGATGAATCGATCGCCTACGCCGACCTCATGATGGCCCTGGGTGAGGATGTCATGCATCGCTTCCTCGATTCCGACATGAGAGAGTCCAAAACTCTCTCCTCAAGGACACCCTAGAAGGTCAAGATTTCAACTCACGGCCTTGGATCAAAACTTATAATCGAGCCGCTTCATCATCAATCATGCGATCCTCATGGCTTTGTACCGCTGTTTTGCCCTTATCTTCTTTTGCCTCCTTATAAATTTCCCAGCGGCGTCATTCGCAAGGGACACCCCCCTTCCCGCAGCTCAAGCCTTCGGTTTCAAAAGCACCGTTAACTCAGAGGGTGTGACCCTCCTCTTTGACATACAAAAGGGGTATCACCTTTACCTGGAACGGCTGAAGTTCCAGCCCGGCAGTAATGCCGTGACCCTGGATGCCATCGACCTTCCCGAAGGCGAGAGGGTCAATGATCCCAGCCTGGGTAATACCCGAATCGCCCGTGGCCATCAGGAAATCAAGATCAGATTCCTTGCCCTTCCGGCGGCCCCGGAGGTGGGTACACTCAAGGTGACCTATCAGGGTTGTCAGGATGAAGGGTCCTGCTATCCCCCGCAACACGAAACCTTGTCACTGGAGGGTGTTGGTGTCTCCTCAGCCCCTCCTCGCCCCCTCTCTGAATGTGATGCCCGCGGGATTCCTGAGGACACGGGAGCCCGTTCCAAGCAATGCCAAATTGTTGATGCACTCAAGGCAGAAAGTTTTCTTTCAACCGGCCTAAGCTTCCTTGGGATGGGCATTCTGCTGGCCTTTACGCCATGCATCTTCCCAATGATTCCGATTCTCTCGGGATTGATTGCCGGACAGGGAAGCAGGATCGATTCCAGACGCGCCTTCACCCTTTCGCTCGCTTATGTGCTGGCCTCGGCATTGGCTTACACGCTCTTTGGGATCCTGGCCGGTCTATTTGGCCACAATCTTCAGGCGACGCTTCAGAATCCGACGGTGATTGCCCTCTTTAGTGGCTTCTTTGTTGTCCTGGCCTTGTCCATGTTCGGTGCGTTCACGCTTCAGGTCCCATCCTCTCTGCAGAACCACCTGACGGCTCTCAGCAATCGCCAACAACAGGGCACGCTTTGGGGAAGCGCCACCATGGGTTTTCTTTCGGCGCTAATTGTCGGCCCTTGCGTTGCTGCGCCATTGGCTGGCGCCCTCATTTACATCGGGGAAACCGGAGATGCGATCTTCGGCGGCTTTGCCCTTTTCTGTCTGGGCATCGGAATGGGCCTTCCTCTCCTCGTGATCGGAACCTCGGCCGGTACGCTTCTCCCCAAAGCTGGAACGTGGATGGAAGCGATCAAATCACTCTTCGGTTTTGGACTTCTCGGGATCGCTTTGTGGCTCCTCGATCGAATCTTGCCTTCCGATCTCATGCTCTTCCTGTGGGGAGGACTCCTGATCCTGGCCGCCATGGCCCTTGGGGCTCTGGAAGCCCTGCCCTCCTCCTCAGGTCTCCTCGCCCGTTTTGGCAAAGGCACCGGAGTCATTCTCCTGGCCTACGGAATTCTTCTTCTGATCGGGGCCGCCAGCAATGGGGCAGACCCCTTCCATCCTCTGGAAAAACTGAGCATCGGACCCAGAGAAGCGAAAGTCGCTTCAGATCATCAGCTGGCGTTTATCCCCATCCACACGATCGATGAACTGGACGAACAACTTCAAAATGCAGCCCGCCTGGACCAATCCGTCATGCTGGATTTCTATGCCGACTGGTGTACGGCATGCCAGGAAATGGAAGAAATCACCTTTCAGGATCCTGTCGTTCAGAACACATTGAGCCATGTGATCTTGTTGAAGGCCGATGTCACTCAGCAAACGGATGAAGACCGCTCACTCCAGAAACGCTTCGGCCTGATCGGACCTCCAGCGACGCTATTTTTTCGAAATGGAAATCAAGAAGTCACCCAGCGTCGGATTGTTGGCTTCATGGAACCCTCAAACTTCAACAACCATGTCATCGCTTCGATTGGGCCTGTCGCGCGATCGATAAGCCCTTAGACATTCACTGTAATATTAAACTCCATTATTTTGTTTATCATGGCTTGCAACCCTTTGAATACTGCAATTCATGAGGTTCGAGCCACTGAATCTATCGGTTTGATGATGGCTCTCACACCATGGGACTTTGTATGAATAAGATCACACGCCTGACCACCGCCCTCTTGGCCCTGAGCGGCTTCAGCGGATCACTCCCCGCGAGCCAGGCCCCTGATGCCCTGACCGCGGCCACGAGCACGTCTGTAACACCGACTTTCTCCGGTAATTTGCTGGCAGGCCCCAATGTTCTTGCCGGCAATGCCCTCACGGTTGGGCAGGTTTTAAAGCTTGCCGTCTGCGTGACCAATCCCTGGTCGAACAACACGGTCTCCATGACGCTTAACAGTCAAGTGAATGGTCAGACCCTGATGCCCTACTCGACCAACCCCTCCGCCCCCTGTTGGTTGCTAGACTGGACGCCTGACGCCACGGAAGTTGGGACCAGCACCATCATCTTCGACACGACCTTTTTACAAACGTCTGGGGCCGCGAAAGGCACATCCCAAGTCTATCGGGCCTCACTCCCGATCAAGGTCAACGCCGGTTCAAGTTCGGTCGGGAACAGTACCCCTGCCGTTAGGTCACTGGTCATCAGCAAGGCGGTCTGGAACGCCAAGACTAATGTCTTGACTGTCGGCGGGACCGTTCGACTCTATCCCGGCCACACCCTCCCGGCGAGCACGACAGTCACCCTGACCTACGGAGATGGTTCACCGATCACAGCCGACACGGGTGCTGTTATCAACACTATCTCCTCGCACGGGGCATGGACCACGACGCTGACCTTCACACCGGGGGAAAACCCTTGCAGCATTCTCGGCGGTGTCAGCGTCAATGGAACTGACACAACGGCCGTTGCCGCGAAGAAAGTCACCGGGAAAGCCGCAAGTTGCCGTTAACAAACAATAGGTTTGACAGCCCAGTAACGGATTGCCATAGTTCCTTTTCCTTCAACCTTTTGGGAGACCGGGCCATGTTCAGGACGATCGGCAACCTTTTTGACGGACTGCTTTGGGGATTTTCAATGGCGTTCGGCTGGATTCTGGCCTTTAGCCTTGTCGGAATGCTCGCGGCATAAGTCCGAAGGGGGTGTAACACCCCCCTTTTCCGTCTGCTCCGGTGTCAATGGACCCCGGGAGAGATGTTTTCAGTCCCTGAGGCATAAACCAAAGAAGCGGCTGCCACGAGAAGGGATGAACGACTATCAATTTCAGTGAAACGGGCCTGTGCCAGATTCCTCTCGGCCGTAATCAGTTCGATGACCGTAGAGACTCCCTGCTCATAGGATTTGAGCGCCCCCTCGTAAGCTTTTTCAGAGGCCTTGAGCATGGCCAAGGCGAATTCCCGCTTGCGGATGGACGTTTTGAATTCCGCATAGGCCTTCCAAACCTCTTTCATGACCTTGAGTTGGAGGTTGTCAAATTCCGACTGGGCTACGTTGCGCTTGGCTTCTGCGACCCGAACAGAATTGACACCCGCAAAGCCCTCAAAGAGGTTCCAATTCATTTCGACACCTGCGCTCATCAGCGGCTGGCTCGTCGAGACCTGCTGATAACCCACCTGTGCACTGTTTTGCTCAGCATTGTGGTAATTCCAAACTTTCCAACCTCCCTGAAGGGCCAAAGTCAGCTGAGGCCAATAGTTCGCTTCGGCTTTCCGAATCTCCGCATCTTTCGCTCGAAGGTCAGCGAGCCGAGCAGAGAGATCAGGGCGATTTTCAAGAGCCGCATCGATAATTTCATCGGCGCTGCGCTCTGAATCTGCTGGAAGATCATGCTTTTCCAATGAGACGGTCTTGAATTGCACATCAGGACGGAGACCCATCGCTTCGGCCAGTTCCGCCTCTTTCTCCATCACCGTCCCCCGAAGACTTTGAAGTTCGTAGGCTGCACGCGCCTGGTCCTGAGCGGCCATCAGATACTCAGGCTGTGTGGCCAGTCCGTTCTCCAGTTGCTTTCGGATGGAATCTGCATTGCGTGTACTTTGCTTCAGCGTTACGAGCCCGGCCTCCACGCGCGCGCGCGCGGCGATTAATCCGTAGAAGCCCTGCTGGACCTTGTAGGCCACATCCTGATGATTGCGGTTGAGCGTGTGATTGGCGGCAAAGAGCTGCTGAATCGATCGATCAACTTCTGCCGAACGTCCGTAATCAAAAATTGTCCAGTTGAGGTTGAGCGTCGGGTAAACCGTGGTCCCTGCCAAACCAATGGGCGCAGCAGGTGCTGGGAACGGGTAACGCCAATACCCCGCAATCATTTGAGCCGTAAGCGAGGGAAGCCACATGGATTCTGCGATCCCAAGAGATGCCGCTGCAGCACGCGCTTGCTCCCACGTCATTCGGGTCGTTGGGTTGCTCCTGAGACCGACATCGATCAGATCTGCAAGATCATGATCCCGATCATCGGGCAGGACCTGCGTGACGCGAGCGGCCGAGGCCATCGCGGAAAGATCGGGAGCACCTGAAACAGTCTGGGCGGTGGGCTTCCAATGATCAAAATGATTCACCGTAACCTGTGACATGGGATCCGAAGCTTCATCGAGCCTGAAATTAGCCATCTGAGGGCCACTCGAAGCACACGCGCTTAAAAGGGTTATCGCCCCGGCAGAGACAAGAACACGTCGCGCAAAGGAGGGAAATACGCCACGCAGGCCTTGATTCAAGCAACCAGAATCGGTTTTGGCGAAGGTCATGATTTTCAGAAGATGGGCGAGTCTTAGGGTTCGCATATGTGGTAGTGTAACGAGGATTCACTTCTGACGTGCGTACCCATGCTGACGAAACCTGTGCACCTGGTTTACCGGTTGGCCTTTCTGGCATCGATTGCCACGATTCTGACCGGCTGTGACCCTCTGGTCTCCCTTCAAGGCTCCTTCTGGCCGCCCTGGATCATCGTCATGGTCGCGGCACTCCCAATGACCGGTATAGCCCACGGCTTTCTCAAATACCTCGGTATTGCCGATCAATTGAGTCCATCGGTCATCGTCTATCCTGCACTCTGGGCCTTGATGACCTTCGTGGCCTGGCTTATCGCCTTTCAGTGGTAATCGTCGATGCTTGACTCTCTTCGTGAACGGATCCGAAAGAACCCTCAGCGCGCGGGACGCTGGACCAGTATCGGTATCGTTTTAAGCGCACTCGGTATCGGAAGCTTTGTATGGCACATCAACATGAAGCACCCGAGAACCAACGATGCCATGGTCCGGGCCAATACGGTCGACATCGTGATTCAGCACGTTTCCGGCAGGATCGCGACCCTCGCCATCCAGGACAATCAATACGTGCATCAGGGCGATCTGCTCTATGCCATTGATGCAAGACCCTATGAAGCGGCCATGCAGGCGGCAGAAGCTGAACTCCACGTGACGGAACTCGAGGTCACCGGTCAAATCGCTGCCGTTCGGGGTGCTGAGGCCCATATCCGCGAGTCACAGAACAACTTATTGGCACAACAAGCCGAAGTCGCCCGAATGGAGGCTAAAGCCCAATATGCGGGGTCCTATCTCAAACGGATCCAGCCGCTTGAGGCCGAAGCGTTTGTGACCCACAACCAAGTCCGCCAGGCTGAGGCCGACTGGAAAGCCGCCGAAGCTGCGGTACAGGATGCCAAGGCCAAGGTCGCTGCCACCCAGGAAACGATGGAGATTGCTCATCAATCCCGTAATACCGCAGAAGCCAGACTCGCGCAGACGGGTAATGCGTATGCGCGGATCCAAGCCGCTGAAGCCAAACTGCGTGAGGCCCAGCTCAAGGTCGAGTACTGCACGGTCAGAGCCCCGTTTGATGGCTGGGTCACGAACTTGAACACCCAGGTGGGGCAGTATGTCGCGGAGGGGCAGCAGCTTTTTGCATTGGTTGATGACACAAACTGGTATGTCATGGCGGATTACAAGGAGACGTATGTTCGCAACATTCACCCGGGTGATCCCGTGGATGTTTTTCTCGTCGCATACCCTGGGATCCACTTCAAGGGTGAAGTTCAGGGGATTGGCTGGGCCAACTATCCCGACAACCAGAAGGTGACCGATGCCCTCCCTCAGGTCCAGCGAACCCTGAACTGGGTCGTCCTCGCAGCCCGCTTCCCGGTTCGTATCCGGCTGTTGGATCGTGACCCCGCTCATCCCTTCCGTATGGGAATGTCGGCCTTTACAACGGTGGGCGTTACGCCCCATCCCTGAATTCGCCGAGTCCCTTTCCATGCTCTCAGGACTGATTGAGAACCTTTGCTATGGCATGAGGCCGATGGCGTTTGTCCGTCAGGAGCTGAATCTCAACCCGGTTCAAAAGCAGATCGCCCTTCGCATTTTCGTCCTGATGGTCATCTTTTCCATCGTTGCGGTATCAACGCGGATGCCCTCCATTCGTGCGACGGCATTTTTCGTGGCGATGCTCTTACCTCAGACTCTTCTGACCACACGGATGGCACTGGACTCCTTAAAGCTGATGTCTAAGCTTTTGTTCGTGGGCATCCTGGCGGGTCTTGCAACCGTTGTCCTCTGGCAGGATCAGGGATGGTTTCGATTCCCGTTTGCCATTGGCGTCATTGTTCTGATGATGTTCCATGCCCGTAAATCACGCCTTCCCAATATGGTGGCGATTTTTTTTGGGACACTCGCCCTTTACGACACCAGCAACCCTGTGGACAGCGTCTATTCCGCATTGTGGTCCATGCTTATCCTGATCGGCACCGTCGTCGTCACCAACACGCTTATTGCCTATGTCCTGTGGCCACAATCTGCGCTGAATATCCTCAAGGAACGCATTCGCCAGCGCCTCGCCGACACAGCGATACTGATTGAAGAACTCGCCACCATTCCGCCCGATAGCCTGCCTCAAGATCGCCTGCAAAAAGCCCGACATACCGCCGGCTGGGTCACAGAGACATTAAAGCATCTCGATGACGCCATTCGCGATCACCCAAAATATGGAGCCCGCAAGGCGTATTGGATTGAAACCGTAATGGAGCTCGACAATCTCAATAGCGGGCTCACCGACTACCAAAGACTTTGGCTGGATGAAAATCCGGCAAAACCGATCGCTGAAGGGGAATGGGCGCTGCTTCAGACCATCAGGGAACGCTTCGCCCTCGCACAGGACATTTTCACGACGGCAGGGGAACGACGAGCATCCGATCTTCCGGACCGTCTCCCTGATCTGAACCATCCCAGCCTGAGCCACATCCTACGCCGGCAATATCTTGCCGTGCAACGGCTCGTCAACAGTCTGGATGATGTCTATCACGGCGAGCTGATCCCCCCGAACCCGCCGCCCGAAAAGGAGGCTCAGTCGGAATATCCGGACTGGTTGTCGGGGGAATACTGGGATGAAAACAAAAACATCCTCCTCTGGTCCTTGAAAGTGGCGATCGCCTGCATGATCGTGACCCTCATGGTGGTCAGCATGGATGCCGGCAAGGTGGACACCGCGATCCTGACCACCATCATCGTGGCAGACTCGACCCTGGGTGCCGATGTCCGAAAATCCATCATGCGAATTTCAGGCGCCTTGCTTGGCGCCATTCTTGGCTATCTGTGGCTGATTCTGGGGCAACCCCTTGCCGATACCGTCGCTGGCTTTCTGGTCACCTTGCTTCCCTTTCTCGGTCTCTGCGCCTGGTTTGGAGCCACCAGCCCCCGGATCAGTTACGCCGGCCTCCAGATGGGCCTCGCCTTCACCATGACGGTCTTTGCTGAGTTCGAACCGGGAACCTATCTCGGCACGGGTTGGTACCGTATTCTCGGGATTCTGCTCGGGATTACGGTCATGGGACTGATTGACTATCTGCTGTGGCCTGCCAAATCGGTCTACATGGCCCGGCTTCGCATCATTCAAACTTTGTCACAGATCCGTGCCAATCTCCTCAAAAACCCGGGCCCCTCAGATCTCAACCTGGAGCTTTCGGTCAAAACTCTCCGGATGATGGACAGCAACCTCAAAGATGCGGTCTATTTTCTGGACTTTGCCCGCATGGAGCCAGGTTCAAGTCAACCGGAAGCGCGGCGCCAAGTGAGTGAGACCAGTGCGCTGATTCAGGCCGTCACTCGGCTTTCAAAGATCATCGAAAGTCGGCACCGGTTGATCCTGCAGCGCGACATTGCTCTGGGACGTTTAATCCTGGGGCAAGTCCAAGGCCCCATCAAAATCGCCTATGCTGAAGAATACGGTGCACAGGCGCAGGCGCTCAAGACAAGGGTACCCATGGATCACGTTCTGGATCTTGAGGGGCAACTCTCAAGACTGGTCCATCGCATGGAGGCCCTGGAGGCATTTCAGAATCTCACAGAGCATGAACGACATTACCTGAATGCCCTGCTCGACCTTGAGCGAAAACATGTTTTGGCGATGATTGATATTCGCCATCAAATTAATGAGAGTCTCCAGCAACCATCAGCCCCGCCTCTCCCGGCCTAGGACGTTATCAGGCCTTCGACCTTCATTGCGCGCCGGACTGCAGGACGATCCCCCACGATGGCCCGATAGCCTCGAACAGCGGGCCAGGGATTAAGATCAACGCGAACCATCTCGGCCCAGTTCAGGACCACAAACAGATAGGCATCCGCCACGGAATAGCCTCCGGGGAGAAGATAAGGGTTCTCGCGCAGGTGGAGTTCCAGAAAATCCAGCTTCTTCTTGAGTTTATCGACCAGTACCGTCCGAGAGCTATCGGGCAAGTTTCGGTTCCAGAGTGGCGCAAAGCCTTGATGCATTTCAGTTGCCACATAGCTCAACCACTCCACAGCGCGAAACCAGACAGGATCACCCATCGGTGGTGCAATCCCGGCGCGGGGCTTTTGATGCGCAAGGTAGAGAAGGATCGCGACATTCTCGGTCAAGATCCCCCCCTCATCGAGTTCCAAGGCGGGGACATAGCCTTTGGGGTTGATCGTCCGAAAGTCAGTACCGTCTTGTGTGCGATGGGTCGCAAGATCTACCCGCACCAGGTCCAGCGCAATGCCTTCTTCTTCGGCAACGATATGAGCGGCCATGGAACAGGCGCCGGGGGTATAGTAGAGTTTCATCCTGTACTCCATGAGGAAGATGGGGAATCCCGTTTCAATCAGTGACCGCCGGAGGCGGCATCCTGAATATATTGTAGAGGCACTACCCCCATGTACGTCCAACGATGGGTTCACCGTCTGACCCAGCACCTCTGGTACGAACGCGACCAGCCCAACCCCCTCCTCGTTCCCTTGGGTAAAGTCTATGGCCAGGGCGTGGGGCTGGTCCGGGAAGCCTATGAAACCGGCCGCATCGCATCCCGGGGTCTCCCTGTCCCCGTCATTGTCGTCGGCAACATCACGGTCGGTGGGACCGGGAAGACGCCTTTGACCATCTGGCTCGCTCAACGGCTCAAGGAACGCGGCTACCGGCCGGGCATCCTCAGCCGGGGTTATGGCGGCATCACGCCCCGCCACCCTCTGGAAGTCACCATCAATACCTCCCCCCGATTGGCGGGCGATGAACCGGTGATGATGGCCCGAAAAACTGGCTGCCCTGTTTTCATTTTCCCCAAACGGGTGGATGCTGGCCATGCGCTGATCGCCCGCCACGGTGTCGATCTCCTGATCGCCGATGATGGGCTTCAGCATCATGAACTCGAAAGGGATCTCGAGATTGCCGTGGTCGATGGCTCACGCGGATTTGGTAATGGCCACCTGCTGCCGGCAGGTCCCTTGAGAGAGCCCGTCGAGCGTCTCGATCAGGTGGACTTTGTGGTCTACAACGGCGGTGATTCCGGGGATGGCGTCAAAATGAGCCTTCGCGGTTCCAGGCTGACCAATCTTCGTCAGAACTGCGTGAAGCGTCCTCTGGAGCACTTCAAGGGCCAGAAGATCCACGCCATGGCCGGCATCGGTCATCCAGATCGTTTCTTCCGCCAGCTGGAAGCCGCGGGCCTTGAGATCGAAGCTCACCCCTTTCCGGATCATCATGTCTACACAGAGAAGGATCTGGCCTTTGCCCAGGGAAAACCCCTGCTGATGACCGAAAAAGACGCTGTCAAGTGCATGGGATTTGCCCGGGACGACGACTGGTTCCTGCCGGTGGAAGCCGAACTACCTCAAGGCTTTGCCGACGCCATCATTCGCAAGCTACGCGAGAATTTGGCCACAACGCAATAATCGACCTCTGCCGAAGGATCCCAAGGGTTACGGAGCGGGATGGTGTTGGGTATCGGACATTCATTCGAAGGCGCATCTGTGGTGTTGATCGCGGTAAAAACATGACGCTCGCCAGTTCCGATCGGCTCGGCGACGAATCGACATGACGCAAGGCTTCACCGCAGGCCTTTTGCTTCTATCCTTAATGACCTACCCGGTCGTTTCGTTTGGCGTTGCAGGCTATGAATCACTGGATCGTCCAAGCGAATGGCGTCCTGGGCTACCCTATTTCAAGCCCAAGGACCAGCCTCTCAAGGATTTTGAACTCCCCAAACCTTCGACGGAGCCGTCGGTTCCAGAGGGTGAGTCTCGCAAGATCAAGGTCAGCGCCTTCAGGTTCGAAGGTAATACGATCATCGCCTCCGAGGTGATTCAGGCCCTTATCGACCGATTTACTCAGGACCATGTAAAGGACGGAAAGTCATCCGTCGATCAAATCGAGATCCTCCGCCGCGAGATCACGCAGGTCTACATTGATCAGGGGTATATCAACTCAGGGGCCCGCATCGAGGCCTACGATCCTTCGACGGGTCAGGTCTCCATCAAGATCGTCGAAGGAAAGATTACCGATTTTGTCATTCGGGGACTTGAAGGACTCAGTGCTGATTACATCCGAAGCCGCCTTGAAACCGCACCCGATGAGCCTTTCAATATTCAACAACTTCAGGCCAATTTCCAGTTATTGCTGAATGACCCTTTGCTTGAGGGGATGAAGGGAAAAATCAGACCCGGGGACGAACCCGGCGAGGCCATCATCGACGTAGAGGTGCAACGCGCGAGGGCATATGGTCTGACCACATTTGTCGACAACTACCGCCCCCCCACCATTGGCGCCATCGGCGCCGGAGGCAGTGGCTGGGTGAGAAACATGACGGGGCTGGGCGATGCGTTGCAGATGACCGTCGGTGGTAGCGGCGGTTCCATGCGTTATTCGGGGGGGTACAGCATTCCCCTGTTTGGCACCCGAGCGCTGGGCTACATCAACTTCGACGAAGGAAATTCTCAGGTCATCGAATCCTCTTTCCAGAACCTCAATATCCTGAGTTATGTCCATATTGGTGAAATCGGGGTTAGCTATCCTTTGATTGAAGACTTGAAGCGTCGCCTGGTGATCGGTAGCCTTTTTTCCGTCCGGGCCAATGAAACCTCGCTTCTCGGGCGCCCCTACTCCTTCGTTCCAGGGGTCACCGGTGGCTACACCCAGGTCACCGTCGCACGAACCTATCAGGACTATAACGAACGCTGGAACGAGCACGCGCTTTCCCTTCGCAACACGCTCAGCTTTGGCATGGATGCCCTGGGAGCGACAGCCGCTAAAATGAATTATCCCAGCAGCCAATTTGTGTCCTGGCTGTTTCAGTCACAGTACGCCTACCTGCTGAATGAGGAGGGCGCTCAGTTCATTTTCAGACAGAATCTTCAGCTGACCAATCATCCTTTGCTGCCACTGGAACGGATGGCCGTCGGTGGGATTTCGACCGTCCGGGGTTACCGCACCAATTTTCTGGTCAGAGATGACGGCTATACGCTCTCCGGCGAAGTTCGTTATCCCTTCGAATCCCTGAATCTCATGGGGTACCCCTTGTTCTTTACCCTTGTGCCCTTCACCGATTTCGGATCCGCCTGGAATCTTGGGGGGCCTCGAGGAAATCTTTGCTCGGTGGGTGCAGCCATCAATCTCAAATACCAAGCGATCCAAGGGGATCTGACCTACGGCTATGCCCTCAAAAGGCTCAGCCATGACCCCATCCGTGACGTCCAGGATGAAGGGATCTTCTTCAGAATCGCCTACGATGTCCTTTAATGAATACCATCGCTAAATCCTTCCTGTGGCTGCTCCTGATGACGCTTTTGATCAACGGGGACATCACTCTCGCCGATGAGTCCAGCACACCTTCAGCGCATCAGGCGCTTGAATCGGCAAAGAGCTACATCAAAAGAAATCAATGGGGAATTGCACGGGAGGTCCTGAAGGAGGCGCTTCAAAGGACATCAGAAGAACCCGAGCGATCCCGTCTGATGGCTGAACTTGGGATGGTCGAACTTCGAATGGAGCCCGACGATCAGTCTGAAGGGATGGTGTTGGACGCCATCCATGGCCATCAGGGCTCACAGGAAGAATTGTTCAGATGGTCTGCGGCGCTTCTGAATGCCTGGAAGGACAAGGTTCCCCCGGATGTCCGCTTCCCTGACCTCCTCAAACAGGCAACAAAACTGGCGGGTGAGGATCAGGAAAAACGAAATCAACTGGGGCTTATCGCCTTGAGCCATGACGTTCAGGTCGATCCCTTGAAGGTCCAGCAGGCAGCCGCTGAGTGGAGCGAAAAACTCCTCAAGTCGCCACCGAGTGAAACGAGAGCCTTGGAGCTGATAACGCTGGACAGCTTGCTCTTAAGTGCCGAAAAGAAAAGTGCCGCATCATTACCGACCCTCAAGGCCATTCGCTTTCAATTGCTGAATCAGTCCATTGAAGACAGCCAAGGCCTACCGGACATTCAAGCAAAGGCCTATCTTGAACTGATTCGGCTCTACCGCGAAAACCAGCGCGATGAGGATGCTCTCAAGATTGCAGGACAAGCCGTTCAAGCCATGGATCGCATCGCCGATCCTCGGAACCGCTGGGAACTTCTCGCGCAAAAGGGACAACTTGAGAAAAAGCAGGGCCACATGGAACGGGCCCTCAAGGATTATGGCGATGCGTTTGATGATGCCGAAAATTTACGCAAGGATTTTCCCAAGAAGGACGATCAAGGCATGTCCTGGTTTTTCTCCCAGCTTGAACCCATCTATCTGGATCGGGTCGAGTTGCTGGTGGATCGGGCAGAGGCTACAGGTCAGGTCACACAACGGCGTGATTTCCTCAAAGACGCCATCTTTACGCTGGAATCCATCAACCGCTCCGCGCTGGAAGACTTTTTGGGGCATTCCTGCGGGGTTCCGGAGCGCCGCAAATCTGCATCCGATCTCTTGTTGAAGGGGGAAGCAGGGACAGCGTTTCTCTACCCCTTCGTGACGAAGAATCGCATCACGATTCTGATGGCCGCAGGGGGCGACATCGAGGCCTACAGCATTCGAACCCCCTCGCCTCCCAGCATCCTCCAGAAAATGCAGTCCCTCTCACGCATGCTGGCCAAGCCGAGCAGCAACCCTGAGCCCCTGGCCAAAGAGCTCTACATGCTTCTGTTCGCCCCTCTGGAACCGAAACTCAAACAGAACCAGATCAAGACGCTGGTCATTGTGCCGGATCGGCAGTTCAGGAAGATCCCCTTTGCAGCCCTCCATAGCGGTGAAGACTACCTGGTCCGACGTTACCAATTTGCAACGTTGACAGGACTCAGTCTCTTCACGCCCGAAGAGGAAGACCGATCCTCCGGTGAAAGGATTTTGCTGGCCGGTGTGAGTGATCCAGGCCCTGTTGTGAGTCATTTGCCCGAAGCCGTCGCCAAGGAAGTCTTGCTGTCCTCAAGATCCGAAAAGTCGAGCGCTAATACTCTTACAGAAACCCCTTCCACCACGCCCCAGCGCAGCATCAGTCATGCCCTTCAATTGCCGGGCGTCAAAAAGGAAATCGAGGCACTGACACCCATGGCCAATACGGCACTCATGAACGAGACCTTTACCCTTGAGGCCCTAAAGGAAAACCTGAGGACCCATGCGTATTCGGCGCTTCACATTGCATCCCATGGTGTCATTGGTCGAAGTGCTGATGCGAGTTACATCCTGGCTTACGATGACCTTTTACGCTTTGAGATGCTGGATGGATTCCTCAAGGAAGGAGGAAAGGGGCAAAAAAAACTGGGGCTACTGACGTTGAGTGCCTGCCATACCGCAGAAGGGGATGATCAGGCCCCTTTGGGTCTGAGTGGTCTCGCCTTGCGCTCTGGGATCCCGCGGGCCATGGGGAGTCTTTGGCCCGTCGACGATGCAGCCACCGTCAACTTGATGCAGTCGTTCTATCAGGCCTATGTTCAAAATGGACAACCGGCGACGATGGCGTTGAAAGAAGCGCAGCAGTCCGTGATCAACACGAAAGGCTCCGAGCATCCCTACTACTGGGCGCCTTTCATTCTGGTGGGTCAGTGGTGGTAGCCTGAAATTCTGGATTGAGCCATGACGACAGCCATGCCCCCATCATCCGCCCATGAATCTCGCCTCATGCGGCACCTTCGAAGCTTGCTTTTGAGGCTCATGATTGCCTTGCCGGCCTTTGCACTCATCAGCCTCCCGGGGATCGCCAACATGCCGTTTCTGACCGAAAAGGAAGATACGGTCATGGATTTCGTGATGGAGGCCTTTCAGGCCTCTCCGCCTCCCGCAACAGCAATTCCTCTGGCCTTCATCGACATTGACGACCGGACCTATCGCATCTGGGATGATCCCCTTCAAATTCCAAGGGACAAACTCCTGTCCCTGATCCAGTTCGCGGTGGCCGCAGAGGCTCGGGTCATCTATGTGGATGTCGAGCTCTCACGGCCCTCCTGTAATGAGCATGCCGATCGCCAATTCATTGAATTCATCACGCAATACCGGAACACGAATCTTCCGCCCCTGATTCTCCCGCAGGGGATACGTCGGGGCCTGGATGAGACTGAGTCCCCTTCGCTTAGATCCTCGTTTCTTGATGCTGCTCTCAATCAGCCGGATTCCCGCGCCCTCAGGTCCTCAGCCCTCTTTGATGTTGATGATGCCGACGGCATCCTTCGGCGTTGGCGCATTTTCGAAAAAGTTGGCGAAACCGATGACGGCATTCTCCCCTCGACGCAATTGCTCATCTATAGCCTTTTGCGGGACTCGGATCACGCTCCTCGGGACGTCATGGCATCGATTCGCGCTGGATTATCCGATCCCACACTCTCAGGCGATGTCCATGTGGCGGATCTTGAATTTCCTGCCAATCCCTCCAAGCTTTCGCAAAGGATCGTCTATAACATCCCCCGTGAGCTTCCCCCCTGGCGCGAGCCTCAGGAGATCCCCGATGCTGAAGGGGTCATGATCCCCTATCTTGAAACCCTCCCCGCCTCCTGTATTACAGACAGCACCAAGAATCCCACCTGCCAGCGGAGCTATCCCTCGGGCCTGATCACCAAGGATCAGATGAATTGGGTCAAAGGTCGGGTCGTCGTCATTGGGGCTTCCGCACTGGAGACCCGTGACACCTTCGATACCCCCCTTGGAATGATTCCAGGAAGTCTGGTGATCTTGAATGCCATCAGCACGCTTGATCAAAATGGGATTTTGAATCGCCCACCCCTCGGGTTCGGATTACTCCTTGAAGCCCTCGTCGTGGTCCTGGGCTACGGGCTTCACGCGCTTCTCGCCCCTCGGTCGAACAGTTTCCTCTTCATGGCCGGCGTATCATTACTCATGCTTCCGGTGTGCTATGTTTTATTCAAATATGGTGTCTGGCTCACCCTGGCTCTTCCACTGTTCCTCTCGACGGTCAGCGACGTGTATGGCGATCTTCGTCGAAAGCTCCGATTATGGATCAGGTCACGTTAGGCTGAAGGAAAAAATCAGCACTTGAAATCATTCAGTTCGTTTTCACGAGAATGCATATGTGTCACGTAAAGAGATGGCCTCTGGGATTCGCCTTGATAACCCTGATCACCGCCGGAGCCGAGGCTGCGACCTACCTTAAGATCGATTCCGCTGCCGACGCCTATGTCCTGATCCGGGGAGACAAACCAGTTGATGTTCAAGATGGCATGTACCTCAAGCCTGGCGATCATCTTGAAATCAAATCGTCTAATGCGCACGCCAGTCTTGTTTCGGCGACAGGAAAGCTGATCGCCCTGGATATCCCTCCAGGGGGGAAATCACTGAGTGCGGCCGAACTCGGCGGCGATCCGTCCAAGGAAAAGCTCAGCCAAACCTGGAACTGGGCTTCAGACTGGTTGTTACAACGCGTCGGTGCCAAAGCTGAGGAAACCGATAACAAGCGTGTCGTTCAGGCAGCCGCGAGGGCGGTGGGTGGTGGTGAGCCCCTGGCTGTCCCCCTGGCAAGCCAAGGTGGACTTCGACTGCTAGGCGGGACGAAACGGCCCTTCAATATCGCCTGGTCCGGCGGACAGGGACCTTACTCCGTAGCGTTGAAATCAGAGGATCAGAAAATCCGGGCAGAAGCCCACGCGATTGAGGGGCATCATTATGCCTTTGAATCCTTCGTCTTGAGCCCTGGAAGCTACACCCTTGATGTCATGGATCAGATCGAGACGGTGCATGTCCCCCTGGTGGTCGTCTCTCGAGGAGATCTCCCGGAAAACGAGGCTCCGGCGAGCCGGAGTGATCAGGAAACGCTGGCGAACAGCATGAAACTTGTGACCCGCCAACAAGGCTGGGCTTTCGAAGCCTATCAGCAAGCTGTCCTACTCGAACCCCGCATGCCATTTGCAAAAATCTTCGTGGAAGCCCTCGAATCCGGAGATTTCCCAACACCGTGACGACCAGTCACAGCCCCCCCGGAAGGCCAAGATCGTGATCGTGACGCTGTCGTGACTGCGTCAGGGATCTATGACTCCACGAGCCGCTTCTGGAACCGCCAATGAGGGCAAAGTTCGGTTGAGCACTTCGGCATAAGGCCCCGGTGAGACGGATATGGTGCCACGCCAGGGGTTATCGACTGCCAGGATCAGAAACACCATGACGGCGGTAAAAAACGTGATGCAGTTCACCAAAAAAAGGTGCCCGCCAAACGACGGCATGTGAAAGAAAAAACTGACCAGGATGATGACCAGGGAACCCAAAACAATGGCGTACCAAAAAACCACAGGCACACCATCATGCGCTACGGAATCGATCCGAAGATCCCGAAGCTCCACCATCCGGTTGAAATGACTGACGGCCTCCTTGTAGAACTGGAGCTCAACGGGTCCCTCCGGTAAATAACTGACGAGATCACGGTGAATGGCATCCAGAAGGTGGTAGCTACCGGCGGGGACTTCACCCTCGTTATAGGCCGGAAATTCTTCGGTGATGATTTTCCGAAGATAGTTGCGGACATCGCCCTGAAGGGCCGGGCCTTTGGGATGATGAAGGATGGCCACATCCCGATAAAAGGCGGAAATGGACGCCGCTTCCGTGGCACTGAGGCTTCGGGCATCATCGTAGTTGTCCCAGTTGTCGACCGAAACCAGACCCAGCAGCAGGCCATAGAGAACACCAATCGTCGAAAGCACACCACTGATGACGTTATTGGTGTCATCAGAGATCCTGAACTTTTTATGAATCCGACGGGCAAAAAGGAGAAAGAGCAGCGTCGAGATGAAACTGTAGAGGAGAATCAGCGTGCTACACGTCAGCCACAACGGTAACTTGTAGATCAATTGAAGCAGTGTGGGCATGGTGAGACCTAAAGGGAGTATCCTCGGATTCTAACAAACCCCATCGGATCCCCATGTCACACCTGCCCCCCGACCCTCACCCCTTCGAGACCCTCACCCCTGATCTTATTGGTGATGCGCTGGAATCGGCCGGATGGCAGCCCGATGGTCGCATCATGGCCCTCAATAGCTATGAAAATCGGGTCTTTCAAGTGGGTCTTGAAGACGATGGCTTTGCCATCGCCAAGTTCTACCGCCCGGGTCGCTGGAGCGATGAAGCCATTCTGGAAGAGCATCGGTTCCTGAAGGATCTTGAGGAGGCCGAAATCCCGGTTGCGCCCATGCTCGAGGATGCTGAAGGAAGGTCGCTCTTCTATTTTGCCGACTTTCGCTTTTCACTCTCACCACGGATCGGAGGACGCCCCCCCGAAACCGAGGATCTTGATACGCTGGAATCCCTCGGACGATTGGTCGCCCGTATCCATGCCATCGGCAAGCTTCGGCCCTTCCATCACCGCCCCTCGATTGATCCCCTAAGCTATGGACATGTCCCAGGTCAAAGACTCCTTGAAGGCGGTTTCATTCCATCGAACCTGCTTACGGCCTATCACGAAGCCCTCGAAGCCGCCCTCACCTTGATCGATGAAGCCTTCGCATCCACCGGACCCCTCGCCTCGATCAGGGTCCATGCCGATGCCTATCCTGGGAACATCCTTGCCACTCCTGAGGGGCCCCTGCTGCTGGATTTCGATGATGCCCGCATGGGCCCGAGGGTCCAGGATCTCTGGATGCTGGCTCAGGGCGATGATGCTGATCGTCGGATGGCCCTGATGACCTTGATCGAAGGCTATGACACCTTCGAGCATTTTGACCTTCGGGAACTTCGCCTGATTGAACCCCTTCGGACCCTGAGACTCATTCACTACACCGAATGGCTTTCGGCGCGAACACAGGATCCGGCCTTTCCCCGCGCGTTTCCCGAGTTCGGAACGCCTTCCTACTGGGTCGAGCGGACCCATGAGCTTTTGAATCAGGCGGAGAGAATGGCAGAGCCCCCGGTCTCAATTTTGCCCTGACCTTTGAAGTTGACTGATCCCTGAACGTTGAGAGGTCCTTCCCTCCATGAGCCCCGCCACAATGGGGCATGCCGTTTCAAACCACCCTTCTCCTCTTCCTCCTGCCACTGATCGTCCGGGGTGCGCCGGTCTCACATCCTTTCTATGATGAGAAGGCCCGGGGTTGGTTCTGGAAGGAAAAGATGCCCGAGCCACGGCACAGCCCAGAACCCGAAACACCCAAAGCGCCGGAACCTCCCCCTTCCACGCCCTCGAGTCCCCCGGCTGATGAACCTCTGAGTAGCGCGTGGTTTCGAGCTCACCTCGGGACCATTCGGGATGCTGCGCTGGATGATCCGACCCCTGAAAAGGTCAGACAGTATTTCCTGCTCCAAAAAGTTCTGCTCGACAAGGCTGAACGCTTTGCAGAAACCGCCCGTTCGGTCGTATTTCAGGATCCCGCCCTGGACGAGCGGGCTCATCACGCCTCAACCCCATCCGGTCTGGCCCTTGAACATCAGGCACAACACCATGCCCGTCAAACTGAGTTGGTCCTGATCGGAAAAAAGGCCGGGCTCCTCTTTGTCTTTCGCTCGGACTGTCGCTACTGCCATTTGATGGCCCCTCTGATCAGTGAACTCTCCCTCCGGACGGGGATACGGCTTTATGCCGTCAGCCTCGATGGTGGCGCTCTCCCCGGGATTCCAAAGGAATCCATTTCTTCGGATCCTGGTTGGGGCCAACAACTGCATCTGACCGTCACCCCGGCACTTTTCCTGATGGTGCCGTCCGACGGCATCCATCCGGTCCTTGAAGGCTCCTCTTCACTGGTTGAACTTGAGGAGCGGATCATCGCTGCTGGACGGACCACGGGATTGATCCCCAACCCCACGCCCCCATGAAACGGGGGGCCCTCCTTTTGGTGATCGCGCTGGCTGGCCATCCAGACCAGAGCCGAGCCAGCCTCGATCAGGATCTTGATCAGATGTTTCTTGGCATGAGCAATGGGACTCAACCCACGGCCCAGATGGGCCAAAGGCGGGGTGTTCTGGTAGGTGGCAGCGTGATCATCCGGAATCGGATCATGAAGGCCAATCCTGTGACCCTGACGCCTCCTGGATTCA
>Ga0007862_1000120_pt1 | contig 26316 bp, 33 predicted proteins | sample CryBogCBH20Aug07_FD_71206 | JGI IMG/M metagenome (GOLD analysis project Ga0007862, IMG submission 71206) | Freshwater microbial communities from Crystal Bog, Wisconsin, USA - CBH20Aug07 | ecosystem: Environmental > Aquatic > Freshwater > Lake | place: Crystal Bog, Wisconsin, USA | collected... | reverse complement strand
GCCTCACGTTATAGTGTAGAGGTACCCTCATAGTGTATTGTAGGGTATCGCCTCACGTTATAGTGTAGAGGTACCCTCATAGTGTATTGTAAAGCATATGTTGTATCTTATTTGAAGTAAACATATCTGATTTTCTGCAACCTTTTTTTACGCCAATTAAAAGATATTTAGCAGAAAAAAATGCTCGATTTCTTGCCAAAAAAAGAGCAATTGTGTTATAGTTGACTTATGAAAGCGATATATAGTGTATCGCAAAAGCAGTGAATCAAAAAAAGGAAATAGGAAAATGGAAAACTCAACGAAAATTAGGATTTTGCGACATATAGCAGAAGTCGAAGGAATAAATCCTGATGACGAAGACTCTATATATCACTTTCTAGATTATCAAGGTTTACTTGAAGGAGAAGGTTTTGATTTTGATAAAGAAGCTATCCGAGAACGCTATTCTCTAAATAAAAATTTATCAATACCAAAAAATGTGGCTAAAAAAGAATCAAACACTAAATTTAAGGAGTTTTAAAAATGCGAACAATTATCGATGGAAAATTGTACGATACAGGAACTGCAAGGTACATAGGACAGGCAGAAGAGCTTGACAAGCCAAAAAAAACTACAATCGAAAAAAGACTATATAAAAAAGAAAAGAATGGCGAATTTTTTTTAATGATTGTTACAACAACTGAAGAAATAGCACCAATGACTTTTGAGGAAACGAAAAAATGGGTTGAATCTAATATGAACGAATATCACTACGAACAGGCTTTCGGATCAATCGAAGAATAGCGATTTTTGCCCACTTCTTGAGTGGGCTATTAAAAAACTGAATCAAAAAAAAGGAATCAAAAAAATGAGAATAACACCGAATCATATTTTACATGACAAATTCTTAATTGGAATTGATACGGAAAAATTACGCATGACGGCAACCGCAGAAGATTATTTCGGCGCGCCTGTACGAATATACAGACTTTCGGAAGATTACGCGCTAGTTGAAATGCATTTAACCGCTACGTCAACAAAATTTTATCGCGTAGACTATGAAGAAGCGCTTGGTTATCTTGCAGGATCTTGTAAATCTATAAAATACAACTAAAAATACTGTTTTTTAGAAAGTATTAAAAAACTTGAATCAAAAAAAGGAAAAAGGAAATGGAAAATAGAATTAAAGCATTGGCAAAATTTTTAGAATTATCCGAAGAGGAAGCAACAGAAATTGAAGTTTGTTGCGAAGAACGCTGCGAATTGTCCTACGGAGGTGGCGAGTATATAGTACTTACAGACGATGAGGCAAACGAAGCAGCCAGAGATTACATAAGGGAATCTCTTTGGGCTTTTAAGGCATCTTGGATCAACGACTATATAAACATAGACGGAAATTTAACGGAATTTATCGAGTCTATGCAAGAAAAAAGATGCGAGTCATGCAATGAGGCAATATACGCACTCGTGAAAGATCGTTTTGAAGATTTAGTGGAGGATTCGATATCAGCAGACGGAAGAGGCCATTTCATAGCACCGTATGATTTTGAGGAAAACGAAGAAGGCGAATATTTTATTTATAGACAATAAAAAACAACAAAATGCCCCGCAAGGGGCTTTTAAAAACCTAATGGAAACACAAAATGAAAATAAAAATTTGTAAAGAAAACAAGCAAAAGATACAAAAAGCTTTAGACGAAATCAATGGAAAATCCTGCCAACATTGTTTTACTGACTATGAAGAAATTATTGAATTGGCGAAAAAAGCAGAAACTAAGGTCTTTCAATTGGTGCGAAAAAAATGCGATATGTCAGGAGCTGAAATAGAAATTACTTCCGGTAATTCTGTTGCAAACGCATATAAATACTCTAGAATAGCAACAACTATTCGAATTTTAAGAACTAAAACTGGATGGTTTCTTATCAATGTTATAAAGGATAAAATTTTTGGTGACGGAGGAGAATTCAGAATTTATTTAACCGAAGAGCAGGCGACTCGTGCTATTAATAATCTTCTTGAAAATTTTAGTGTTATAGGAAAAACATACAGTACTACTTTCAAAAAAGAAGATTTATTTAATTCTGATAAAAAGGATACCTAAAATGATTGAATTTGACGTTGAATCAACAAAACTTAAATGAAAATATAGGAAAAAGGAACCTAAAAAAATGAAAATTTCAGAACAAGAAATTCCTGAAACTCAAGGAAACGAAAATATCGCTGTTTATCCTGCCGATATTGAGCTAAAAGAACACCAGGAATGCAATCATATACCTACAGGCGAAAAACTCAACATAGGGCAAACTAATGGCAGAAAAAGGCCATTCTACCCTAGAAAAAAAGTCTCCTTTACACCTATAGTTATAACTGATGGGGAAAACGCAGTTAGTCTTGCAGTCGAGAAAACTTTTCACAATTCTTTTCGCTTTATAATTCGCTTGAACGGAACTGAGATAACTCCCCTTAGCTTTCCGAGCATCTCAAATGCTGAAAGATTTTTAGAACATTTGTGTGGCATATTAAAAAAAGAAGATGAAGAAAAGACTAAAGAAGATATGGGACAACATGAGTAAAGAAAGTCTATGCGGTGTACGATTAAAATTTCTCGAGCCTGAAATGTTCATAAAAGAGGATTTTTTAACTACTGGTTGCTATTCCGATGTATTAACGTACGCTACAGCTCGCATTCAGCCGATGACATGCTGTAAAATTTGCGACAGAGTTATTGGAGAATTCCAAGAATTTGGCGTATGGCTATTTTGGGATCATCAACCGTTTGATCAATTTATTAAATTTGTTTGTGCTGATGCACGAAAAAGAGCTGAGAAAAACGAAAGCTTTTCATGGAATAAAATAGAAATTATTTTTCGTGAATTTGATCTTTTGCGAGGCAATTATACAGTTGAAAAAGTTACGTTTGAAGTACTTTAACCAGGTTCAAAAAAAGAAATCTATAAAATTGCTAGAAAAATTAGAGGGATTAAAAGGGGAATTTGTCTATGAGTAATGAACAAAATCTTTTGATAGGGGTAAGCAGGGAACAGCAAATAGAGGTGGAAAATATTTGTGTGCAAAAAAATTTAACATTATCTAGCCTTTTTGAAAAATTGCTCGAAATGTACAAAGAAAAAGAATCCACTCCAGAAAAAACACACCCTGAAGACTCTGAAAGAGATGAAAAAGAGCTAGAGCCTGCACTTATAAAAAAAGTGAGGACAAAATCAACAAACCGTTGATCGTAAATATATTTTAGGATATAAACCGAAAATAGGGAGGGGATAGAAAAACCTTTATCCCCCCTCTAACAACATATAACGCCAAAAAACGATGCCCTCCACGACATTGTTTAAAAACGCTATATCGATACCATTAAATCAAACCCTGTGCGGATATTAAAAAAATATCCACCAGGTCACAACTTTTAGGAGAAGTTGCATGACAAAATCGGTATACAGCACCACAAAAGCAGGCACGCCCTTGCTACAAACTTTATCAGCAGGTTGTAGAACGCCTATTTTAACAGTCAAATATTGTAATTTGATTAAGCCTTTCTACTATCCTAACTGCCGAATCCCTCGGTATTCCGTCACCTGCATCATCGACCCAAGAACTGATGAGCAATTTTTACAATTTATCAAAACAATTGAAAAAAATGAGGGCATCGACACCGCCGTACGCCCAGATTACCATAAAGACCGAGATGGTATGCCCGTGACGACCGGAAATTTCGTAATTAAATTTCAATCGAAAGAAAAAATTTGTGTAAAAGTTTCTAGCAAGGACGTGCACGAACAACCCATGAAACTAGAAGATGATCTTGCTCCTGGAGAAAAAGTTTCGGTTATCTATGACGTACTACGGTACACTAAAAGGGGAAGTGTAACCGAACACGGTCTAAGTTTTAAACCTATAGAAATTATTTATCATCCACCAGAATCTACAAAACACCTATCTCAAATGAGTTCTGCGGACGATTCTTTTCTCGAGAGTGAGGGGTATTAATGGAAAAAATAAAAATTCTGGGAATTGATCCATCTCTTAGAAATACCGGATTAGCAATCATTGAATATGACTGCGAAAAAGAAGCCTTTTGCAAGCCTGCACAATGTCAGGTAGTTTCTAATCCTGCGAAATTTACTGGTACTGAGGCAATTCTCAACATGCTTGACTTGCTAAAAAAAGTATCTGAAGAAGAGGTATACAGCGACGTTACGGATGTTGTGATAGAATCACCTGCGATTATGTTTAACAAAAATTGGTCTGGGGGTGCTATTGCCTCAATTTCGCATATAGCAGGTGGAGCAGCCGTTATTTTTGGCCTAAATCGAGTACATCTTTTTAGACCGAATGAATGGAATCATTGCAGGAAAAAAGAGGCTACACATAACCAAACAATAGCTTTTTTAGGCGAAACAGATTCTTGGCATTACAGAAAAGCTTTGAGAAATGAAAAATTGCTTGAGCATATTCTTGATGCTTCAAGTTTAGCTTTGTGGTATATAAAAAACAATTTTATATACGAAGCTGATACAGAAAAAATTGACGCATAAATCTTTTGCGTTCATTCTTGTTTTATGGGTATTTGTATGGTGTCTTATAAAAGACATCATGCAAGTACTCTGTTAAACTATACATTTAACTATTCACACTTTCGAAAAATGGAAAAATCCTATGATGAGAATTATTTCATGTTCAATTTTTTCTTTTATGGTATTAGGTCTTTACGGTCTGCAATATGCACATGCTGGAGATAGCGAAAGAAGAATTTTTAATGATTCTTTTTACGTAACTTCTGCTGAAAACGAAACGGAAGAACCCTCGAAATCTGATAAAGATACTCAAAAAAATTCAGAAAAATATTCCCCTCACTTTTGGGAATCGTATAACAAACAAAATGAGGCAACTAAAGCTTTTTTACAAGAATTGAAAGAGCAAGAAGCAAAAAAAAAAGAGGTGACGGGGTATAACTCGCATTTTAGAAGACATTATTTTCAACAAAGAAGACAGTGTATCGCTGGCCTGAGGAGAAACTACCGACGAAGGCAGGCAGAGGAGCGAAGGAGACAAAATAGAAAAGAGGTTGATCTTTCAAGATCAGAAACTACGCTCGTAAAATCTTCTCATGAAACGAATACGCCATCTAATCCGTTGTTAGATAGAGGAACCTATGTAAATAGGATGGGAGATGTCATCATTGATGCAAGATTTCTAAAAAATATCTATTTCGAAAAAGGAGTTATTACCTGTGGAACTTGTAACAGAAAAATGAATTTAACAAATGTTTTCAACCATTATAAAAAGACCAAACACCGATTTTTCATAAAAAAAGGACTTGTAAAACAGAAAAAATAAAAAACCAAGAAAGACTCTCTACCACGTCTCGAATATGGTAGAGAGAGAAATAAAGAGATTACAAAAAGGAACACTTAAACCCAATCCAAAATCTCTTGTTTTTGATTCAGCCCTCACAAAAATCGGAAAAATCAAGTTTTTTTTGTTCTTTCTTCAATTGAGCATAATCTACCATGAAAATCTTTCATTTCTTGATGGATAGCGGATACAAGCCCTTCAATACGCCTAATATCCTCTTTAGCCTCTTCTCTGTTCGACTTCATGATCTCAGCCATCCAACGGATATCTGCCCTAGACTCTGCCCGATTCCAAAAAAATAAACCTGTAACTGTTGCTAAACACGCTAATATCTCTAACATGGTATGCCTGCTCCAAAAGCCCAATTTTAGCATTTCAGAGGCTTTTTATACCTTTCAAATGCATTTATGGAGTAGTTTTTTTCTTCACATTGTAGAAAAATCTGTGCGATGTATCATTGTAGTGCTTAAACATGTCACATAATTTAATTGTTTCATAACAAGATGAACATGTTGCTACATATTCCGATGAATCCACGTCTCTAAATAGGCTAGCATCAAGTATTACATCGCCTTTAGCATTAGCAAAAAACGAATTTCTACTTAGAAGATGTACAACCTCTCTTGAGTTCAAAGATTTATCTTTTCTACCTCTTCTTAAGTTTCTATTCCTCCTGAGAGAACGTCTATGCCCTCTTCTATAATCACGCCATCGTTGTTCATTTTCTCTTTCTCTCGCTATACGAGCATTATAGGCATCTCTAGCTTGCCTTTGCCTCTGTAGTTGGTCACGACCAAGCCAAGGACCAGGAATTGCAAAATCTTTTTTTTCTAATTCGGCTAGATATTCCAAAAACTCAGGCGATTCATAAAATCCACTATCTGACTCGGAATCTTCAATGCTTTCCACGCTTTCCACTTTTCTATCTTGAGTATCCCCATAACAACCTATACCACAAACCAAGAAAAGGCTCACAAAGTAATACGAGAGTCTATTCATAAAATTCCTCGTTGTTTTCTAATGCATACAGTAAATTCTAAAACTGAGTTAGTCTAAAATTTCTTCTTTTGATTCAGTTCTCCCACAAAAAGGGCAAAAATTGACAGGAAGAGAAAAGGATATGTGGATATCCATATCCTCATTTGCATATTGAGTAAATAGTTTAATCTTTTCAGATGCCTGATCGTGGACACATACAACCCGTACCTGGCTCGTGCTTTTTTCATCATCGATACAAATTTTAGACTCTGCCATCCATCTCACTCATCATTTCAATTAATTATTCTAACTTAGACTCGATCGGTTTACCTCGATTGATTTTTGACTGAACGATAGCTTTTTGTTCAAGAGAAATTTCTTGATTGTTTTCAATCTCTCGAACCAAACTCCTCCTCTCCATCGGATCATCTAAAATGCCATCATGGTAAGATGGATAACGAGAGGCCATCTCCTCAACATCTCTATAGATACCTCTAGAAGCATACTCCGTTCCAGTTCGAACCATTCTACCCAACGCACTTGGAGAGGTAAACCCATGAACTGCTGCTGTGCCAATTGCTCCTGCTGCTGCGATTGGAGCAACTGGAATATGCGCAAGATGCGCTAACGCACCGAGTCCTCCCATATGCATACCATGTCTCCCTACATATCGTCCCGCCCTACCTAATCCACCCTGTCCAAGGTTTTCCAGCCCTGCACCAATTCTTTGGTATATCCCTTGAGGAGGTGGCATTTGAGGAATTGGCTGTATATCCGGGGCGATTGTTTGCGCTGGCTGAATTGTTGTCTGCGGTGGTTTAGGCAATGAAGTAGGACTACCAGGGGTTTTTTGTACGGCATTTGAGATTACTCCTTGCTTAGTCAATAAATCGTTTTGAATATCGAGAAGATATTTTCGACTATTTTGTTCTACGTTTCTAGCTATAGTATCGAAATTCTCTTTTAGATATCCTCGAAAATCTAACGCATTGCCTGGTAAAAAAGCATCCCGAGTATTTTTTGAGAAAGTTTTGTCATATGAAGTAAAAAGTTTCTGAGCTGAAGGACTATTTTGCATAGCCTCTGAAAGCTCTGCTCCAAAATTTGTAGACTGAATGGCTTTTTCAAGAGAGCCATATTTTTTTGTTAATTCACTCAAGGCTTCTTTTGCGCTTTCCTGAGCAACATTCTTAGATTTTGATAATACTTCCTTTATAGTCATCCCTTCATATGTCAAAAGGCTTCCTTGACCTTTCACATTTTTTGTGAAACTATTGATACCACTCAAAACCCTATTCTCTAAATTCTCGACCTTCGACAAAATTTTCGGTATCCATTTGCTCTGTACATATGATTCTGCCAACTGGTCGGGTAATTTGCTCAAAACAGATGTCCTAAAATCTGTAAGAAACTGCCTTTCAAATCCTTCACTCCCAATAATCGCCTGGTCTAAACTATCCATTCCTTTTTTGAAATGCTCTGCGGTAAGTTTGCCCTCTGCGTTTGGTTTAAAAACAGACTGCAAAAATCCACTCGCCGATTTAGCCTCTTTGCTCAAAGGGGCAGCACTTCTTCCAATGTTGTTCTCAATAAAATCTTCCACACCTAGTATGCCAGCATCTACAGGAGTATTTCCGATGCTCTTTGCAATCCTCTCGGATGCTTTCGCTGAGTCTGCTACATACTGGACATTTGCGCCCTCTTGAGCCTTTATCGCATTATCTGCAACCTGTTTCGCTGCCTGCGTCTCCTGATCGAACCTCGCTGCATCTGATGCGGTAGCTTGAGCAGCCCTTTGTATCTCAGCAGCATTTTGCTCCTCAATATCTCTTGCTAAAGCCTGAGTATTGCGCATATTCTGCTTGTGTTCTGCAATACCTCTAAAAGCACCAAAAAACCTATCTAACACATGGCCTATAACAGCATCTTTTGCTAGCTCTTTTCCTTTTTCAACAGGTTCCAAAAAACTTGTCTCAGAATGAGCCGCTCCCATAACTGGTAATGCAACCGAAGCAGGCAGTCCACCTAAAGCACCTAATTCCCCGATCATCCCCCCGACTTTTCCTATCCCAGTAGCAACAGGATGCTTTTCCTCTTGTTCTGCTAAATATTCCCCCTTGCCCTCTTGCACCGCATGGAAATTATCTAATAGCCTATCAATGTATCCTAAATTTTCCTGTCCCTCTCCTGGAGACAGACCTTTAATTCCAGATGAGACATAATTCGATATAGTATCTACAGGATTGCCTAGAAAAGATTCCTCTGCTGCCTCTCTTCCTGCGGTTAATGCTGGAAAAAAATCTCCTTCTGAAAGCATCTTACGTTTAGATTTTTCTTGCTCTTTCAATTTTTTTGCATAAGGAGATCTTAAAACCTGCTTAACCTTATCCTTCGGGATAGGAATTTCTTCTCCATCATCAAAGACAAATGTTTTTTTATCTCTATTGACTGTAAATTTTTCCATATCTATTTGCCTTCTATGACCTGTTTTGCAGCCATTTCAGCCCTATTTTTTTGTCTTTGCTGAGTAGACATATATTGATTTATTTGAGACGATTGGAAAAGTTCTTGCATCGGGGTAACATCAACGCCTGCCATCTCAGCCTTCCCCATAATGTTGCCAGCAAGCTTTTTATACACATCGTATAAAGCCTCTGTATTGCTGTTGAGATCAGATTTTCCCTCTTTAAAAGCTTGCTTTGAAAAAGGATTTGGTAGCAAAGTCAGAGCGTGTTCTTCAGAAGTCCCGGTAAATTGCCCCTTGCCTAATTCAGTTCTGGCATACATAGCAGCCCATTGTCTAAGAAGTGTATCGTACTTAGCATGTAGATCAAGCTCTTGCCCTGTTTTAGGATCTGTATAAGTATTCCTTAAATATGGAATATTCGCTTTTAATCCCTTGCCAAGAGTTTCTAACGGAGTTCCTTTAGCTAATCCTCCCAAAAATGATTGAGATTTTTCAGCCTCTTTACCATAATCAACTATTTTCTTCAGTTCATCAATTACTCGAATTGCCTCTTTAGTCGCTGCAAGTTCAGTCGCCAATTTCGGCATCGTGACCTTTTTAAAAGATTTAACATCCTCTTCTGATTGAACCGCATCAGCTCTGAGTGGTAAAAGATCATTCCCTGTTTTTAAAGCAAGCTGACCATTTGGCAAAATCTCTCCTTTTTCCATAAACATCTTGTGAAGTTTATAGTTTGGTACAGATTCTCGTATTTTCTGTGCCATCTCATACTGTTCTTTTTGCGCTCCAAACTTCTCTTTTTCCGCCTTAGCTGATTCTAGAGATAGTTCAGATAGTCTATCTTGCATTCCTAGTTTTTCTTTTTCCTGACCCTTTAAAACACCACTTAAACTTTGCGCTCCCCCTGCAATACCTCCCAAGAATGCTTCAGGCCCTCCTATGACTCCTCCTATAATAGCTGGAGCCAATAAAGCGATAGCCATAAGCATCTTGTCTGTCCCATTCATATCTTTATTCGCTATTTGATTACGCAATTCTTCTTGATGTTCTGTAAGCCTTGTTTGATGACCATTAAGTGCATCTGTATACCCCTTAATTGCCATCTCCATATCAGAAATCTCTTGAATTAATTCCGGAGTCATCTTAATACCAAACATTTTATCAACTGCTTGAGATAACGAAGGATTCGAATATAGCTGCTCAACTGAACCAGGTTCTGCATATGTGAGCGGTTCTTTTTTCTCTAGAGCCTCTTGATTTGGTGCTGCTTCCTGTTGAGATAGAGGAGCTTCAACACCTTGTTGAGGTTGAATTTGAGGCTGTTCACTCTCAACTGCTTGTTGCTCTTGAGGAATAGCTGCCTCTTCAGGGAAATATTGACCCTCTTTCAATCGATCTTTTAGAGCTGTACCTAATCTATCCCAAATAGAGGCATCAAGAATCGTTTTGCCTGAAATCTCAGGGTTTTCAAATGGTGCTGCCTCTTGTACTTGAGGAGAAGCTTGAGGAAGCGAAGTAGGCTCTTGCTCTATCTGTTGGAAAGCCTCTTTCTTAGCCGTATGAGCTGGCATATTATAGTATGGACTATATTTTAATAACGAACCTAATTTCCCCCAAATCCCTTGTTCCTCTTTCTGTGGGATTTCCTCATCTCCAGAAACGTCACCCATATATTGAGTAGGAATAATTTGATTCGAACGAACATCATAACTTTTAGACTGAGGAATTTCTTGGCCTTCTGGAGGTGGGGGTAACGCTTGTGAAGTATAAGCAGTTCCCGATACATCCGGAAACTCCTCCTCTTCCATATACGGAGGAATGGTAGGTGCTACTCTCCTCCTGCCACCAACCACATTTAAGTTTTTTAGACGTGCTATGCTTTGCATATTTTGCATGTCTTGTTGAGACATAAGAGGATTGCTCATATTTATACCCTGCTAAACAATTTACTATACCGTTTTTGTAGCTTTTTCTGCCGTTTTCTTTCCTGCTCTAGCTCGCTCTGCTCCATCTGTAGCTGTCTATCAGTCTGTCTTTGCTCAACCTCTCCTTGTCCCATAGCATAGGTAGCAGCCATTCTTTTCAACGCCATGTCCTGATTTCTGTCCTCAATGTCTCTCTGTAACTCTTGATTGGATTGTGCGCCCATTCGAGCAAGGTCTGCCTGTTGAGCATAGGCAGCACCGCCTTTAATGCCTCTTCTGCCCTGATTTGCTACTAACTGACGCTGCAAGCCCTGAACCTCTCGATTTATCCCTTGACGGCCTCGCTCTTCCATAGTTCTTCTCTGCGCCGGATTGAGTCCCTGGAAATTCCTCCCCATAAACTCTTCGGCTCCTGAAACTCCTTCATTAAAAGCCTTCTTTCTGTCTTCTGCCTGCATCGATACGGCGTTGCTCAAAGCTAAGTTTTTGACTGGATTCAAATATTCGTTCTGCGTTTTCTTGTACTTGCCCAGTTCGTTCTCTAGCTCATTCGACCTATTCTTGTACTTTTTGTACCTAGAATATGATACCATAGTTGTCTCCAATTATTTAAAAAACAGCACTGATACTTTCGTGTCTACATTGGACGAATTTTTCAAGAAACATTGGTCTACAGTCCAAGGAGAATCGCCATCAACCACAATAGCACTCCCACTTTGTCTCACTATAATTCTACCTTCTGGAATCAATCCTGGATATCTATTTTTAAATTGATTTTGAATAGATATCTCAGTGTTTGCTGGTATGAAAACATCCTTAGCAATGAAACTTTGAAAATTGTCCTGGAAGTTTAGCTTGATAAAAGCCGTGGATAACTCTCTCATCCATGACCATAGGTCACTTTCAAGGTATTTGATGAATAGACTTTTGTTTGTCAATCTCGGAGGAATGCGTAATAACATAGCTCTCTACCTCACAATTGTTCTTCTATCTTCTGGTATGCACTCTATCTGTACCCCAGAAAGCCTAAAGTCCGTATTCAACATTTGCATAGTAAAACCTACCTGAATAGATTTCGCAACCGTTCCACCTCGAAGATTAACTCTTGCAAAAGAATCTTGATACCCAGACCACCTGTTACTTCCCCAGGGAGAGGCAGACCAACCAGCATTGGAATTGTTAGTGACCGTTCTCACTGTTGCTATAGTATCTTTTACGCCTTGGATTCTGTCTAAACAGGTGTAGAAAGACATGTTGAGGTTGTTGTATTGATATAGGCTCGTGATAGTATCAATAAGAAGCGCGCATTTCGAAAACTTCTTTCGAACCATTGGCACGCCAAGATCTTCCCATGATGAAGCCCATTCGATATTTTGCGCGGAAGTATGGTCTGCATGATCTATGAGTCTATAGTGCCGGTGCTGAACATAGAGATTTGAAGTGTTCCCAACTACTCCAGAATATCGACGCTCCTGGAAATATAGGTAGTTCTTGATTGTAAACATACCCCCAGCGCAATTCATGTTATCCCACACGAACCAATTTTTATCTTGATAATCATAACACAACACAATCGAATTGCTATTTGCTACTCGCTGCGTTGTTGTGGACTGAGAATCTTCGCATGGAAGGAAGAGAAGATACTGGTGGTCTAGAGCATAATTAATAGCGACAGCTCTTTTAAAGGCATACCTCGTTTGAGGAAGATAGTTGACCTGACGGAAATAGAGGTCAATCGGCCTAGATAACGGTATAGGGTTCCCTAAAACGTCTAGCGGATATATCTGGTTCTCAGCTATTCCATAGACTCCACCTCGTGAGAGAAAATATAATAGCGACCCAACCGATTTGATTGTAGAATTTGCTATACATCCTATATTTGCTCCTGGTGCAAGGGTTGTGAGCTGAAATTGACTAGTTAAGAGATCTCCAGTAATAGCATATAATGAATTTTCTTTTGTGATAATAAGAGTTGTTCCAGATACCCCCATTCCGGTTATTTGATCCTCAGGAGAAGGTACTGTGAAAAAATTTGTAGCTGCTGGAACAGATTCTGGTAAATTACCCTCAGAGAAAAAGACATTATCGTCGTTTTCAGGATCTCCTATTTTCCCTCCAGCATAGAGAAGCTGGTTCCCAAAAGAAAGAAGATATTTTGAGATAGGCGGGGGATTCGGAAGTCGTATAGGATCTGGAAAATCTATCCCTAACTGGTCGTTAACGTTATTAATGTTTGACCATGTACCACCGCTTGTATATGCCGTATACGTGCTTGAGTCTACTCCGTTCAGTGTAAATGTGTCGTCTGTTACGTAGGTGATCGTATAGGTTCGGTTGTTAAGCTGCACCATCCCACCGACATTTTGAATTGATACAATATTCCCTGAGAGTTGTCCATGTTTGACTGAGGTTATTGTACAGGTGGCTGCTTTAGTTGCCCCAGTAATGGCACCAGACTGTGCCCCTGCTGGAATGCTATCTACGTAGGTCTGAGTAGCTGCAAAACTATTATTTGGAATGGTAGTTAAAAGTTGAAGTAACGTTCCGTCTTGAGCTGTACGCCAAATATTTATTCTCAGATTATTTGAAATCGGAGAACCGACCGAACTAGTAATAGCAGAAGATGCATGCCTTTTTATCGTTATTGAGCCAGTTTGAAGAGTTTCAGCATAGATTAGCGTACGATCATCAACGGTTAACGGAAATCCTGAGATTGTCACGGAGGTGAGACCGACCAATGTAACGGTTCTCCTATAGGTATTCCCAGAATTATCAATAATGGTTATATAGTCCCCATTCTGAATCGTATGACCACTGAGAACAGTAATCGCATTAACAGATGTCTGTTTACCGTCAACAATCGCGACATTTCCATATACAGCTCCCTGTTTTGCTACGAGAAACGTTGCATTGGCTGCTATGGGTACGGCATTTCCCTGAATAGTTATGGTTGTAGCTGTTACCTCCGTTACTAAACGAGACTGTAGTATCAAAGGAGCCACACCTGTTATAAAAACAATGATGTCTCCGACCTCAATTGCATGCCCTGCGAAGACCGTAAATGTTGTTTTAAGACCACTTGAAGATCCATTTTTAACTGCTCCAGCTTGATCGATATAAAAAGCTGTGTCTCCAAAATGCATTGTATGCCCAGGAACAACAGAGACTAAATTGTAGTAATTTCCATTGATATCTGCACCATAAGGGATTGATAGACCTCCGGTTGCGACTGCGCAATCGGTGTTATATCCGCTCCCAGCCAAGATATTCCTTACCACAAGATCAACAGAGCTTAGACCATTGATAAGGTTTATTTGGAAACTTTCAGAGATTACTCCCTCAATCGAATGGCCAATATTGTCCACTTGCTCATAGGTTATTGCATAGGTATAGGTTCCATCAGATAGACAGAAAGGGGTCACTGCCGATGCGGTTGCAGTAGGTCTCTCTCCCTGTGGCATACCTACTAAATAGGCATTTTGATCATCATATTTAACTGGATAGTCGATTCCATCCGCTATATAAATCACGTCATCAAAGGTCGCAAACGAGGCATTCTCAAAATTTTCCGAGTTTTGATATATCGGATCTGCAATCCCAGGAAGCAAGACCGCCTTTGTCGCAAAAACCTTTTCCCAATAGTCGTAATCTATGGTAAATAACTCAGGGCTGTTAATTACAACCGTCTCCATAATGGGCAAAAAAGCGGCTGCATAGGTATCTAATCCATTGGTCTCTGCCGATAATCCATATATTTTGTTGACATTAACACTTATGAGATCGATGAATGTATCTATCGTATAGATGGTAACTAAATCAAACCCCCTGAAGAAGGGGATGTTATAGTATTTATCCAAATAGATCCCATCGGCTACTGAGGTAGGAAATCCATCAACCGTGATGCTCGTAGTTGTTGTGCCTGTCACCGTTCTCGTTTGCTGCACTCCCAACAGATCGAAAAATCTTACAAAGACACCTGTCTGGAAATCGTGCCCATACTCAACGTTTATCGTGTTTACGTTTGCCTGCAATCCGCTGACTGCTCCCGATCTTCTAGCAATGATTTGACAAGTAATGCTTTCCCCAGAAGGCGATCCCCACGAATTTCCCCACGGAGAGATCGACCATCCTAAAACTGAAGATAGGTACGAAGTATCGGTAAAAATTGTGAAATCCAAATACCTTTCATCGGCGAATGCTACAGAAAAATACCCTCCAGAGGTGAACGCGTTGTATGTTGTCGAGTCGACTCCATTTAATGTAAATTTTGTGAGTCCGGTAACTGTGATCGTGTAGGTAAAATTATTGAGCTGATACATGCCACCAACCGATCGCATAATGACCTTCTGGCCATTGACGAGTCCGTGGTTGCTGAATGTGATTATTTCGCATGGATTCGCGTTAGAGATCGCCGAAATATCTCCTTTAATCCTCCCGTCATAATTGAGATATAACTTGCGTTGAAGGCGTTTATAGAGGTTTCCATCATCATTGATTGTAACAACCTCGGTATCGTTAGTCGCCGTGCTATGATAAGTCCCATTCCCTAGTCCGCCTATATCGGCAATTTGGCATTGATACCCTCTCCTCGCTGCTAAAGTCGCATCAGGATATCGTATAATGTTTGTCGCAATCTCTGCGATATTCGGAGGGCGCACAAAGATCGAATCGGTAGAGATCCCTTTTAGATCGCCAATGTTTCGTGTAATTAAGTGAGATCTTGTATACATTTACGTGCCTTTTGTGATTCTCATTTCCAATTATAAAACATTGTATGTATATCCATTTGTGATTTTTATCTCTACTTTTCAAATTTTTAGTACATACCTCTTCTTCCCCACGGCCACGAACGTGGTCTGAGACGTTCTTGCCAGACAATCGGCATAATAGCAGGCCTGTATCTTCGATAAGCCATAGCAAGCTTATTCAAAACACTCTCTTCCATCGCAATTTGTGCCGAAGTTGGTTCCGCTGCTGATTGCAGTCTAAGGAGCCGTAAAACAGCAAATTCTATCAGGTGATCCTCGCACTGCCTATCTAGCTCTGAGTGTGTCGATGAAAAATCTCCTTGAACCACATAAAGAGTAGTACCATTTGCAAGATCACTCAAAAAGTTAGTTAACTCAGTAGCTGAAGGAACGTAATCTGGGGCTGCCATTAGGATGTCAGTTTGTGTGTCATACCCAGCTATAGAAACCGCACTTAAACACGGGGTACCATACCGATCAACGAAACATGCCCAGTCAATTTTGTCTAAAACTGAATCGGCGTTGGCCTTCATGTTAACATCTTTTTGAGAGGTAACCGTGAAGTCTAGCAAAAATTTGATCGGACTTAGGAAGTAATACCCTCCTGAGACGTATGGGGGATATAGAGTAGAATCTACGCCGTTGAGGGTAAATGTATCTGGTGGGCCTAATGCCGTGATGGTATATAGATTCCCATTGAGTTGGTACATCCCATTGATCGATTGGAATAAAACCTTACTTCCAGTAGTAAGACCATGAGGAACTGTTGTGGTAACTGTACACGTAGCTCCGTTCGAAATATTTGATATCTGCCCATACGAATATGTCGGAGCAAAACCCTCAACCATTCCTCGGCGAATATCGAGCTTTCTCATACGCTTTTGAAAGTTTATGATAAGAGATTGTGCTTTCGTGATATTTGGCGTAGGAGATAGTAGGATCTCCCCATCTCGTAGGCAATATATGTCAGGAACGTTCGTAGGATAGGAGAAACGGTCTTGTATCATACCCTGACGGAGCGTGATAAACTCCCACTCATTTCGTCCATACAGATATCGAACATCCATAATTCGCAAGGCCATATGGATATCTTGAGGTATACTATAGGCGGTTACTCCAGAAACAACATCAAGCCTAATCTCAGCGATGTTGATCGGACTATCAATCTCTGTAATCGTTGCGTATAGACGATTTAACCCTAAGTTAAAAACATCACTTACTACGTTGTCATCCCAGCCCTCTGTGTATGAATATCTTTCTTGATAAGAAAGCTTGCGAGCCTCAGTTATCATCTCCTCAAGCCTTCTTGTCCCCTGCATATAAACAGTCATAACCTTACCATTTTTTCATACGTACAGAGACTTATTGACTATTCTTTTTTAACTTCCTTTGAAGAACTGCGATAATCATGCCTTTTCTATGCTCTTTAGGAAGTGCTCGAGGTTTTGATGCCTCTTCTTCTTCATCTTCATAGCCAGATTCATGCTCATCAACCATTGGCTTGTTGGTAGTTGTCACCAAATTCCCAACCCTTTTCATTGGAGAGATCTCGCCATCTCTACCGTGCTTATCTGGTAAATTAGCTGGCAATTTCTCTTTTCGATGAGGAGTCTTGAAATGATAGTCGTCTTCTTCCTGATGAGCCTCTTGTTTCGTGATTCGGCTTTTCATGTGTGGCTCATCTTCAGGAATCCGAACAGTATGTTTGCTCTTTTCTGGATCCATTTGTTTATATGACATCATATGCTCTTTGCCTTCATAGTGAGATGTCGGCACCTGTTTCTTACGAAATCTATTCTTAAACATATCTTTCCTCATCTTGCTCTTCTTGTAGATCCACTAAAAGACTCGGCGAACCCTTTAGCCATGTCTTGTAGCTGTTTGTTCTTTATTTCGCCCATTTCGTTTTGATATTCCTGCCCAGACTGAAACATCTTTAGTCGTCGATTGATCGCGTTATTCATCAGCTTTGCCAAAATTCTGCGCTTATTCTCCCTAGCTTCCTTTTTTGAGCTTACAATCTGCCCCATTGAGTTGAGTACATTAGCTGCACCTTGTCCAGCACCAGATATAACGGTTGCCCACGCATTTGCTTTATCTGTTGGAGACATTGACGGAGCTGGCGCATTAGATGATGTTGTCATGAGTTTATCAATGCCTCTCTAAAAGTTTTAGCTGTATTTTGCATGGCATTTGCTCGTTGTCGAGAGGCGTTTGCGGAGTTTGACAAACGCATCCCAGATAGTTCAGCTTTTCGAGCATTTGACTGATCTAAAACATCTGCAAAAGTCTCTCTTTTGGCCTCATGAGCACGGAGCTTGTTTTCTTTCATCTTAGCTTTTTTTACACGTCTAGCTCCATAAGCGGAAGAGCCAACGCCTGCTGCTGAGGCTATGACGGTTGACAAGAGAATTGCTGTTGCTGGATCCATATAAAATTCTTAACTCCCTAAGTTCGAAACTTCCAAACTTCTTAAGTTCGTATTCTTTTTTAACATACTAAGTGCCCTTGAATTCCTGTAAGGAAAAGAGATGCATTCCCTACAATGGCAACAGACTTATTTGAAGGAGATTCATAACAAGAAACATTTACTACCGCAATATCCCCAGCAGTCATATCCGCAAGGACAGTTCCAGATATATTTATATCTTCTGAAGTATCTGCGTTTTTAATGCTTACAGGGTAATATGTCCTTAATGTCGTCGATATAGCAAGAGTCACTCTATCCATATCTGCTAAAGAATTAGTAGAAAAGACAACCATTGCTGTTATCTGGTATACCCCAGTTACCGGAGCCGTAAAAGTACCATTGACGTTAAAATTATTCCCTTGATCGAAAATTTTAGTTAATGGATAAAGTCCAGATCCCAGTTGATAAACAGTCCCATCTCCAGTAAGGTCATAATTGGTTGTTGCTGCTAAAAAATAAGAAAACGCTGGTTGAGCAGTATTCCTATACCTATTTGATGAATCATATGTAGCTGCCGAACTAGCCACAAGCCTAGTTCCATCATATTTCACAACACCGTTAGCTGTTCCGAAACTTGTCGCATTTGTTCCACCTTTCGCAACACTTACTGGTGCTTTAATTTGGATGGCATTGTTTATATCAAACTCAAGCCCACCTCCTACTGTAAGCACATCTGTATTTAGCATGGATGCCTTAACGCCATTCGCATCTATCTTGATAGCATTGCTCCCATCAAAAGCTAATCCACCTCCAGATGACAAAACATCGGCGTTCAATTTTATCGCTGTAACAGATCCATCAAGAATACCATTAGACGCTATCGGAACACCTTTATTAGGAGCACCGGAATGGTCATGTTGATCGATATTGTTCATCCCTACTGCGAATGAGGTGGCATACCCAGTTTCGTTGTTACTCGGGATGTAAATTGACATCTTAGGTGTTGTTTGACCCATCTCTTTACCTACTTATCCATTTTAAAAACGTATGCTGCATAAACAGCAGTTGCAATAAAAGACAAAAGTACACACGAAAGCATGTAATTCTCCTTTCTCATTTAGCCCCTTCTATACCTACATCTTCCTGAATTATCTCTGGATCACCTTTTCTGATAAATGTCTGGGATTTTTCATCGTAGGTATCTCCAAAATTAGCTATATCCGTTTGTACCATAAAGTAATTTTCTGGTGGATTCCACCGACTAGAGCCATCCCAGTTACAAACATTTTCTACAACATTTGTCTCACGATTAATCATTGCCCAACGTTTCATATTCACCTAAAAGTGCTCTATTACCGTTACTTGGCCAGCAGCTCCATTACCGCCAGCTCCAGAGTTAGTCCCGTTTAAAGAACCTCCCCCTCCACCTCCACCCCCTCCAGGGAATCCACCATGACCACCTCTGCCAGCAGCAGCTCCAGAAGATTGACCTCCTCCCCCTCCCCCTCCTGATCCTGTCGATACTAGATATGCATTGTTGGAAGTACTAACAGCTGTACCATCAAATCCATTTAATTGACCACCTTCTGAGCCACCAAGGCCTCCATTGATTGCTGTTGTAACTCCAAAAGCAACCTGTATTATACCACCTGTTCCACCTTGCCTAGGGGTGACAGAATCTGCTCCAGCTCCTCCTCCTCCAGATGCTGAAAGAGTTGTCATTGTCCCAGTAACTACCCCTGTACCAGTAGTAACTCGGCCTTGACCTCCAGTAGCAGCTACGTTTGAAGCAGCAATTCGGTTAAATCTCTCGTAGGTATATCCCCATAATGTACCTCCGTTAACAGAGCCAGAAGATCCACCTAAGCCTTGTCCCATACTCGTAGAATCAGTTTGCAGTAGGCCAAAATAGGAGTTACTCCCTGTAGCTCCTGCAATACCATTGGTTGAATCTACGGTCTGTGATAAAGCTCCAGTTGTTACACCAGCAACTGTTATTGATGCTGTATCGGGAAAAACTGATGCTGGACCATTTGTGTATCTAAAAGAGGCTCCACAACCGCCACCTCCTCCTCCAGCAAGAGTACTTGCTCCTCTACGCCCTGATCCTCCAGCTCCGCCACTACCAACTAAGTATACTTCTATAAACTTAGTTCTAGAATCTTTAGTCCATGTATCATTTGCGTTATATACAGTTACTTTTGTTGAATTATCAATTGCGTTATTTGTTGGCATTAGCTTATCCCATATAAAGTGAAGTTCCCAGAATCCATAGTTGAACCTCCAGCTAATTGAAACCTGATAGCGTTATATGTCGCTGCTGTGGTTTGTATGCCTGTAGATTTTTGCCTATATGTATTCACTACAAAGAAGTTACCTTCAATGTGTGGCATAGCCGAATATCCCAAACTATATATAAAAATCCTTCCATCTGTTGCATCTGTAGCTGCTGCTCCAGTAAATATTTGGAATTCTGTTGTTGTATTTTGGTTATTTATTGCAGCTGAGTTATAAGACCAATACCAATTACCTGATCTATAAGTTGTTGTAACCCAAGTAGACCCGTTGTTGCTGGAGAGCAACATTTGAAGAGTTGACCCAGCAGTAGTTTTAAAATTAGTTATAATAACAGCATATGTCTTGTACGTTGACGATATAACACTAGTAAAATCAATTGTTAAAGAATTTGTAGCGGACAGAGTAGACAACTTAACAAAATTTGGGGAGGATACTGTTGCAGATCCTGCTGCATTAGTAATGCTTATCCCAGCACCAGCCGTAAGCACACTAGCTGTTGGATTGTTCCCTGTATTTCCGATAGCAAGCTGGCCATTCGTTAACGGACCTAAATTGGTAAATGCATTTGAAGCCCCACCTATTAACGGGCAAGTAGTTGTCGTAGTATTAGCTGAAAATGTCCCTGCTCCATCATATTTTACTATACCAACAGCTGAAGCATCAATTGAGTTATTTGTAGGCATTATGAGCTAATCCCGTATAAGGTGAAGTTTCCTGATGTTATGGCATTTGCAGCACCATCAAATTGAAACCTGATAGCGTTGTATGTCGCTGCTGTGGTCTGTATTCCACCGCACTTATGCCAGTTTGTTTGCGTTACAAAAAGGTCTCCCTCAATATGAGGCTGAGCACTATACCCGAAATCATAAAGGAACACTTTCCCTGAAGCTCCATAAGTATTTTCACCACCTGTATAGATTTGGAAAGAGGCCGTTGTATTTGCGTTGGTTATGGTATTTGCATTATATGCCATATACCAGTCACCAGATCGGTAAGTTGTTGTAACCCAAGTAGACCCGTTGTTGCTGGAAACTAACATCTGCAAAATCGTGCCAGCTGAGGTCTTTATATTTTCAAGGATAACAAAATAAGATTTGTAGGCACTATTTATTAGCGAAGTAAAATCAATAGTTGCAGAAGCTGATGCAGATAATGTACTTAATTTAACGAAGTTCGGTGATGCTAAAGTAATAGAACCAGAACCATTTGTTACTGCTACCCCTGCTCCTTGAGTAATGGTAGCTCCAACCGGATTACCTCCGGTTGATCCAATCATAAGTTGGCCATTTGTTAAAGGAGCTAAACTTACTACAGCATTTGTAACTCCACCTATTAAAGGAGAATACTGTGTTAAGAAGTTCCCTGAAAATGGTCCAGTGCTACTATGGTTGACCAATCCTGCATCTTTTATGTCTGCTGAATTATTTGTCGGCATATCTACCTTAAGCTATCGTTATGTTTCCAGTGGATGATCGTACTACAAAATCTGTGTTTGCTGTAGTACAAATTATTTCAACACAATTGTATTGTTGTGTCGAAGCTAATGACCCTGTAATCCCTGTGGTTGTATTACTAGAAAGAAAATGTATTGTCTGCCCAACATTTTGGGCGAGTTTCCAGCCACCAGCTCCCTTACCTATAATAGAAATTCTTTTACCAAGAGGGATAACACTAGGAAGTGTTACCGTAACTAATCCCACGTTATTGGTTATATATCCCCAGTTTATGCCAGCAGCTTGGCTTGTTCCTGTCACCTCTGCCCATGCAAGCTCTGCATCATCTAAAGTTTCAAGAGCAGCCTGTACACTAGTATCTGCTACGCTAAGGATGTGATTAAAGTTTGTTGTTGATGTGGCAACTAGAGAGGCTAGTGTTGTAGCCCCTGAGCCTGATGGCGCAATCCGTCCTGTGGCCTTCGATATTTGCACCTCAACTATAGCCGTACCGCTGAAGATTACATACCCTAGCTGAGCCAATTCAATGTTATATAGCTCATTAGTTGGAGCTGCAATCCCTGAAGTGATGGCGTTTCTAGCCAAGGTAAGAGTAGAGTATTGATCTGTGTTAATGACGGCGACATATTGCGGTGTTGAGGTATTTAAGTCATCTTTTGAGGTATACAGTCTAAAAACACCATAGTATCCGCCCGTTAAGGCTGTTACAGTTCCTGCGCTGTTATATACAGCTGAAAAAGCTGCCTGGTTGTTGTATTGAACCCATTTCCCCGAGCCATTGGTATAAAATCTTCTCCAGGATACAGCAGATCCACCAGAATCAGGAATAGTTGTAGTCAATCCATGATCAAGAAGAAGATCAGAGGTGTTTATCTGTATTCCAGTTGTGCCATTTTGTACAATATTTGCGCCATTATTGATGTTGGCAATCAACGGCCCGAAAGCTATATGTGCCCACTCTGAAGTATCAGCCTGTACAGATACAGGGTGATCCTCTCTTACAACAACAACGTTTGGCGTTGGGGTTGTTGAGTCAACAAGCATCTGGAACAGGACAATATAATTTTCATATAATGCGTTGCTTCGTACGGTTGTCTCGCCAATCGTTCCGTTAATGTCCACATAAATATAATGTGTGGCACCAGCAGACAGACTCGTAAGAGTTTGTGACCCAGACCAGGTGACAGGAGCTGTTTTTATGTACCCAGTCCCACCCTTTACCAATGTAAAGTTAGTGCCTGAAACAGAGTAGTATCCACCGCCTCCTGTCCAAGAAGCAATACCAGTAGAATTTTGTGCCTGGTACGCGCTAAATGAAGGGCTATTCCATGAATTATTTGACTTGCTCATAAGTACCTTATACTATTGTCCAGTTACCCATTGAGTTTTCAACCCTCCATAGAGTCGAAGCCCCACCAGTTATACATCGTAAAATCAGGCAATCACCTGCATCTGTTGCTGTCAAAGACCCAGCAACACCTACTGTAGTTCCTAAGTTGCCCATCACTATTTGTTGCCCAGCATTCTGGGTGATTGTGGCAAGTCCTAGTTTTCCTATAACATTAATTCTATCGCCAAAAGTCGCTGTAGCAGGAAGAACATAAGCCACTCCACCAGCTCTATCTGTCACGTATCCTTGATTTACTAAGAACGTAGCATTGGCAAGAGTTGAATCGTTCCAGGTCATTCCTGTTGCGGTCGCGTTAACTGTGAGTGTGTTAGTGCCCGGCGTTCCTACGATGTTGATCCCTGTTCCGCCACGTACGTTAATATTGAGAGCACCATCAGGATGAACAGCCCCCCCAACGTCCCCAGATAAGGAAGTCAGGCTTGCTAGGCTTGTTCCAGCACCTCCAGCATTAAATTCCGTGATCGTCAACGTTGTTGCAGCTACTCCACCACATTCCCGGGCACTTGTATCAACAGATCCGTTAACATAGGTGGTTATTCCGCCAACTTCTGGGCCAGCACGCACCTTAAATGTGGTAGCTGAAGTAGTCCCAGCAACCATTATGTGCCTTAAAATTATGTTTGTATTTGGACTGGAAAGTATTGCTGAGCTTGACCCAGAATATGTAGCTGCTAAAGCATTTGCTCCAGCATCTTGGAATAGGGCAAATGTAGCATTGCAATTCCCAAGAGTTCCATGTACTGAAGAAAACTCGATGACCAAAATATCGGTTGCATGTTTAGGCGTAATTGTTACTGTGAGAATTTCATCGCCCTCAGTCTGTTGAGGTATCGTATCGTCAACAGGTATCACTGTAGTACAGGAAACCAGTGCTCCAGTCTGGGAATATATCAACTGTTCGACCTTACTCCCCGTATAGGATATGTCGAGAGATCCCGAACCTGTTGTTATACCTATACCATTTGACCCAGTTGGAACCCCTACTTTTATATGTGGAGCAGCAGTAGACCCTATAAGCAGCTGCCCATCAAGGGTAACTTTACCCCCTCGTCTTGTTCCATCGAAGGACACGTTATCAGCAGAAATGATTGTCTCATCGCCTGTAATGCTACTAAATCCTGGCATAAACCACCTATAAAGCTAGCACATAGTCAAACTCGGCTGACCAATGGATTGTTTTTAAAAGTAAACCTGTCACATCAATTGAAATATCATTACCAACAACGCCAAGAGTAAACGAAACCCCATTCATCAATGCCTCAGAATATGAGTTGCCATAATCTACCCCTAACTCTGTCCCAATAGCTCCGTCAGTCCTAAAAGACCCAGAAAAGAAGAAACCAGCTCCTGTTGAATCGGTTACATTGAAGGCTGAAATCGTGCCTTTTAGGGTATAGACTCCTGGGAAGGTTCCCATGTCAAAAGATATCGCATTGGTAGGAGTATCATCAGTCGTATGTACTGCTCCCACAATAAACTCAGTACGTCCAATTTTGATTGAATTGCTACCTGGCTGAGAAAGGGTATATATCCCAGGAGCAGCAGTTAGCAAAATATTGCCTGTCACATCCGAAGATACTTTTCCGCCTACATCTCCACTCAGTGAGACAACATCACCACCAACGCCACCTGTATCGTCTAAAAATGAAATTTGAGACATGTCGCCCTCACACGTATTCGACTTCTAAAGCAACCCAGCCCTTTGATGGTGCGGAACTAAACTTGACGTAATACTGTATGCCTACCATCTCACGCATGTCGTTCGTCTTGTCGTCATAGATCCTAGAAGACAAAGCAGGAAGCTTTTTTTGATTTGTCACGCCATCGGTGGAAAAATAGATATCTGCATCAGTTTTATTCGTTAAAACAATTCGGAAAGCCCCTCTAGTTAGAGGGGCTCCGAGTGCTTGATATGAAGCTGTTAGCGAACCAAAAGCGAGTTCTCGTATCGCTTCATATTTGATAGATTGCCCTGTGTTTGCCATGATTCGCCCTCTTAGTTACGATACAAACATCGTTGTGTTATAGCCTAAAACTAGAACCTGAAGGTTCGCATTGTTTACCCCAGTTGAATTGTCATCTGCATCTACTGTTCTAATAACAAGTTGACTTGCTGTTGAGGTGACAATTTCGACAAGCGTATCTGTTTGTCCGGCATCTGTTTGTATAAAAACATATGGAATATCGCCAAAGGCGACATTCCAGTTGATCGTAACCACGTTTGCAGCAGCACTTATGGTACAGAGGAATTTACCTCGACCATCAAGACCTGCTGTGCCAGCAGTAGCACCAACCAAGGCTCCAGTTATCCGGAAATTCCGGATAACACAACCAGGCTGGTCAACAAATACTGGAAAAGTTTGTCTAGACATTTATAGCCTCCACATTAAGATGTAGCAAGGTTTTTAATGAGGCCGACAAATGTCGGTGGGATGAAAAATTCTGCGTATGTCGCGTAGAATAGCGCGAAGGAGTCTAGTGGTGTTCCAGACACATGCAGAGGGAAGAATATGCTATCGCCATTCTCTATGAAACCACCGCAGTCATTACCCTCAGCGGTATCCGGCCTGATAAACATATGCACTTTGTTCTTGTTTATGCTGTACAGCCTATCTTCAGGGCAGTATGGTGACCAATGCAGTCTGATAGTTCGACCATTGATCTTAACGGCTGCGACTTGAGACCCTGATTGACGTTCTGGCGAGATTGTAGGCTCGATATATATAATCGATTTTGCATCCTCTCCATCCTCAAACATTCGAAGCTGTGTCGCTGACATGATATAATCTGTCGGAAGATCTCCACGAGCCAAGAATCTCATCTTTTGATCGAGTTCCCTCATCATTTTTACAGAGATCGATTGCCCTAGAGCATCGATGTTGGATGTATGCCATCTGTAGCCAACTGGTACACCATAGACCGATCCAACGGTTGTATCTGTGACGTACTTAAGTCCAGACATTTCGACGTTTCTAGATTTTTGTTTGTAGATATTTTGACCTACAGCTGGTACTTGAGCACCACCTTGTCGGACAACTCGAACCGTATGTGCATCGGTATCTATAGCGGTACTCAAGAAGAGATCTCCACCTAGGTCGATGTTATATAGGTCGTTGAGCATCCATGGAGCCTCTAACCAGGTTGCAGCGGTTATGAGGAATGTATAATCGCCTGGAGCATTTACAGTAACCGTTTGAATAGTACCTAGAGATCCTGTTCCATCTCCGAAAAATTGGCGAGCGATGTTATCGGCGAAAGATCGTTTCAGTGTTAAA
>Ga0007862_1000113_pt1 | contig 26830 bp, 27 predicted proteins | sample CryBogCBH20Aug07_FD_71206 | JGI IMG/M metagenome (GOLD analysis project Ga0007862, IMG submission 71206) | Freshwater microbial communities from Crystal Bog, Wisconsin, USA - CBH20Aug07 | ecosystem: Environmental > Aquatic > Freshwater > Lake | place: Crystal Bog, Wisconsin, USA | collected... | reverse complement strand
GGGACAAAGTGAAAGGTGGGCGTGTCCGCAATGACGACGACTTCATCCTCCTTGCGCGCGTTTTCTTTCATTTCAAAAGCCATCGGGATACCGCCAATGCCGGCCCCGACGATTACGATTTTAGCCATCTCTATTCCTCCGGAATGTGGGCGATGAGCCCATTTATTTGTTTATGAACAATGCTTGGTGCTGCAATTCGACTTCACGCCCAGCTTCTTCAAAATCATTTCCAATGGGCAAAACTGGGTAAAGCCGCTTTGGAAAAGGTTTGCACCCACAAAAGCTGTGAACCAGAGCCAGTTCTGGTTCTGAAAAATCGGGCTTTCGGGGATGCCAAGGCTCAGGGACAAAAGAACAAAGGTTCCAGCGACGATTCGAATGATGCGTTCTGCGGTCATCTCAACTCCTGTGTTTCTTGCTGGCTAAGAGGTGGGCTTCTCCCGATTGATCAGGAAATAGACCAAGGGAACGACATAGAGGGAGAAGGCGGTTGAGGCAAAGATGCCAAAGATGAAGCTCCAAGCGAGCCCGGAAAAAATGGGATCCAGCGTGATGATGAACGAGCCAAAAAGGGCAGCCCCGGCGGTCAGGAAGATAGGCCGCATACGGGTAGCTCCCGCCTCAATCAATGCATCAGCAAGAGGAACGCCTTGGAGCCTTAGCCGTTCAATGAAATCGATCAGGATGATCGAGTTTCGGACCACGATCCCGGCGAGAGCGATCATGCCGATCATGGCGGTTGCCGTGAAAAGAATGGGGTTGTCGATCCCCGCTACGGGCTGGGTGAAAAGGTTCAACAGCCAGAATCCCGGCATGATGCCAATCACCGTCAGCGGAATGGCCACCATGATGATTAAGGGCATACCCAAGGAACCGGTCTGGGCGACCAACAGGACGTAGATCATCAGGAGCGCGGCGCCAAAGGCGAGGCCCAGATCCCGAAAGACATCGACCGTGATTTTCCATTCACCCTCGCCGGCAAGGTCAACCGAATAGCCTTCGGGAAGAGGGGTTTTGTCACGAATCTTGCCCCAGTCGAGCACAGCCTCAACCGGTTCGCGACCCACCATTTCGGCAATGACGTAGTTCAGACGTCTGAGGTTCTTGTGATAGATCGTGAGATCTGTGGCCTCGGTTTCAATCGATCCCAGCTCACGGATTGGTACCAGATGGCCGTCTTTCGAGCGAATGCGAAGCGACTGGAGTTCCTCGATATTTGATCGATCAGCCCGGCTGAGTTGCAGCCGAATACCTAAGGACTGACGCTCGCCTTGTGCGTGAACAATGCCGGCATCGACCCCGCGGAGTGCGGATGAGAGGGCATCTGCAATATTTTTGCTTGTAACGCCCAATTGCGCTGCCTGTGGCCGGTCGACTTTGAAATGGAGAACCTTTTGAGGTTCATCGACATAGTCATCGACATCGACCAATCCCTTGATCGTGGCGATTTGTTCCCGGACCTTTCGTGTGACGTCCGCCAATGTCGTATAGGGCGCATCCAATGGACCATAGACTTCGGCGACAAAGGTTGAAAGGACAGGGGGGCCGGGTGGGCTCTCGACAATTTTGACGTTGCCGCCATGCTCTTGGCCGATGCGTTCAATGTCGGCGCGAATTCTCAAAGCGATTTCATGGGATTGTTGAGAGCGCGCTTCTTTTGGGAGAAGGTTGATCCGGATATCCCCTTGATGCGTCTCCTTGCGAAGGTAGTAGTGTCTGACCATACCGTTGAAATCCATCGGAGATCCTGTGCCGATGTAAGTTTCAAAGTCGGTGACTTCATTGACGCGAGAAAGATAGTCCTCAAGGTCCACTGCGGTGGCATCAGTTTGTTCCAGTGAACTTCCTTTGGGCAGGTCAATGATGATTTGGAGCTCATTCTTGTTGTCAAAAGGCAGTAGCTTGAGAGGAACAATTCTGGAGACGGCCAAGAGGGAGGACAGAACAAATGCCAGAAGAACCCAGAGCAAGAAATTCCTGGCTTTTCCTGGAGCCACCAGAAGGGGTCTCAGCGTTTTTTCATAGTAGATCCAGAGTGAGGATGCTCGCGGATCCTCAAGCTCCCCCTTGCCGTATTCGTTTTTGAGAATGTGGTAGGTGGCCCAGGGCGTGACAGTAAAGGCCACCAAAAGCGACATGAGCATCGCGACGGGGACATTGAAGGCCATGGGTGCCATGTAGGGCCCCATCATGCCGGTGATATAGAACATCGGCAGGAAAGAGACAATGACTGTGAAGGTTGCAAAAATCGTTGGTGGTCGAACCTCCTCGATTGCGGTCAGTGCGGCTTCCAGCGCGGGCTCCTTTCGAAGTTGAAAGTGTCGGAAGATGTTTTCCACATCGACAATCGGATCATCGACCAGGAGTCCCAATGACAGGATCAGAGCAAACAGGGTCACCCGGTTGATCGTGTAGCCAAAAACAAGATCGCAAAGCAGGGTGACCCCCAGGGTCATGGGAACGGCAAGTGCAACGATAAAGGCTTCTTTGGGACCCAGGGCAAAAGCCAGCAGAATGACAATCGTGACTATCGCGATCATCAGATGCTTCACCAATTCATTGACCTTGTGATTGGCCGTCTCACCATTGTCCCTGGTGATGATCACATCGACATCTTCCGGGATGAGGGTGGGTTGAAGTGATTTGATGGTTTCGATGAGTTGCTCTGCGACCTCAACGGCATTCGAACCTTTTCGTTTTGCAATGCCGATGGTCACGGCCTCACGACTTTCTCCCGGATGTGCTGAATTTCCTTTTGGGCTTTCTGTTTCAATGCGCTTACTGTGTTCTGCCTGTGGACCAAATCCGATACGGCTATAGGTTTCAGCTTCCTGATCACCATCCCTGATTTCTGCGAGATCACGTAAGAAGACTGTTCGGCCGTTGAGGACTCGAATCGGTGTCATCGCAACGTCCTCAGGCCGCTCAAAGGCAGGGCCGGCATCCAGTCTGACGTACTGGTTGTTCTGCTCGAAGTAGCCCCCCTGGAGATTAACGTTGGCCGCCTTCAGTGCGCCCAAAAGGTCATCCATCGTCAGATTGAACGACGCAAGGCGGGATGCGTCCGGATAGATCATGAGGCGACGCTGTTGGCCTCCAACAATGACAATGCGCCCAGCATCAGGAACCAGCGCCAATTTGTCTTTCATTTCATCGGCGAGGCGGCGCAAGCTGGCATGGTCCGTATGCCCGCTTGATGATGAAAGAGTCAGGGTCACAATCGGGACATCATCAATTTCAACGGGTTTGACGGACCAGCCCGAAACAATCGACGGGATTCGGTCCTGATTCGACATCAGCTTGTTCCATACTTTCACGAGGCTATCCTCGCGGTCTTCACCGACGTAGAAGCGAACCGTCACGAGCGCTTCGTTTTCCCGTGATGCGGAATAGACGTACTCCACCCCATCGACCTCTTTGAGCAATGATTCAAGAGGGGTTGAAACCAGTTTTTCGACTTCTTCTGCAGATGATCCCGGAACAGAAATGAGGACGTCTGCGACCGGGACGACGATCTGAGGCTCTTCTTCACGCGGCGTTAGGGCGAGAGCAGCGAAACCTGCAAGAAAGGAAGCTATGAGAAATAACAGCGAAAGCCTTGAGGTGATGAATAGTTCGACGATGCGGCTCGTTACGCCTCTTTGCTTTTCGGGGCTGGGCTTTGCCATCAGTGGGCTCCAAGGACAAGCAGGTCCCCTTCATTCAGTCCGGAGAGGACCTCGATGCTGTCACCGATACTGCGACCTGTTCGAATGTGCCGGATACGAGGCCGGCCATTGATGAGGATAGAGACGCTCTCAATTTGTCCGATGCGCTTGATGGTATGACGAGGAATCAGCATCAGCGTTTCGGGTCCACAGGATTGTTGGAGCCAGACGAAGTTGCCTGGAACAAGGGGAGGTTCGGTGGGATTCAGGAGTCGCGCCTTTATTCTTTGTGTCTGGGTTTCGCGGTCACTGGCCGGCTCTTTCTCCTCCACGACAGCGCTCAGCGCCTGGCCGATCTTTGGTGTTTTGGCCGTGATGGTGTCCCCGACATTGATCTCTTGGGCACAGGTTGAGGGGAGGCTGGCCTCAATGCGGAGGATGGGTGTCTGGAGAAAGGCGAGCACGGGTTGCCCTGACAGAACCAGATCGCCGGGTTCCTGGAGTCGACGTTCGATGAGGCCGTCATAAGGGGCTTTAAGGGTCGATTCGGCGAGTTGGGACTCCATCTGGACGGTAGCAGCTTTAGCCTCCTGAACACGGGAATGGCTCTGGCGCTCCTCCGCGATGGCGGCATCCAGTGATTGTCGGGTAGCGGCTTCTTTGACGAAAAGATTTCTCATGCGCGAGGCATCGGCATTAGCGCGAGATGCACCTGCTTCGGCTGCAGCCAGTTGAGCCTTGGCTTGGGTCAGGCGTGCGGTGAGCTCTGAATTTTCAAAACGAACCAAAAGTTGGCCTCGAGAGACCTTGGACCCTGAGCTCACCGGAATTTCGAGAATGCGTCCCGGGAATTTTGGGGCAATCTGGATCGTTTTGAGTGGTTCAATCCTTGCGGGCCAAGAGGTGGACCCTTCGGTCGTTTGTCGAGAGACGGCAAGGGTCTCAAATCCTTTGGTGGCGGCAGATTCGCCCTGTGACCCCGGAGGCGTTTTTGATACGAAACCACCCTCCATCCACATCAGGAAAACAACAAGCGCAAGACCTGTTCCCCCGATCAACTTGAGCTTTGGAATGACGATATCCGTTGAATTCGACATGGAAATAAGCCTCGTTTCAGTGGATTTCAGTGGGATATCGTGGATCATCCAGCCACCCAAAGACTCGGTCCGAACAGGTTAGGATCAGGATGTCATCCGAATGCTGGACCGACTCGGAACGACGATCCATTAAGTCAAAACAGCGCGCTTGATTCATGTGGTCGTTCATCGCCAGTGTCCCTGCGCCTGAAGCAGTTGAGCTTCTGCAACTTGAGTCTCGAACGTTGAGACGATCTGTCTCATTTGGGCTGTCGCACGGTCGGTCTCTGCCTCTAGATAGCGGGTGACGGTGGCTGTGCCCCCGTGGTACTGCTCGCTGACAAGTCGCAATGCCTCATCTGCAGCCTTTGCAGCAGCTTCTGCCACTTTGAGGCGTTCTATTGCCTGTTCGAGGGTGGAATGGGTCTGGCGGACTTCGTTTTCGACTTCAAGACGAGCTTTTTGCTCGACCGCTTGCGCTTCAACCAGTCGGTGTTCAGCACCGGAGATTTGAGCACTGGTCGCACCACCGGCGTAGATATCAAATTCGGCATTGATGCCAAGACTGGCGTTTCCCTGATAGGTATTGGCGTCAAGGGTGCGGCTGTTGGAGCCATAGGATGCATAAGCATTGACTCTGGGTAGCATGCCTCCTCTCGCGGCATCCAGTTCGTGCTGACGAATTTGGACCTGATGGTTTGCTGCTTCGATCTCCGGACGATGACTGTAGGCTTCGTCCAGCGCATCGTTGAGTTTGCTACCGACCCTGGCGGGGGGGGCATCATTATCAATGACCTCCGGGAGCTCTTTTTGCTGTTCACCCAGAAGTGCCTTGAGGGCCGCCCTCGAAAGCGTAATGTTGTTGCGCGCCAGAAGTTCGGATTCCTTGGAGGCTTTCTCCCTGACTTCGAGCGAGAGAACATCTCCCCTCAGGGCGGTTCCCTCCGACACTTTTTCCCGGGTTACGTCGACTTCTTTCGCAATGGTATGGACGGATTTTTGGGCAACCTCAAATTGCTTGGGTGCCGAGATCACCGCATAGTAGGCAGAGGTTACGGCCGCCGCGAGGCGATTTCTCAGAGCTGCATGCTCGAGTTCTGAGGCTTTGACGCCGAGCTCTGCAGCTTGTTTGAGGTAATCGTCTTGGCCGCCGCGATAGAGGTTAATGGTTCCAATGACTTCCGGGCGGAAATTCGAAACAAAGCCCGGACTATTGATGCTGGTGAGATCAGTGCTGTTGAAGCGCCGTTGCGCAACAATGTAGGAGAAGGCTAGGGCGGGGTTGTTACTGTAGTCATAGCCGACTCGACTGGTCAGTTTCGGATAAAAGCCAGAGGCGACCTCAGCAACTTTGGCCTCTGCCTGACCGATGCGAGCCTCTGCGGCCTTTAGATCTGGATTCTGGGCAAATGCCTGATCAATCGCCTCACTGAGCGTCAGGTGAGCCGCATTTCTGGGTAATTGCACTTCAGTTTGGCCGCCGGCTGTTCCTGCAACGAGGGCCAGACCGGATGCTGCCAAGATCAGATTAAGAAAACGCCGATTTTTCATGGAGAGGCCTGGCTCGGGGCTCGCTTTTCAATATATTAGAAAACAATTATATTCTAAAGCTATTCCCTTTGGGAATGATTGCGGCAATTCATTGTATGTCTTGGTTCTATGTTGCTCCACTGTGGGAAGGGGCGCCCGATTTCATTCCTGGTTAGGATCTGCAATTGAGCTAAATCCCTTTCAAAAAATGAGGTAAATTGTTCAAGACACGCCATAAAAATTAGAAAATGCTTATACTTTTTCTGCCAAACAGGTTGGCCACCCCATGAAAGACACTTTCAGGCTTGAGATCGCGGCAGTTCTGATCCTCAAAATTGCACTGCTAACCGCGCTTTGGTTTGTTGTGTTTCGCCCGGAAGGAAAAAAGCCGGAGCCGCAGGCACCTGTTGCCGAGCATTTTCTTTTGCCCACACTCCCTAACGTTCAAGATCCCGAGGAGAAAACCCATGACCGGTGATGAAATCGTCAACCTTTCGCGGTTGCAGTTCGGACTCACGGCGCTTTACCACTTTCTTTTTGTTCCCCTGACGTTGGGGATGACGTTTCTTCTCGCCATCATGGAGTCGGTGTACGTGATGACGGGGCGTCAGGTCTATAGGGATATGACCCGATTCTGGGGCAAGCTTTTTGCGATTAACTTCGCCATGGGCGTTACGACCGGTCTGACACTCGAATTTCAGTTTGGAACGAACTGGGCCTACTACTCGCACTATGTCGGCGATATTTTCGGTCCGATTCTGGCCAGTGAAGGCTGGATGGCGTTTTTCCTTGAGTCGACCTTCGTTGGCTTGTTTTTCTTCGGCTGGGATCGGCTGACCAAGGTTCAGCATTTAACGGTCACTTGGCTTCTGGCTTTCGGAACCAACTTTTCAGCGCTGTGGATCCTGATTGCCAATGCCTGGATGCAGCACCCTGTGGGTGCGGAATTCAACTATGAAACCCTTCGGATGGAGATGACCAGTTTTGCAGAGGTCTTCTTTAATCCCGTGGCGCAGGTCAAGTTCGTACACACGGTGGCGGCGGGTTACGTCACGGGTTCCATGTTTGTTTTAGGGATCAGTTCCTGGTACCTCCTTCAAGGGCGCGATGTAGGTTTTGCACGACGCTCTTTCTCCATTGCTTCAGCTTTTGGATTGGCCTCAATCCTGTCCGTGATTGTTCTTGGCGATGAAAGTGGATACACCTCAGGCGAAACTCAGAGAGTCAAACTCGCAGCGATTGAAGCCGAGTGGGAAACCACTAAAGCGCCTGCAAGTTTTACTTTGGTCGGAATTCCAAATGAGGAAACACAACGCACGGATTACGCCGTCGAAATTCCTTACTTGTTAGGGCTCATAGCGACCCGCTCGATTGATGAACAGGTGCGGGGACTCAAGGATCTTTACAAAGATAATCTGGTGAGGATCCGCAATGGAATGAAAGCTTATGGCGATCTTCAAAAAATGCGGGCGGGGCAAAAGGACGCTGCGACCATCGCCGCATTCGAAAAAAATCGGGGCGACCTTGGCTATGGTCTGCTACTCAAGAAGTACACGGCAAAAGTGGTCGATGCTGACGAGGCCATGATTGCCAAAGCAGCCAAGGACAGTCTCCCCAGGGTCGCTCCCTTGTTCTGGAGTTTCCGTGTCATGGTCGGCTGCGGCTTCATCATGCTGTTCGTTTTTGGGTTGGCTTTCTACTACTGCGCAACTCGTGTGGCTGATCAGAAACGTTGGTTGATGAAACTTGCGGTCTGGTCCATCCCACTTCCCTGGGTGGCAGCAGAAACCGGTTGGGTCGTGGCCGAATATGGTCGCCAGCCCTGGACCATTTCAGGGGTTCTTCCCACCCATATGAGTGTTTCTAATCTCACAAGCGATCAGTTGTGGTTCAGTCTGATGGGCTTCCTTGTCTTCTACACGATTCTTCTAATCATCGAGATGTTCCTGATGATCAAGTATGTAAAGCTTGGACCTAGCAGCCTGCACACGGGGAAATATCACTTCGAATCTACCCAGGCAGCCCCACAGGCATGATCCTCGGGCTTGCACTTCACTAACTGGATACATAGGGAGTCATCATGTTTGACTACGAAACCATTCGCCTGATCTGGTGGATCTTTATTGGTGTGGTTGCCATTGCCTTCGCTCTGACGGAGGGGTTTGATTTTGGCGCCGGTACGCTTTTGCCGTTCGTGGGCAAGACGGACATTGAGCGCCGGGTGGTCTTAAATACTGTGGGCGGAACCTGGGAAGGCAACCAGGTCTGGTTGATTTTGCTCGGGGGCGCTATTTTCGCGATTTGGCCAGCCGTTTATGCGACGCTGTTCTCGGGTTTGTACATTGCCATGATGTTGGTGCTGTTCTCACTTTTCTTGAGGCCAGCGGGATTCGACTACCGCAGCAAGATTGATTGTCCAAAGTGGCGCAATGCCTGGGATTGGGCCTTGTTCCTCGGAGGGACCTTGCCACCGGTTTTGCTGGGAGTGCTCGTGGGTAACCTCTTGATCGGGCTTCCCTTTCATCTGGATGAAGACCTTCGACCTAATTATGACGGGAGTTTCTTTGGTCTTTTGGGGCCTTTCCAGCTCCTCTGCGGGGTCATCGGGGTCGTTCTGACGAGTTTTCACGGAGGCATTTTTATCAAGTGGCGTACCGATGGTGACGTGCGTGAGCGGGCTCGAAAAGCAGTGTCCTTCTTGGGACCGGTGCTCATTGCTTTGGTAGCGGTGGCTGCACTTTGGCTGATTTTCGGTTTTGACCGTCCTGAACTCACTTCAATTGCAGGAAAGGGGGCTCCCTCAAATCCGATGAACAAGGCCGTGCTTGCCAAAGGTCCTGGCTGGCTTGCGCACTTTCTTGAAAATCCATGGATGCTGGTGGCACCCGTTGTTGCGGTTCTGGGGCTTCTTTTTGCTTGGATCCTTGGGCGAGGGCGAGGCGACGCCAGTGCCTTCGTTCTGAGTTCGCTCGGCATCGTGGGAGCGCTTCTCACGATTGGATTCGGACTTTTTCCGTTCCTTCTGATCTCGACCGTAGATCCGCGCTCAAGTCTGACGCTCTGGGATGCCACTTCAAGTCATATGGTCCTCAATATTGCCTTCTGGATCACGATCGTCTTTCTCCCGATCGTCCTTTTGTATACGCAGTGGGTCTATCGGAAGCTTTGGGGAACAGTGTCTAACGATTCCATCCTCCAAAACACACACACGCTTTATTGATCAAAGGAGACCCGTCATGTGGTATTTCGCTTGGGTTCTTGGCGTTTCTTTTGCAGCCTCATTTGCCATTCTGAACGCAATGTGGCTTGAGACGGTTTGCGATATCGATGGCGCCGAGCGTCACGATCTTGAAGAAGCAGAAAAAACCGGCGGTCATTGAACTCTTCCGGCAGGGTGACTCAGTCTCAAGGGAAAAGGTCACCCACCCGGGTATTGCTGGGGTCTATCCCTGGCATAGGGATTTGGCGAGGAACTTTCCTGTGTAGGATTCGGGGAGTTTTGCTATCGCTTCCGGTGTGCCTACGCCCAGAATTTTTCCACCCCCCTCGCCGCCATCGGGGCCGAGGTCAATGATCCAATCCGCCGTTTTGATCACATCGAGGTTGTGCTCGATGATGACCACCGTATTTCCTCTATCCCGAAGGCTGTGAAGGACGCCGAGCAGTTGGCGGATATCATGGAAGTGCAGGCCTGTGGTCGGCTCATCCAGGATATAGAGGGTCTTTCCCGTGTCTCGCTTTGAAAGTTCCCTTGCGAGCTTGACTCGTTGTGCTTCGCCCCCGGATAGAGTGACTGCGTTTTGGCCGAGGGTGATGTATCCCAATCCCACCTCCATGAGTGTATCGAGCTTCCGGGAAACCGTTGGAATGGCTCCAAAGAAGCTGGCAGCATCCTCGACCGTCATGCTGAGAACTTCGTGGATGGTCTTGCCCTTATAGCGGATTTCGAGAGTTTCTCGGTTGTAGCGCTGCCCCTGACAGACATCACAGTTCACGAAAAGATCGGGGAGGAAATGCATTTCCACCTTGATGACCCCGTCCCCAGCACAGGCCTCGCAGCGTCCCCCCTTCACGTTGAAGCTGAATCGTCCTGGTGAATACCCCCGAGATCTCGCCTCGGGTGTTGCCGCAAATAATTCGCGAATCGGCGTGAAGACCTGCGTGTAGGTTGCTGGATTCGAGCGAGGGGTCCTTCCAATAGGGCTTTGGTCAATGTCGACAACCTTGTCGAACTGTCCAAGTCCCTCGATGGATTCGTAGGGGGCGGGGGCGAGCGTTGCGCCATTGAGTTCGCGCGCCGCAATCCGATAGAGGGTGTCGTTGATGAGTGTCGACTTTCCTGAACCTGAAACCCCCGTGACGCAGGTGAGGAGTCCGACGGGAAACGCGACATCGACGCTCTTGAGGTTGTTTCCGGTCGCTCCCTTAAGCGACATCACGCGATCTGCATCGAAGGGGTGTCTGGATTTCGGGACCTCAATGCGCTCTTTGCCAGAGAGGTATTGCCCTGTGAGTGAGTGAGGGTGCTTCATGATGTCCTCAGGGGTCCCTGAGGCGACAACCTCACCTCCGTGAACCCCCGCGCCCGGGCCAATATCGACCACATAGTCAGCCAGACGAATGGCATCCTCGTCATGCTCGACAACAATGACGGTGTTTCCTAGATTGCGTAGATGGATCAGGGTGTCCAGTAGTCGCTGATTGTCTCGCTGATGGAGTCCGATGGAGGGTTCATCCAGAACATACATGACACCGACAAGACCCGCTCCTACCTGGCTGGCAAGCCGAATTCTTTGTGCCTCGCCGCCGGATAGGGTGTCAGCGCTCCGATCGAGCGTGAGATAGTCGAGGCCGACATTAATGAGAAAGCCCAGACGTTCGTTGATCTCCTTCACGATCTTGGCGGCGACTTCACCACGATGCCCATGCAGGTTGAGCTGCTGGAAGAAGTCCATGGCACGACGAATCGGGAGTCCAGTCAAAGCATGGAGCGGTTGGTCTTCAACAAAGACATGGCGAGCGGCTGTATTGAGTCGGGCACCATTGCAGGAAGGGCAGGGGCGGTTGGCCTGGTAACGGGCCAGATCCTCGCGAATGGCCTGTGAGTCGGTCTCCCGATACCGGCGCTCCATGCTGGGAATGATGCCTTCAAACCGATGCCACTGTGTCGACTTCTTGCCGCGACTGTTGACGCTACTAAAAGGGAGAGCCTCCTTGCCGCTGCCAAAAAGAAGGACTTGCCTGACGTCATCGGGAAGATCCTGATACGGAGAATCGGGATCGAATCCAAAGTGCTCCGCCAATGACAGCACCATCTGGTAGTAGTAACTGTTTGACCGGTCCCAATTCCGAATGGCGCCTTCGGCCAGGCTTTTCTGCGGGCTGTGAACAATCAGGTCTGGATCAAAATATTGACGGATGCCCAGGCCATCGCATTCAGGGCAAGCGCCTTTGGGGTTATTGAATGAGAAGATTCGAGGCTCAAGTTCGCTGAGCGAGTACCCGCAATGAGGGCAGGCGTATTTGTCTGAGAAAAGCGATTCACGGGACGGCTCATCCATGGAGACCACAATCGCTATCCCATCAGCCAGCTTAAGAGCGGTTTCAAACGATTCTGCAAGGCGAATCGCGAGATCTGCGCGGACCTTGAAACGGTCGACCACCGCTTCGATGGTATGTTTCTTTCGAAGCTCCAGTTGAGGTGGATCATCCAGCTCATAAACCTCGCCATTGATTCGGGCCCTGATGAAGCCCCGGTTCTTGAGGTCTTCAATGACTTGGATGTGTTCGCCTTTTCGTTCGTTAACGACGGGTGCGAGAAGCATCCAGCGACTGTCCTCGGGCTCGGACAAGACCTGATCGACCATCTGACTGACCGTTTGCGCCTCAAGGGAGATGCCGTGTTTGGGGCAGCGTGGCGTTCCCGCCCGCGCAAAGAGAAGCCGCAGATAGTCGTAGATTTCAGTGATGGTGCCTACTGTCGAACGTGGATTATGGGACGTTGATTTTTGTTCGATCGAGATGGCGGGAGAAAGCCCTTCGATATGATCTACATCGGGCTTTTCCATGACCGAGAGGAACTGCCTTGCGTACGCCGACAGGGACTCGACATATCGTCTTTGTCCTTCTGCGTAGATGGTGTCAAAAGCCAGAGAGGATTTGCCGGAACCTGATAGCCCCGTGATGACGATCAGTTTGTCGCGTGGAAGGTCCAGATCAATGTTTTTTAGGTTGTGGGTTCGTGCCCCACGAATGAGAATGGTATCCATGCGTTCTTAATGTGTGGTCCCTGATCTGGTTCGGGGTTGACCCTAAAAATTATACGGCGTACCGTTCCGGCCAGTATGAAGCGCTTTATGGGCTCTCTGTTTCAAGATTGAGGTGGATTCATGAGAAAAGTTCTATTCCTGGCAGCCAGCATCACCTTGGTTGGCTGTGCGGCAACTCCGCTCAACTCAGGCGCAGAGCGGGTCGATGTGGTGACCGGCATCAAAGAGGTGAAGAAGTGCTCTTATCTGGGTGATGTTGTAGGGAGTCAGGGTAATCGCTTCAGTGGTCCTTTCACTCCGACCGCCAATTTGCTGTTAGGCGCGCGTCAAGCCCTGAAGAACGAGACTTTGAAGCTTGGCGGGAACAAGGTTTTACTGCAGCAACAACAGTATTCACAGCGCGAACTTTTCGGCGGGACGATCGATGCTGTGTTGGTAGGCAAGGCTTACAAATGCCAGGAATGATCCTTTCGTTTTCAATCTAAAGATGGGGGTTTCCCATCATCAACAAGCACTACTCTAGGTAACCCATGTCTGTAATTAAGAAGCTGATCGCTGGAATCTCCTTGGCCACCCTTCTCGTGAGTCTTGGAGGATGCCTTCCCTTTATGGCCGTGCGAGCAGCCAAAGCCGTTTCCGACAAGGCCAATTCACCTTCGGATGCTGATGCCAAGAAGACGCAAGATGCAAACAAACCCGCAGACCCTGCAGCTTCGCCGGCTACGGCAACTCCTGCTGCAGCGGCTCCTGCCAAGTAAGCGCCTTGATGAGGTTTCTCGTGGCAGGGATCTTCTCCCTGTTCCTGCCGCGAGATTAGACTTTCAGCTTTCGCTCGGAGGAATCCTGAGCTGAAACGTCACCGGTCCATCATTGATCAGTGAAACCTGCATGTCGGCTCCGAACTGGCCGGTGGACACATGCGGATAAGTGCCTTTGATCAAGTTACAAAGAAATTCAAAAAGCCGAAGCCCCTCGTCGGGCGTGGCAGCAGGCGCAAAACTGGGCCTGAGTCCTTTTCGGGTATCTGCAGCTAGTGTGAACTGCGAGACCAGAAGTAAACCACCCTCAATGTCCTGAAGGCTTAGATTCATTCGGTCTGTCGCGTCAGGAAAGATCCGGTAGTTGAGAAGCCGATCTGCGAGTTTCTTGGCTTCGGACTCCGTGTCACCTTTCTCAATGGCCACCAAAGCCAGGATGCCGACTCCTATTTCACCGACACAGCTTCCATGGACTCGGACGCTCGCTTCCCTGACCCTCTGGATCAGTGCAATCATCTCAAAGCCTAGTAGCGGGGCATTTCAGGGTCTTGCTCCCTGGCCCAAGCATCAATGCCGCCCGTGAGATTCGAAACCCGGGTGAATCCCCGAGACTCCAGAAAATCTGCGACGGCGGCACTCCGGATGCCGTGATGGCAAATGGCGACGATATCCTGATCCAGCTCGAATTTCATGAGGTGAGCCGGGACCTGATTCATCGGAATGTTAATGCTCCCCTGTATCTGGCAGATCTCAAACTCGTGGGGCTCTCTCACATCCAGCAAAAGGGGCGTCCCCGATTGCATCAAGTCCTTGAGTTGGCTGGAGTTGAGATGAAACACGGGTCCTTATTCCTAGCGGATGGGAATGTTACGTTCTTTCATCGCGCGAAGAACGGTTTCACCAATGTGAGCCGGATTACGGGCAACGTAGTGACCCAGCTCTTCCATGGCATCCATCTTGGCGCTGGCCGTATCAGACTCATTTGAAATAATGGCGCCTGCATGACCCATACGGCGACCAGGAGGTGCAGCAATGCCTGCGACAAAGCCAATCAGGGGCTTGCTCATGTTCTCCTTGGCCCAGCGTGCGGCAGCAACTTCCTGCGGTCCGCCAATTTCGCCGATCATCACCACGACTTCAGTTTCGGGATCTTCCTCAAAGGCCTTAAGAACGGTAACGAAATCGGTGCCATTGACAGGGTCCCCACCAATCCCTACGGAGGTGGTCACACCAAGACCCAGAGCAGCCATCTGCTCTGTGGCCTCATAGTTGAGGGTTCCGGAGCGGGAGACGATCCCGATGTTGCCCTTTTTGTAAATATTTGAAGGCATGATCCCAACCTTGCATTCCCCGGGAGTAATGATTCCGGGAGTGTTGGGGCCGATGATGATTGCGTCCTTGCCAATCCGATAGCGTTGAAGTTGGACCATGTCGTGAATCGGGATGCCGTCCGCAATGGTCACCGCAACCTTGATGCCCGCGTCGATGGCTTCCATCAGCGCGTCGGCATTAAAGGGGGGAGGGACGAATACGGCAGAGACATCGGCACCCGTGGCCGCGACGGCTTCTGCGACCGTATCAAATACCGGAAGCCCAAGGTGGGTTGTGCCGCCTTTACCTGGCGTGACGCCGCCGACCACCTGGGTTCCCATCTTTATGGCGTCCTGGGCGTGGAAAGTGGCATGCTCCCCAGTGAAGCCCTGAAAGATGACCTTTGAGTTTTTATTGACGAATACGCTCATGGGTTTATCCCTTGACGATAGCGACCGCCTTGGATGCTGCAGCATCAAGGTTTTCGGCCGTAATGAATGAAAGTCCGGATTCCGCGAGGATTTTCCGGCCTTCTTCCACGTTGGTTCCTGCCAGGCGAACAATGAGAGGAACCTTGATGTTGAGGCTCTCGCAGGCCTGAATCAGGCCTTTCGCGATCCAGTCGCAGCGGTTGATGCCAGCAAAAATGTTGACCAGGATGCATTTCACGTTCGGGTCTTCCAAAACGATGCGGCATGCATTGGTCACTTTTTCAGGTGAAGCTCCGCCACCAACATCCAGGAAGTTTGCAGGCTTTCCACCGTGAAGGGTGATGGCATCCAGAGAGGCCATTGCCAGGCCTGCGCCGTTGACGATACAGCCGATATTGCCATCAAGGGCGATGTAATTGAGACCGTGCCCTGAGGCTTCAACTTCCTTAGGGTCTTCCTCAGCGAGATCCCGCATTTCGGTGATCTGCTTCTGGCGGTAAAGGGCGTTGTCGTCAAAGTTGAACTTGGCATCGAGAACCATGAGGCGTTCTTCACCTTCGCTGCCGACGACGGCGAGGGGATTGATTTCGGCCTGAAGCGCGTCCGTGTCTCTCATGGCGCGATAGATGGCTTTCATGAGTTTGACGGACTGAGACATCAGTTTGCCCTTGAGTCCGATGGCTGTTGCAACCTTACGGCACTGGAAATCTCTGAGGCCAATTGCAGGGTCCACGACCTCCGTAATGATGAGTTCCGGCGTCTTGTTGGCGACTTCCTCGATGTCCATGCCGCCCTCGCTTGAGGCGATCAGCGTGATTCGTTGGGTACCGCGATCAATCACAAACCCGAGGTAGAACTCCTTCTTGATCTGACTGGCCTGTTCAACCCAGACGCGCTGGACAATCGAGCCCTCAGGTCCCGTCTGATGGGTTACCAGCTTGCTTCCAATCATGGCATCAGCCGCTTTCTGGACTTCATCCAGAGTGGCGACAACCTTGACACCCCCTGCCTTGCCACGGCCACCGGCATGGATCTGGGCCTTTACGACCCAGCGATTTCCACCAAGTTCTTCGGCGGCCTGTCGGGCTTGTGTTGAATTGAAGGCAACACTGCCAGCGGGTACGGGAACGCCAAACGTGCTGAGCAACTCTTTGGCCTGGTACTCATGAATGTTCATCCGGGGGTATCCTCGTCGCGATGAGAGATGCGGCGCCTATCGGCGCCGCGAATAGATAGATTCGTTGGCAGCCAACGCTGTATTAGCCCGCCTTGCGAGATTCGATCTGTTCGACCTGGCGAACGACGTTTTCGGCCATGCGGATGGAGGCGGCATCGATCAGTCGGCCATCCAGAGAGACAGCACCTTTTCCTTCTTTGGCCGCTTTGTCCATTTCAATCAGAATGCGGCGCGCACGATCGACTTCTTTCGCTGTGGGGGTGAAAACTTCATTGGCGAGTTCAACCTGAGAAGGGTGAATCGCCCATTTGCCTTCGCAGCCCAGAGCTGCCGCACGTCGGGCAGCAGTTTTATATCCCTCAGGATCACTAAAGTCACCGAATGGGCCGTCAATCGGTCGAAGGCCATAGGCCCTGCAAGCGGCTGCCATCCTGGAGATGGCATAGTGCCATTGGTCACCCCAGTGATAATGACGGGCGCCATCCTCATCCGCGTCAGTTAGCATGCCGTAATCAGGATTGGCGCCGCCGATTTGCGTGGTTCTGGCGCGAACGGAGGCGGCGTAGTCGGCAACCCCAAAGACCATGGCTTCCATTCGTTCGGGGCAGCTTTTTGCAATTTCTTCGACGTTGGCCATGCCCATCGCCGTTTCGATGAGGACATGAATGTTGATCGGCTGATAGCCCTTGTAAGCTTCGATTTGGGAAAGCATGGTCGAGACAAAATAAACGTCTGCCGCGCTACCGACTTTGGGGATCAGAATGGTGTCGAGCTTGTCGCCGCAGGTTTCAACGATGTCCACCAAATCCCGGTACGCATAATGCGTGTCGAGTCCGTTGATGCGGATGGAAACGGCACAGCGCGACCAGTCGTAGGTCTTAAGCGCTTCGATGATGTTAGTTCTTGCTTGTTCCTTGTCGTCTGGGGCAACAGCATCCTCGAGATCCAGGAAGACGACATCCGCGCCGGCGTCAGGTGCTTTTTCGAGCATCCGCTTGTTACTTCCGGGTACGGCCAGCTCGCTACGATGCAAGCGATTCTTGATCGCCATGGACTAGATCTCCTGGTGTTTGAGGTGGGAGGGTGGCGGTGGCGCTTCGATGAGCGGCAGGGGCGGGCTGTGATCCACCTTAATTAGGAGAATCTGGCTTTCAGACACTGCGCCCTATGGCGACTACCGCAAATAACGATACTTATATTATAGCGTGATTATCACACGCCTCGCCAGATTGTTGCCGGTCCGCAACAGGGTGCTGAGAAATGTGAAATTTGTGTGACTGAAGTATTGTTTATCTGCTCGCACGAACAGCCTTAAATTGACTGAAATCAAGACTGAGAGTCGCCATTTGTGAGGGTTTGTAGGGCGAAAACAAAATTTGCTTGCCAAGGGATTTTATTTTGTTATTATCTGGTCGCCGCAACAACTTTGTTGTTGATTTGCAACCAAAACAAAAGATCCCACCCCATTTAAAGGGAGACCCCACACAATGAAGACGCTCAAGAAAACTCTGGGCCTGGCCGCTGTCATCAGCGCCACTTTGGCCGTTTCCAGCGTTGCAACCTCTGCGTTTGCAACAGAACATGAAGCAGCGAAGTCCACGAAGAAGGCTGTTAAGAAGCACGCCACCTCCGACCGCGCACTGATCCGCGCCGACGAAAAGCACATCAAGTCCGATGAAGCTCGCATTGCTAACCTCGAAGCTGAGGTTGGTGATCTGCGCGCTCAGATCGTGACCCAGAAGCAGGCCTCTGATTCACTTCAAGCTAAGGAAGCTCAGCTGGAAACTCAGGTTGCCAAGGCTGAAGCTGATGCCGAAAAGGGCCAGAACCTTCTGTTCTTCCGCGGTGGTTATGCCTCTCTGACCTCAAACCGTCATAACGAGCTGTTGACCACCAACACCATCTTCAATGGTGCTGGCTACGGCGATAACAGCGGTAACGGCAATGGCTGGTACGTGGGTACGGGTCTCGATTTCCGCCTGAGCGACAACGCTTGGGGCATTTCTGACATGATGGCTGTTGATGGTGAACTCTTCATCAATTACGCCAACTATGGTCAGGCCTATAACGGTCTCGTATCGGCTCTTCTCGGCACCAAGGCAACCAATCAGGTGACCCAGCTGACGATTGCGGCGTCTCCGAAGGTAAAGTTCAACCTGATGGATGGCGATTTCCGTCCTTGGGTGATCCCCTTCGGTCTGTCCATCAACGTTGTTTCTCCGCCCTCCAGCGGTGTAACCGTACTGAACCCGGGTCTCATGCTTGGTACCGGTGCTGAATACCGCCTGTGGAAGGACATTTGGCTCGGTGCGGACTTCCGTTACCAGTTCACCGGTGGCGACATGAACTACCGTTACCATGCAACGGCGAATGGCGCTCTGCCAGCTGGCGCAGTATTCGGTAACCTGAACCAGACCCCGACGCAGGGCCTGTTCAGTGGTGCATACATCGGCGTTGGCTTCTAAGCCAAACCGAATGGAAAAAAGGGGGCCTTCGGGCCCCCTTTTTTTCGCTTTCGATTTAAGGGATGACGGCGGTGCAGTTACTCTTTGAAGAGATGGGGCCAGGTCGGACGCTTGAGCTCGTTAGAAATGGACAGCCGCTTTGGGTTGAGGAGTCGGGGAACCCGGAGGGCATTCCGGTGTTTTTTCTCCATGGGGGGCCTGGGTCCGGTTGCAAATCCCATCATCGGCGATTCTTTGATCCACACCGTTTCAGGATTCTTTTGCATGACCAGAGGGGCTGCGGTCGTTCAAGCAAGGGCAGTGCACTCGAACTGAATACAACGCAGGAAATCCTGGCGGACTTGGAGTTCATTCGAGCGACCTTGAATATTCCTCGCTGGATCCTGTTTGGGGGGTCCTGGGGAGCCACGCTCGCTTTGCTTTATGCGGAAGCATTTCCCCATCGCGTGGCCGGCATGGTTTTGCGTGGCTCGTTTCTCGCCCGTCAGCAGGATCTTGATTGGTTTATCGGGCCTTTGGGCGTTCGAAGGATTTATCCTGAGGCTTGGATGGGGATTACCGAAGTCGCTTCCCTTCATGGGTCCAGAGAGGTCATCAATGCGCTCTCTTCCGGGATAGCGTCTGAGCATTCCGCAGCTTGTTGGGCGAGCGCCGGCGCCTGGGAGCACTGGGGTGCTATCGTTACATTAGGTAACCCTTCAAGGGAGAGGTTGCAACCTGACCCTGAACAGATAGAGAGAGTGATTCAGCAGTCCCAAATTGAACTTCATTATGCGCGTCATAACTATTTCATTCGAGAAAATCAGATTCTTGAAGATATAGACCGCGTCACGGAGATTCCTGCGGTTATCATTCACGGGCGAAGGGATCTGGTATGCCCCTGTGACGCCGCAATCTTGCTCAATCAGGCGATGCCACAGTCCAAGCTCCTTATCCTTGAACAGTCGGCGCATATCCCTTTAGATGATGCGATGATCGCGGCTCTGATTCAGGCCACGGAAGAAGTTGCTCAGATTGGATTTCAAGCAAAATGAAAAAACGCATCATTTTAGGAATGACGGGCGCCACGGGTGCTATCTACGGAAAGCGAATTCTTGAGGTCCTGAGAGATGATGGCGGCTATGAGACCCATCTGGTGGTCTCTGATGCAGGAGCCCTCAATATTCAGTACGAATTGGGTATCAAACGCAGTGCGATGGGGGACTTGGCTGACAAGGTTCATCGCATTGACGACATCGCTGCTCCGATTGCCAGTGGTGGATTTAAAACCGATGGCATGATCATCGCGCCCTGTTCCATGAAAACCTTGGCTGCGATTGCCCATGGTTTTGGCGATAACCTCATTAGCCGGGCGGCTGATGTCATCCTCAAGGAGCGGAGGCGGCTGGTGGTGGTTCCCCGTGAGGCCCCATTGAATCTCGCCCATGTTCGTAACATGGTTTCATTGACCGAAATGGGAGCAATCATTTATCCCCCGGTCCCCGCTTTCTATGCGAAGCCCGTCACAATCTCCGATCTGGTGGATGAGACCGTTGGGCGGGTGCTCTCATTACTAGATATTCAGACCCAAGGTCTCTATAGACCCTGGGTCGGTCTTCAAGAAAAGGATGAACCAAAGGACGAATCAGCCGAGTCTTTTTGAGTTCTGACTGTTTCTGAAGATCAGAGGCTGATCGGTTGCAGTTTGGGCTTCCCGGATGGCATCAGCAACGACGTTTCGTCGGGGCGATTTACTGCAGACGGGGTCAGTCGCCTCGGGATCCCCTGTCATTAGGTAGGCCTGACAGCGGCAGCCGCCGAAATCCTTCACTTTTTCCGGACAGGAGTTGCAGGGTTCCTGCATCCACTCGAAGTTTCTGAACCGATTAAAGGCAGAAGAGTCTTCCCAAATTTCCTGAAGGCTGTGATCGCGGACGTTCGGGCAGTTCAATCCCGGTAGCATTCTGGCTTCATGGCAGGGGAGGGCCATGCCATCGGGTGCTACGGTGAGAAATGTTGTTCCCCAGCCGTTCATGCAGGCTTTCGGGCGATCCTCATAGTAATCGGGGACCACGTAGTAGATCTTCATCTTTCCTTCAAGCCGGGTCTTGTAGTCCTGAGCAATTTTTTCGGCGATCTCAAATTGCTCTTGGGTCGGTAGAAGTGCCGCGCGGTTGATATGTGCCCATCCGTAATACTGGGTGTTCGCAAGCTCCAGATAATCCGCTTGCAGTTCGATGGCCATTTCCAGAATCTCCGTCATGAGATGGATGTTATGGCGATGGATGACGACACAGAGAACCATGGGGTAGCCTTGAGCCTTGATCAGGCGGGCAACGCGCTTTTTTTCTTCGAAAGATTCGGTTCCGGCTAGGAAGTTATTCAGTTGGGCTTCTGGAGCCTGAATGCTGATCTGGATGTGATCCAGACCAGCCTCCTTGAGATCAATAATCTTTTCTTCATCCAGGCCGTAGCCTGAGGAAATGAGATTGGTGTAATAACCAAGCTCACGGGCCTTTGCGACAAGCGGCACCAGATCTTTTCGAATGAGTGGCTCGCCGCCGGAAAGACCCAGTTGCACGGCGCCCATGCGGCGTGCCTCGGTAAAGACCCGAATCCACTCTTCAGTGTTGAGTTCATCGTTATGCTGAGCATAGTCGATGGGGTTAGAGCAGTAGGGACACTGAAGCGGACACCGATAGGTCAGTTCCGCAAGTAACCAGCGGGGGCTACCCTTAGGATAAGAGTCGGATCCAGCCATTTTTAAGTGCTGCCTCTAAGAGTTCTTCAATGTCATTGCGTAATCCCGAGGTTTCGAATTTCGATTCGAGTTCGGCGGTGATCGCATCAAGGTTTCTTGAGCCATCGCAAAGTTGCAGGATTTCTGCTGCTGGGCCATTCAGCTCGACCATGCCTTCCGGGTAGAGGATGACGAAACGTTGCTGTGTTTCCTCCCACTGTAGCCTGTGCATAGGGGAGAAACCGATTTTGGACTCGGGTTCGATGGGCATCCTTTTTCTCAGGCAGAAATGTTGAAGTAGGGGGGCTTTTGATCCACGTAGGCGAGCCACATGGCGTCGAGCATCGTCCAAAGGACATCTAACTTGAATTGCAGAATGCCGAGCGCTTTTTCCTGATCTTCACGGGTTTTGAAGTGATCGAGGGTAATGGCAAGTCCATGCTCCACGTCCCGACTGGCCTGGGAGACACGCTTCCTGAAGTAGGCAAGGCCTTCTTGATCGATCCATGGGTAAAGATCTGGCCAGCCGGCAAGTCGCTGCTTATGGATTTTGGGAGCAAACATCTCGGTCAGTGAGGAGCAGGCGGCTTCCTGCCAGGGGGCCTCTCTTGCAAAGTGGACATAAGCATCAACGGCAAAGCGAACTCCGGGCAGGACATACTTCTGTGACCATAGGTCCTCGCGTGAAATGCCTACCGCTTCGCCCAGTCGGGTCCACGCCTCGATGCCGCCGGCATCGGCGCCATCGCCGTCATGATCCTTGATGCGCTGAATCCAGAGTCTGCGGGTTTCGCGATCTGGACAATTGGCCAGGATATTTGCATCTTTGACGGGGATTTTGACCTGGTAGTAAAAGCGGTTGGCGACCCACCCCTGGATTTGCTCTCGACTCAAACGGCCTTCCGCCATTTCGACGTGATAGGGATGGTTGATGTGATAGTAGGCTTCCTTTGCGCGCAACTTTGCTTCAAAGGCTTCCGGGGTCCATGGCGTTGTGTCAGTCATTTTCTACCTCAGAGGCTGATCATTAGCCCGTCATGAGCGACTTCGATGCCGGCATCCGCGAGGGTTTTTCTCTCGAAAGATGCTTCATCAAGAATGGGGTTGGTGTTGTTGATATGGATGAGAATCTTACGCGCCTTGATGGTTTGAAGTTCTTCCATCATGCCGCCGGCTTCAGATTGAGGGAGATGCCCCATCTCAAGAGCTCGTTTTTTACTGATTCCCGCCCGTTCCATCTCGTCATGTTGCCAGAAGGTTCCATCAACCAGAACACAATCGGCGTTCTGGAGGGCTTCTCTGACATGCGGTTCAATTTCACCCAGTCCCGGAGCGTAGTAAAGCTTCTTGCCTGTGGTCAAATCCTCGATCATCACCCCGATGTTATCGCCATCATGTGGGTCATGCCGGTGGGGTGAGTAAGGTGGAGCCTTGCTTTTCAAAGAGTGGCTGTAAAAGCGCAGGGATTCGAAGCCAGGGATCACAAAGCTCGAGCCATTCAGCGGCACCGGGTGATGATTGACGCGACAATAGTGCTCCAGCATGTTGAATAGCGGGAAACCGGTGGTCAGATCCTGTCGGACCATTTCCGAGCAATAGATTTCAAGCGGCGCAGTCGATTCCCGGAGCATCAAAAGACCTGTCGTGTGGTCGATCTGACTGTCGATGAGGATGATCGCCTTGATTCCGGTATCCCGAATGCCCTGCCGAGGATGCGATTCCGGAAAATTCTCGAGTTGAGTTCGAATGTCGGGAGATGCGTTGAAAAGGACCCAACTCAGACCGTCTGAGCTGACGGCAATCGACGATTGGGTTCGTTTCTGTCCCGCGAGTGATCCACTTCGAATTCCGGCGCAATTGCTGCAGTTACAGTTCCATTGGGGAAAACCACCGCCAGCGCCGGCTCCCAGTACGCGAATCTTCATGCGAAACCTGTCCTCCAAATAAAAACGGGGCCCGACATCGCTGCGGGGCCCCGTTGGGTTACAAGCCGTTAATTAACGGTTGTAGATGTACATGGTGACTTCGAAGCCAAAACGCATGTCATTGAAGCTCGGCTTTTCCCATCTCATTCGGGTATCCTCCAAAAATAGGTCGTTGTTCTGTGGCCACGCTTTATTAAAGCTCGGCCCGAAGTATACGTTCCACAAAAGGCTAAATCAACTTGCTAGAACCAGGAAAAAGTCGTTCCCGACTTTGCTCCAGACTCACGTACTCAGACACTCACGGGAGCGAGTTGTTCGATCATTAATTTATATTCCACGGCATCTGCGAGCGCCTGATAACTGGCGTCAACCATATTCGCTGAAACCCCCACGGTTCCCCACTCGGTTTTCCCGTCAGTGGACTCGATTAAAACGCGGACTGTGGCTCGGGTCGTTTGCCGAGTTGTCAGTACGCGCACCTTGAAATCCGTAAGTTTCATCTCGGCCAGTTGCGGATAGAAGGGCAGGAGTGCCTCCCGGAGCGCATTATCCATGGCATTGACCGGTCCGTTTCCTTTGGCAGAGGTGGTCGTTGTTTTTGATCCTACCTTGATGGTTAGAGTCACTTCCGATATGGGCTCGACTTCTTCAGCCGATTTTTCGTCGAGAACCCGGAAGGACTGGAGTTCAAAGTATGGGGTGAAACGGTCCATGGCCTTCAGAAGCAAAAGCTGAAATGAGGCTTCCGCTCCTTCATAGGCGAATCCCCGGTTCTCCAGTTCTTTCACGCGATTGATCGCGATTCTGACGGCTGGGTCATTGGGGTCGGCGTCGACGGCAAGCCCCATTTCCGCCATCTTGATCTGAACCGTGCTTTTGCCGGCCTGATCGGAGACCAGAATTAAGCGCTCGTTTCCAACGACTTCCGGTGCAATGTGTTCATAAAGTCTGGAGTCCTTCTGAACCGCTGAAGCATGAATCCCCCCCTTATGGGCGAAGGCGTTCAGGCCGACGTAAGGTTGATGTTGCCAGGGCAGGCGATTGGCCATCTCATTGACGAAGCGAGAAAGGGTCGAAAGATTTCGAAGATGTGAGGCGTCGATGCCGCAGTCAAAACCCATCTTCAGCATCAGCGTAGGGATGATGGAAACCAGATTCGCGTTGCCACATCGTTCTCCAATCCCGTTGATGGTTCCCTGAACCATCCGAGCTCCGGACCGGACCGCCTCAATGGAGTTGGCAACGGCCAATTCGCTGTCATTGTGGGCGTGAATGCCAATCAGAGCATCCGGAAAGGCCTGCTTGACGGCAACGACGGCTTGAGCAACCTCGTAAGGGGTGCTGCCACCATTGGTGTCGCAGAGCACCAGCCCGTCGGCGCCGCCTGCTCTCGCTGCCTTGAGGACTTCAATGGCGTATGAAGGGTTGTCTTTAAAGCCATCGAAAAAGTGTTCGGCATCAAAGAAAACCGTTTCAAGATGCTCCTTGAGCCACCTAATCGAATCGGAGACGAGGTCCAGGTTTTGAGGGAGATCGATTCCCAGGGCCTTTGTGACGTGGAGATCCCAGCTTTTGCCGAATACACAAGCGCCATCAGCGCCGCTTTCGATAAGATGCTTGAGGCTGATATCTTCAGAGGCAGGTTTTCCCGGTCGAGCCATGCTGCCGAAAGCCATCAGCTTGCTTCGACCCCATGCGCGCTTTCTGAGGAGATTGAAGAATTCGCTGTCCTTGGGGCTGGCTCCAGGCCATCCGCCTTCGATCCAACCGATCCCGAATTCGGCGAGTCGTTCGGCAATGCGGATCTTGTCCTCGACCGAGTAATTGATGCCTGCAGTCTGGCTTCCATCCCGCAAGGTCGTGTCGAAGATTTCCACGATGGGATCGTTATGTGACATGGCAGTAGCTTGTGAGTGTTTGTTCGGGGCGATGGCGCCCGATTAAAGACGGTCGAGATCCCGGAATTGCGCTGGCCAATCCCTGTGATTGAAAACCTGACCGTTATTTCTGATATGACCAATATTCGCAAGATCAATATCGGCATAGACCCATTGCGATTGATTCAGTTCGCCGATACTGAGCACGCCATTATCAGGGAAACCATAATCGACTGGTGTATAGACAGCGGCCGCTCCGATGTTGACATCAACGGCTTCTGACCAAGGCGCCTCCCCCACAGTCGGAGATTGCACCACGTAGCATTGGTTCTCAAGGGCTCGCGCCTGACAACCAATTCTGACGCGCCAGTATCCGGCCAGGGTGTCGGTGCAGCTTGGGACAACGATCAGGTCGGCACCGGCCTCCACTTGTCGACGCGCCAGAATGGGGAACTCGCTGTCGTAGCAAATATTGATCCCCAGACGGCCGAGTTCGGTGTCAAAGGTTCGAATGTGGCTACCCGGGCTGATTTTCCATTGTTCATTCTCAAACCGCGTCATCTGGACCTTGTCCTGATGAAGATGGTGTCCATCAGGGAAGAAGAGGAAACACCTGTTGCGATAGCGCGCATCCGGGTCAAGGATGGGAAACGTGCCAGCCACAATGTGAACCTGATGTGCCTTGGCCAGCCGACTGAACAGGTCGATAAATGGTTGTGCCAACTCTTGAAGGGATTCAAGCTGAAGCGAAAGTGATTTTTGGATGGCCGCAGGAAAGAGATGGACCAGTTCCATGGAGAAATATTCTGGAAATACCAGAAGCTTTGCATCGGTCGAGGCCGCCTCATCGACCCAGTCGGCGATCTTGGTTTCGTATTCCGTCCAGCTCTTGGGTGAGCCGATTGGATATTGGGCGGTGGCGACTTTGAATGGGCCAGACATTAGTGGTTGTTCCCTAGCGCTTTGAGCCAGAACACCATCGGCTTGTCTGATTCCAAAGTTTCATCCACGTCTTTCCAGCTATAAGTCGTCCTGAGTTCGGGATGTTTGACATAGCCGAACCGTGACCAGATGCTGTCCAGAGGCACGTAGTCCTGTGGACGCAGAGGATGATTCTCGGGGCGCTCGACACAACAGAAAGCACAGGTATCAAAACGGCCCATGGAGCGGGCGTGCCCCTCACGCTCTTCGAAGAACTTTGGATAGACGCCTTTGCCCCGATACGCCGGAAGGAGAACGGATTCCGCACAGTAAAAGATCCGTGAAGGGTCGTATCCTTCTTCGATAAAGGGTTTCTGGAACTCGGGAGTCTCCGCGTCCAGTGGAAGCCCTGTGGTCGCACCAACCACCTGATCCCCATCTTGAACCAGGACCACGATGCTCTCGGGGCAGGCCGTATAGGTCTCCAGATAACTCATTTCGTAATCGATGGAGCCATCGTAGAGGTAGGGAAACGCCCGGAAGACCTCGATTCGGAGCTGAGCCAGATCCTTGAGGTGCGCCTCAAGCGTCCCGTCACGCCCCGTGATTTTTCTGATCGTGAGTGTGCCGGTCATGGGAGCGGTTAGGCGTTGACCTGAGCGATCCAGTCTTCCAGATTGTAATAATTGGTGATCCGCGCCACCTTGCCATCGCGGATGTCAAA
>Ga0007862_1000112_pt1 | contig 26831 bp, 53 predicted proteins | sample CryBogCBH20Aug07_FD_71206 | JGI IMG/M metagenome (GOLD analysis project Ga0007862, IMG submission 71206) | Freshwater microbial communities from Crystal Bog, Wisconsin, USA - CBH20Aug07 | ecosystem: Environmental > Aquatic > Freshwater > Lake | place: Crystal Bog, Wisconsin, USA | collected... | reverse complement strand
GAGAAATGTCTCGGCAACGAGTGATTGCCGATACCTCTGCATGTAGATAGCACTTGTCCGGCAAACCAACTTTATTGGCGTGCCGGACTTGAATGGGGTGTGTCTTGAGATAGTCGTTCTTACCAATACTCAATACTCTACCGCGCTTATCATATATGATGGCAGTCATTTTTTGCCGTCTAGCCTTTGCCATAATACTTACTCCATAGAAGTATCAATCTTACTATACAAAAAGATAACAGCTTGTTCATAAAGTTCTTCATCAGGATATCGTTTTACAAATCCATCAGAGGAATACTCGAAACTGCTTAGAATGTCAACTGCTTCTTTTAGAGTCACGGCATATGGTCCTTTATGAGAATGATTCCGATTGGTAAAAAGGGAGAAAGAATAGCTGATAGAAATGCACAAAATGAACGAGTTAGTGCATCCCAGTGACCGGCATTTATATCCCACATACAGAATGCAAAAAGAAGATATACCAGAACAAATGTCATTACAATAGAAATAATATACTTCATAACTAATCCTTCATCAAAAGACCCGCGACTGCAATTATCAGACTAATTACAGCCCACTGCATATTATTTAATACGATAGATGCAGAAGCACAAAAACAATTCAAGTGCTACGATTGTATTAAACCAAATGTCCATAATCAAAATTCCTCAATCTTTTCCACAGTTTTAGTGATTTCGCTAATAACGCGAAGTTTGCCATCATATGCATAATTACCAGATAACTGCCAATATGTGCGATCTTTAATCGTTTTGATTAAAGTGTTATAGTCATTCTCATCATACACATATTCTGTGAAAAGATGTGTGGTGTGATTATGTTTGGAAACACCACACACCTCGATCTTTGCGGTAAAGATGCTATCTTCCATAATCAATCTTCTCCACGTTCAATCAATTTACCCAGACCATATACGCCACTCCAAGCATTCTTGCAACCAATAATATCACGAACAAGATTGCAACGAGTCACACCAACCATATCAGAAAATCCTTCATAACATTCTCTGATTGCTTCAAAAAACCCATATCCAAAGATCAGTAGCCATAGAATTGGTAACAGCAACCATTCAAATACGTTTTCAAATCGAAGGGCAATGAATCCAAATACAATCAACACTCTTCGCTTCCATTGCGGATAGTCAAGATTGGCAGTAGAATCCTTATTCATAATTCTATTGTGCATTTGTTTAATGATATATCCTCTTGGAGTCAACATAATTAAAACACCTTAAAAATATGATATTCAAGACCATTCTTAGATAGACTATCTAGATAAGTTAAGTCTTTTTGATCCTGAATAATCTGCATACCAGTTTTATAAATGTCAATACGAATATCACGAACGAATAGTCGATCATCAAGAGTTTTTGGTGCGATCATGATCCATACATACATCTGATTTCCTTGAAAATCAACTTTAAGGATCTTATGATTCGACGGGATATTCTCAATATACTGAGTTTGAACTAGTTCAAGTGGATATGCTTGAATAATATTCATTACAACAGGTTTCCTTGTTTGTCTCTGATGATTCGATTATACACGAATAAAATCTATTGTCAATAAAAAATGTCCTCGATAGAAAATATCGAGGACATTCCATAACAATTAATCTTTTAAGTTAAAAGATTAAAAACGAATACCTACACCAGCGGCAACAGCATTCTTCTTGGTGGTGCCAAGATCAGTGCGATGGTATTCAACTAGAGTATATACAGGACCAACAACATTGATCTGAAGACCACCACCAAACCGAACACCCTCAAGATTGTGTGCAGCAAGATCGCGGAAATTATCATAACCAACATCAGCAAACACCTGAGTATGACCATTTAGTGCCACACCCAGACGGCCACCAACATTCACATCACGACGATCTAGAATATTGTCAAGACCAACTTCAAGACCTGCCGTGACAGGACCAAGAATCTTAACATCATATCCAGCATCGACGCCATAAGCAAAATTACGGTTTGAAGGAACATTGGTTACATCATTATAACCAGCAGCCACTTCAACACGAGTACCAGTAAAGGCGTCCTTAGCCATAGCAGGGGTAGAAAATGCAACCAAAGCGGCAGCAGCAATTACAAACTTATTCATTCAATATTCTCCATTTTGTTGTACAACGTGAGACTCAAAGGCTCCCACGACCTTTTTCTAGGGCTATGACAATGTTTCCCCATAGCACCTTGAACTTTGGATTCTTTGCTCGGATTGCTGCGTCTATGCAACCAAGAACTCGCTTGTCTGTCTCAGTCATCGCCCGGAACTCGATACCAATCCAGAATAAGATCAAGAGCATCTACATACTTCTGAATCTCCTTCTTATCTTCCTCTGGATCACCCCAGACAAAGACATTAGGAGTATCTGAGCCTAGATCAATGAGAAAACGATCACGAGTTTCCTTTAGAGAATCATAGGCAATCTTATCAGTTTGTTCATAAGTCAGTTTCACAAAAACATCAGTCATTATATATCTCCTTAATACTTAGTGTCGTGTGCTTTCTGCCACTCTTTTTTCAACTGGCGCATCGCCGGTCCATCCCATCCTTCCCACTCTCGACTATTTCTTGAATAGTCTGCATTCCAAGGTTCTCCATTGTTGGCAGGAATTACAGCATCAATGTTCCTTACAGCAGCCGCTTGTTCAATCCTACTGCGAAGTTCACTTGTGCTGTAGTTATGCTTACGATGACAGAAATGAATAGGAATGTCAAGACCCGAACCAGTATAAGCTTTGAGAGCCTTGTAATCATCACCAAGAAAACGAATATCAATCTGAGTATTAGTCAGAATATTCAGCAGGTCTTCCTCAGTGTCATAAGGCACAATATCATCAACAACCTGCAATGCTCTTAGTTGTAGATATCGTTCAAATGTTGATTGAATAGGTTTATTCTTTTCTTTACGATCAATAGTAGGATCGGTATGAAGTCCAACTATCAGTCGATCACACTTTGACTTAGCTTCAGCCAGCATCAGAATATGTCCTGCGTGGAGAAGATCAAACGATCCGGCAACGAACCCAATCTTCATCACTTCACCTCGACCAGATTCTTGGGATCAACACACCTAAATCCTGCATCGGTGGTAATCCGAATCATACCTTTTGAATAACAAATGGAAGACCCCACCCGTGAAGTTGTCGCATCATGGTCGGATGCTACTGTGATAATAGCAAAAAGTGCCACAATAAGCCAAAGCCACCAAAGACCAATAATAAAAAGAAAGATTTCCTTCAAAACACTCATAATATAACTCCAATATGATTTACAAAAATATATAAATAACAATGTCTGTCACGGTAACGCAAATACCCACACACTCTACGCCTGTCTAGTTAAGTAGGTTTGTTTGATACTGTCAGGAGAAAAAAACTCCTTGACAGCATCAACTGCCACACCAACATCATATTCTTCACAAGAAAAAATATCAATATAACCTTCTCCAGACATATCACAAAAATGGGCAAGTATGTTGGATGTTTCTATAAATTGTAGAAGAGTCCACCCGGTTAGATGCGGGGAATTATGGCCAAAATGAATGATTTGTGGATCTCCATATGGTACCATCTTGATGCGTTCCACAAGTGTCTCTGAAAACTTCCTGATTATATCAGGAGAGGTGATCGAAGATTTATCGCATCCGCCACAATCTAAAATCAAATGATATCCCCAATATGACAAATCAATTCTCCTAACCAGGTGTGGTGTAAAGAATGTATTTATCTTATTCCTCGTCGTCATCCAGAAGGGCGTTGATGTCCCTAGACCGTAGGGCATTGGTGATTCGCTTATCTCGCCGATGTTGATTTCGCTCATGAACATCGTTTCGGTAGTTATACTCCTCATCGCGGTCATACTTATTGCGATGATAATCGTTCTTAGAGTGTGCCATTAGATAGCGTATTCCATGTTGTTGATAGACTCCTTATAGACTATGTTGAAAATATTGTCAATCTGTTTCTTCACCATTCTCGGATTCGCCATGCACTCTCTTCAGGTGCTGGGCCAGAGGACCTGGGGAATAAAGTCCGTCCTCTGAAGAACTTACGCAACCAAAAGGGCAGGGCAACTTTTTTCCCGCACTCTGCTTCTTCTCTGAGACAGTCTCAGACTTTTCTGGAAGCAGACCAGGAAACGTGGAAGCCACGAGTTCATATGTGATACCCTTATAAGGCATCTGCTTGTCCTTGACTGCCAGAAGTAGTTCGGCGTCATCTGGATCCAGAGACTCAAGAAGCTGGACAAACATGGTCTCTCGCTTCAGAGGATGCAGATCGGGAGACAGACCTTCGATGAAGTAGTGCATCTTCCGTGACTCGCGATACAAAGACCCCTGAGCATCGACACTCTTGTCAAGTTTGGTAAATGGAGGTCGACCACCAGGCAGAAGGAAGTTCACATCCGGATGAAATGCTGCATGAAGCACCTGGACGAGAGCCTGATTGTTTGCACAAGAAGCCAGAGCGTTCTGTCTTTCCTCGAACTTCTTGATACTTGAGATTTCTTTTAGAATCTCTGCGATACCCATGATTTTATTCATATTTGATTTGTTCCATATATTGTTTCATTTCACGAATAATGTTGACATATTCAACCACCGGATCCTCATGACTAGAAACTGTTGACGGAAAATGCCAGTTTTCTTCATCACAAACATCACAATAGTATCTTTGCGCTCCATCACCACGCTTGTTATTATATATGTTTTCTCCTGAGTTGACAAGAGAATAAAGCATCGATGCTAGACGACGTTCTTCATTTGTTGGCATTGTCGTTCCTAGTTGGCCTCAATACAGCATCAGTAATCAAAACTCGTAGAACATGATCCTTATTGAGGTGTGTTAGATGAGCAATCTCTTCAATATTAGCCTTGATCTCAGCAGAAGCCTTAAAATCAATCTTTTCGGAGTTCCTGCGCCAATGTATATATTTGATCAGTTCAACAATCCATGTGCCAAACTGCCAACCGGCGACAATAGGAATAATATAAGTTACAAAAATATCAATCATTATTCCCACTCCACAATAATAGGAACATCGTCCCAGTAATCATATTGTTGAATACCACGATCACTGGAGTTAGGCATGGTAACACTCTTTTTGGCTTGTAGTTTCCATGAAGTCACTTCTTCCCATTCATCGTAAATGAACCTTCCGCTGTTGTCTGCGCGATAGCCACAAACTTTCTTTTTCTTCTGCACCACCCGCAAATCAGAAATCATTGATTGCCTCCATAAGGTTCTTCATTCGCTTTTCAATAAAGAAGTTGAACAACTTTGACCTGTCACCAAACTCCTGTGACTCGTATGCATCCAGAATCTGCTTTTCAATGTCAGCAGGAATCTCATTGAAGTCAATCAGAGCCTTGTTGCGAAGATAGTTTCGCTTAGTCTCACCCTCTAGAGTCGAAGGATCGTAACTGATTTCATTCAACTTCTTGGTCGTCATAGGCTTCTGTCGAAGTCCCATCACAAAGGTATTATCAGGAGACAGACAGTTTGGAATACCGTCTGACGAATCCCCTTTTATGATGTGTTCCAGTATAAACTGTTCAGGGTAAGAGCAGTTGACCTCTCGCTTTAGAATAGGACTATACTGAGTCACACGAGGATACACCTGAAGTTGCTGGTAGTCCTTATCTGAGGATGCAATCAGAATACCCTCTGCGTGGTGGTGTTTGGTCAGAACCGCAATGATGTCATCCGCCTCGGCGCGAGGAACCTGGATCACCTTGTATGGAAAGTTCTCCTTGAGTTCCTTCTTGAAGGTGTCTAGGCAAGCGAAGATTGCATTCCAGTCAACATCTGATTCCTCTCGTGCCTTCTTGCGATTGGCTTTATAGTAAGGGAAGATATCCTTGCGCCAATAGTTCTTGTCATCACAGGCAATCACAACATTACCAAAAGACTTGTATTTGTTTTTGATCATGCGAATGGAGTTTAGAAGAATGTGTCGCAGCAGATCCTCTTCAATCTCCACTCCCTTGGTGTTACCCAACTGAGCAAAGACTGATGAGATTAGGAACTGGCTTAGATCGATAAGTAGCACTTTTATTTCCTTAGAGTTATATCACATTTCTTCTTATATCATGGTTCCGGAATATTGTCAACATCGTTTGCCGGTAAAATTTCTTCCTTATTACCTAGAGCGAAATGATATCCACCATCTTCAGTTTCATGAACTTCAATGCCCTGAGAATCAAAAAAATCCTGAGCAGCATCTTGAAAAGGATGCCAATGTCCAGCACACTTCATAATAAGACCCTTGAATGCCTCAAAGAAGAAAATCATCACTGGACTAAACTCAATTTTATCAATCTCTAGATCATATTCTTCATATAATGCATTTAGAGCATCATTGGCTACTAGAGTGCAAATATCATGAAGTTCATTGATTTCATTGATTTCCTCAATCTTTTGAATCTTTTCTTTATGCTCTTCTTTCTTAATCCAACGATCTGTGAAATCAACTACATTATCTGTCACTTAATAATCCTTAATATTACGGTAAACTCGTTCATTCTCGGGCTTGCACATGTTGATGAGGTCTTGATATTTGACATAAAATTCCTCAGTGCCACTTTTCCAGATGACAATAGATTCTGGATCAAGGTGGATTGGAGGTTGGGGCGAATCGACTTCGACACGCTCAATTCGATATCCAATCCCGTAATACTTGTCCCCTTCACTCCTAGACCGGTCGGACTCATTGATACGATCTGGCTGAGTTTCCTCGTCTTCGTGTTGAATGTCCATAGTTGATTTGCTCCGATGATTTCAGCAGGATTGACCGACACAATCTTTAGTGCAGGATATTCCTTCTGATATTGTAGACTCTTTACCAAGTCAATAGCAGACTTGACCTTCTTTGCGCGAGGCTTGCGAACCTTGACGATCTTCTTATTGCCTATATAGCGATTTAGATCATCAACAACACCTTGCATAAAGATCCGCTCTGTCTTTAGATTCTTACCAAATGCCTCCTTGACCTGATCATCATCAGAGTGAATCTCATCATAGATCGGCTGATAATATTCCAGCAGTTTCTTAGCCGCAGCAGGTGTTACCTGTCGTCCTTGAAGGAACTCATACATCTCTCCACGGTCGTCAATAATGTAAACCTCAGCATCAGCCATAGTGTTAGAGATACTACGGCGCACACGATCCTGGATCGAGACAGTGGACTTTTCTTCCTTGATTTCATCCTTGACTCCATACAAAGCATTGAGGCGAAGCCTCTCCTCAAATCGCTCCATATACTTGTGGTCAAACTCGGCGCCGTTTAGCATCATCCGAGCCATCCAACCAGCCGTGGTGATTGTCCTATAATCAGGTGCGGCTTTGATCTGGTTGATCAGGGTTACGGATCGTTTGTTCTTTTTCAGATACTCCAGGACCCACTTCTTGGCTTGGGTGTGATCAAACTGGAGATTATACCAGTTGAATGCCCGAGTCAGTTCCAACTCCGAGGCAAGACCCTGAATATGGGGTTCGCCACCAAACTCAATCTGTTTGGCTGTCTTCCGAACCTTCTTTCTCTTCACTTGAATAGCCATTTTTTATTCCTTATGCTTCATTTCTTGCGAGCCATCTTTGAAATAATCCTATTTCAAGGCCAAATGCCTCCACTTCCCAAGGAGCATCAAAGTACGCATCTTGCTTTCTCTTGGGCTTCCAAACCTCGCCCTTCCATTTAGAACGACAGATCAGCTTGCCTTTGGCGACAACCAAAACTCCGGTCTGGAGTTCGTTCTTGGCGTGCTGCTTGACATGGACCATCTCATGAGCAAGGGTCTTGATGATATCTTCATCGCCCTTGGCATCGCGGAGATTGATCGTGAACCAACGAGGATTGCGAACACCGTCCTCATCAACACACTCGCCCTGAACATCGCTGTTCTTATCGCGCTCTATATCTATGACCAGATTCCGGACCATTCTAGGATCCATCAGAATGTGGGCAAAGAATCGTGCGGCCTCTTCAAGCACAGCAGCCTTGTTCTTGGCGAAACCCTTGGTGTTGATCTGCATAATCACTCCCTTACATTCCTTGTATAGGCGACCATGAAAAATATGTCAACAAAAAAATGAGGAGAGGACGAATCCTCTCCTCTAGTTGGGGAGTAACTCAAGCAGCGATCTTGATGTTTCCTTCAGGGAAAACCAGACCGAAATCTTCGATCAGAATATCACGGATGCGTTCACGGTCGACCGAATCGAAATCAATGTCTTCAACCGGGGTCCGACAAATGTAAACATCCCATGCCTTGACAATCTGATCAAAGGTGGCGCCCATGTCGTAGATGCCACCTACGCCGTAGAAGCGTTCGACATATTCAAGGAACTCACGGATGGTATTGAACATTTTGAATCACCTTTCTGACTATATTTTCAATGTAGCAGAATCAGGAATAATGTCAAGCAGCTAAATCGCTATAACCATCCCAAATGATCTTCAGAGCATATTGACCGTCATAACCACAATCGCCAACGAGATGGTCATAATAGTCATCCACCTCAGAAGCATCATCACCAGGCTGAAAATATACCGACAACCCGGTGGCAGTCTCAGCAAGAACGATACCACCTGCCCAATCATGGGTGAAGGTAAAGGCGCGGCCATATTTATCGGTCATATGTGTTTCCATCCACCAATAGGGCTAAAATAGAGATCGTTATTTTCAGGAATGGTTTTGTCGACCAAGACATTCGCCTCGAAGCCAGCGGCTTCTACTGCTTCCATTGCATCAAAGAGACTTTCGCCTTCATAGATGACGCGACCAAAGTTGATGAGTAGTGCCTTTACCATATCAAATCACCTTTCTCACTGACTACACTCCCTGTATAATCTGTTTTTAAAAATATGTCAATAGGCGGATACGGTATATTTTCTCAGTTGAGAGATATATTCATCTTTGATTTTCTGAACCGGCACCACCGCCTCTTGCTCGATATCGACCAACAACATCTCGCGTCCGTACTTGGTTCGGTATGTTCGGTGCTTGAATGCCTTTGGATCAACCTTGAAAATCCAACCAGACCACTCATATACATTGTTGGGAGCAGGAACAGTGACAAAATATAACTCATCAACCGACCTACACTTGGCAAGCTGGTTAGGACGAAAGGTGAGCGCCTTCGCCATGATGTAGGGTACTTGTGTCTTCACCTCGACCTTTTTGTCTCCACAAAGCAGGTCCTTGGTTGAATCATACTTGTCTATTGACTGTTCAACAAATCGACCGATGGAGTTCAGGTAGTTGATTACCACCTTCTCCCCCATCAGTCCGAGTTCATTCATCTTTTCTTCGTTAGTCATGCAGCAATCTTCTTGTAGGGCTTATCCCAGTTGCCGGCATGAATGTTGATGTACCAACCAACATCGAAGTAGTCAACCTGAGCATCGCTGTTGTCGTGGTTGCCGGCGTTCATAGCCTTCTTGACTTCGCGGAGGAACTTCAGTTCTTTGCCCTGATAGTCGCGTTCGAGCCAGTAAGGATTGATCTGGCTGTAACCATACTTCTGATCATTCTCATAGATCAGGTCGAGAGGACCTTCCTTGATGTTCAACACCAAGATGCTGTGGCCGCGAACAGCAAGACTGCCCTTCACGCCAAACTTCTTGAGAATCGCCTTGACCTTGGGTGCGATGGCAGCCTTCTTGGTCTGACACATATAAGCCATAACGAATCACCTTTCTCACTGACTACATTTTTATAATAACGGAGATGGATATAATGTCAAGCAACATTATAATCTTTGTCGAGATACCCGTTGTGGTCGAGTTCAAAGCCAGTCTCAGCCTCAAGACCAAACGCAGCACCGAGTTGAACGAGAAGATCACGCTTCTTGACTTCGACATAGAAGTTGTCATTGAAGTTGTTGAAGGCGACCATGATAGGACCCTTGTGGGTCTTGATCTGCTTGAAGAGTTGCTTGGCGATCATCTCAAAAACCTTTCTCACTGACTACATTCTCACCATAATGGTTTTGAAAAAAATGTCAAGAGATAAAATCGCAAAGACTGTTATTTGCTGAGACGGTCTCTTTGACACACGACGACGTGGCATATTCGACCACATTCAAACACTTGTGACGACCCACAGCATTTTTGATGTTTTTGATGATGAGTGCCTCGATTTCCTTGATGCCTTCATTGGAGAAGTTATTCAGAGGAAAGAATCGAACATACATATTGCTTGTGTTTCCGACACCATACTTCTCTCGCCATTTCTTGGCAAAAGGAAGATTATGGTCTCCGTTGTGAAACACCCCATGAATATATTGAATGATTTTTGAAAATCTCTTGCGGAATGAAATCAAAGTTGAGCCAACATAACACGAATCATTGTCAGCATCAAATGGATTTTTTCGCCAAATGATATAAACACCACGAGAGTTCAGAATATTTTTCTGATTAGGAGTATAGTTGATGTTATATTCATGGCGAACACCGCTCTTCACAAGATCGGATTCCACCTTGATCTCAGGACAAACAAAATCGGCCGATCCCAAAAATAGTCCGGTAATGCCGTTTGCTATGATTTCGTTATAAGGCAGAATATAAGGTTCTGTCAGCCCCATTTTTACGATTTGTGTCATAGTGTATCTCCAAAAAAGGAGGGAGCCGAAACTCCCTCCCCTTCGCCTATCAGGCAGCCTCTGCCATTTCAAGAGCGATGTTCAGAGCATTGATGCTGCGATCAGCACCAGCACCGAACCAAGTGGACTGCATACGGGTATCAGCCGAGCGACCCGAGAGATGGTTCTGGTAGAAAGTGACAGAGTTGACCAACTGCCAGAAGCTGCCTTCAGCATACTGAACACCAGGCTGGGTGAACAGTTGTTCAGCAGCAATCCGAGCAGGACGCGAACCAACCTCACCCTCTTCGGTACGAGCATTGTCGCACTTGAAGACACGGTTGAAGTAGGTCACCACATCCTCGTCCTTGAAACGCTTCGAGGCGAGGAACTCACCCGCTTCCTTGTAACGAAGAAGCTTGTCCTTAGCAACACCGATAGCGATCTTGGCTTCCTCGGCGTTGAACTTCTGACGGTGATCGACCCGATAGTTGGTCTTTGCCTTTTCACCAAGAGCGAGACTCAGAGTGTTGTTGCAGACCACACGAGTAGGAGTGGAGCGAATATCAATCGCCTTACCATACTTGTGAGGGTTCGAGAAGAGAAGATAACCTTCGATCACATCACCCTTCACGACCTCGATGGATTCGTTGATCTTGGCGAGTGCCCAGATAATCTGACCACCCGAGAGCGAACCAGCAGTCTCCATGTTGCAGTTGCCAGCAGCAACGAAGTCGTTGAAAAACTCAAAGGCTTCAACATTCTGGGTAGGATTCCAGTTATCACCACCGACGATATCCAGAACGCGGTTGTCAGACTTGCGGGTCAGAGCATACCGCTTAGGGACACGGACAGTCTCACCGTTGACATTGGTGAACAGAGGAGTCTTCTCGACTTCCCAGTTAAGATTGGCGGCTTCCATCATCTGAACGGGAGTCAGATCGGCGGGAACCTTTGTTCCCAGCGTGTGCCAAGGAACATCACCGGTATAAGCCATCGAAGCTTCACCATTTTCGAGGATTTCAAGTTCGTGAGACATAATATACTTCCTTTCACATCATCATTGTTGATAAATCATGTATAATCTGTTTTGAAAAAAATGTCAAGATCAAAATCAAAGTTATCCACAGATAATTTCATAATATCATAAAAAAATAGACAGACTCGTTGGCATAGCCATAGGAAAAATCTTAGACTATCCCTATCCTCTATAGACTCTTCAGTTTATTCTTAGCATCATCTAGTTGTTTTTCCAGATCACTAATAATCTTTTCAATATATTCCTTTTCTGGATTAGTCAATGGGGTAAATTTGTTAATAAGACTCTTTACAAAAGGAATTGCATCGGATTCCAGATCATCAATAGCAACACCAAGACCATTAACATTCAATTCATAACCAAGTTTGTTCCTAGAACGATAACCAGTTAGAGTCTTTTTCTGATAGATGAAACTGAACCAATCATCATTCGATTGAATATCAGCTTTACCATAGACACTAGCATTACCATAGACAATAGCATCACCATAGACACTAGCATTACCATAGACCTTAGCATTACGAGAGACAATAGCACCACCATAGACACTAGCATCACCATAGACAATAGCATCACCATAGACCCTAGCATCACCAGAGACCCTAGCATTACCATAGACCCTAGCATCACCATAGACACTAGCATTACCATAGACCTTAGCATTACGAGAGACAATAGCACCACCATAGACATTATCGGGGTTTTCAATATAAGCCATAATTAATTCCTTACCAGTTATGTTTCGTTTTTAGACTGATTCGCTTCCTATGTCAAGAGATAAAATCAATATTCCTGACGATCATATTCATTCGCCAGCGCGACACCAAGTTCGAAGAGAATCAGTCCGATTCCTCCCTGAACCACAAACCGAAGAAGTCCAGCATCTTCAGGAACACACATCGTCAGTAGACCAACGATAAACAGAACAAAAGGCAGCATATCAAACATCCTTCTCAATAAAAGCACAAACAACCTCAAGGAACTCAGCCGGAGCGAGAGCAATCAGATAATCCCGATTCTTCTCGTTGACACCGCGTTTCTTGAGGTAGGCTCCTATGGCCTGTTTGACGGCCTGTTCACCAAAATATGCCACAACTGGGTTATTCATGACAATCTCCTTTCGTCATGATTCCTTTTAGATCATAACAGGAAATATGTCAACATCTTTTTTTCAGAAAAACTTATCACCTAGGCTTTTTTGGTTTTGGTGTCTTTTGAGGGCCGCCGATGTTAGACATCTTTTCCATCCTTGACCTGGCCTCTTCTCATATGCAACCATTTTGCCATTTTTGCATTGCCGGTGCTTGTATTTCGGAACCGGACAAAGTAGACTCTTTGCCATATTATTTCTCCACAAAGTTCATGATTGAGTTTTCAGGCACCTCAACGATCTTTGGCTTGCGTTTCGTTTTTGTTGCAACTGTTTCTACTATAGGTTGGTATTTTATGCCTGTTGTGGCAGCCAACAAAAGAACAATAGCCAAAGGATCAAATACCAAAACAATCATCGATATGACAAGTCTGACTGCCTGGTCGAAATGCTGAGATGCATCTTTACCGTAGATCATCTCTGCAACATACTTCAGAGGACCAATGTCGGAAGTGATTACTGCCTGTTTAGTTTTGAGAGGCAGCAACTTAGCATTGAGTGTCTCCAGTTTTCCGGTTGCATCACCGATTTCATTATCAATGCGCTGCCTCTCCGCTTTTTGACGAGAACGAACGAAAACAGCATCTTTTGGATCTGAGGTATTAGCAAAGCGATCCAGTGTATCCAGAGAAGTCTGGGCGTTCTTCAGTTTCCTTTGTTCCAGATCGATCTGGTCTTGTAGAGGTTGAATCTGTAGTTGAGATAACTGAGCATTGTCGGCTGTTGCCAGGTGCGCCCTGGAGAGATAACCGAAGGTGCCCATCGAGGTGATAAAACTCAAAAGCACAACAGCGGCCGTGAGATATACTTTGAGAAATCCTGATGCGATGCTCCAGTTGGTCTTTAGCCATGCGGCTGATATAACCTTGGCGCCTTCTAGTGTTGAAGCCATGATGACCACAGCAATAAAAGCACCAGAAAATAGAGTGGCCAGTCCTACAACAGAGAAGTATCCAGAAACGCAGGAAAGCAATATTGCAGCCACCAGCGCCAGATAGCTAGTCAGAGTCGATGATTGACTTGAGCTTCTTGATAAAGGAAGAGATTTTTTCTTTCCTACCAGGCCAGTAAATATATTCCCGAACATCTGCATCTTTCTGTAGATTTTCTAGCAAAGGCATAATAGCATCAAATACTCTTTGCGCCTTCTTTTTGTCTTCATTATTTATTTTGTCTGCTGCTCTTTTTGCAGCCTCGACTTCACGAATCTTGAAATCTTCTTCAGATACGGTGGAAAATCCAAAATCAAAATCTTCACCCATAAAACTTACCTACCAGTTCGTCCCACAATAGCAGCTTGAGAACGTCCATTGTGATTGCTGCGTTTCTATATGGAATAGCATCGCCTCCTGCATCTAGGAAGTCCTGCACATTGCATTCTTGATCATCAATCAGAATGGTTCCTTCTTTAGCCCAAAGCTTCTTGAGTCCTTTGCGATGAACAACAACAGGTGTCCAGTCCGGAAACTCATTATTCTGAAGCCATTGGATCTTCTGCTCGGTGATCTCAGCCAGATGCTCTGGATCGATGCCTCCAGCAGACGAAAGATAGAACACATCCTCGATGACACCAAGTTCCAGACACATCTCCAGAAACTCTACAAGTTCATATGCACCTTCTTTTACAGGAAGTTTGAGAAATCCACCGTCTTGGACGAAGTGCGGAAACTTCTTTTGCCACTCTTCCTTGGTTTCTGTCTCCATCTTGAAATCAGAAATGACGCCATCGATGTCAAGCGCAATCTTCATAGTTTCTCGCCTCTCTAAAGGACATTTCATCAATAAGTTGAAGTTCTGCTTCGGTTTCGATCCATGCACGAGCGCCACAACTCAACTGTGTTCCATCATACACCAATCGCGATGGTCCTTCAATCATAACTTCACGGGCATAACGAGTTTTACCTGCAACCTTGATAGTATACACAGGACGATTCTTACCATCCTTGGCATTCATTGCAATGTGTTGCCGATTGACATGTATGATTTTCGTCACAGAATAAGATCCTCATCTCTCGCAGAATGTCTAACGCGAATAGTTTGAGCAATGTAATGCATGATGGCTTGACTGGCATCTTCTACAATACCATAGTTCTTGGCTGGAATATGAATACACACATCAGCCAAGTCTTTGCATGGTCCGCCAGTAAACCCCACAATAGCAATAGTTTTCATGTGAAGTTTCTTTGCTTCATTCAAAGCCTTTACAATATTAGGACTCTTGCCACTAGAACTGATTACGATTAGAACTTCTCCAGCCGAAGCAGACCATTCCAGTTGCTTTGCAAATACTTCATCATATCCAATATCATTGGCGATAGCAGTCATCAGAGAGCCATTTGACGGAAGAGATACGATTCTTGGATAGAAATGAGTGTCACGCGCCACACCCTTCACACAATCACAAACCAGGTGCTCTGAGATTGCAGCGGAACCACCATTGCCACAGGAATAGATATTCATACCAATATCGAAGGCATTGGTCAGAATCTTAATAGCATCTTCAATGGGTTGTGGCTCTACCCCACTGAGTGCATCATATAGTTGTTCTGTATATTGAACAAGGGTTTTAATCTGCATAAACTACTCTTGCTCCATCATTAGAAATATTAACATCTAAACAAACTCTATCTGAAAACTCATTCTTAATCTTTGATTTATTACCTGTCATGGCTAACATATAGCCACCGCCACCAGATCCAAGAAGTTTAGCGCCTGATGCACCAGCAGAAATGCAACGATCATATAAAAGGTCAATTTCTGGATTACTAATTGAATTTTCTGTCTGCTTCTTTAATTCCCATGCCTTATTGAGCAGAAAGCCATAATTATCAAATGAAGGAAGATATTGAGATTGTTGGTCAGCCATATTAGAAAGTTCTCTAATAATATGCGACTTCTTATCAAAATCAATTTTCTCAAGAATATCAGAAGAATGTCGTTGAATATTCGTTGGAATTAAAACCATGCAAGAATCAATCCCATTTGGATCCATCTTAGAAACAATCACACCATCACTCTGTAGATATTTAATATAGTTCATACCACCAAATGCACTTGCATATGCATCTTGCTTTCCGATTTTGAAACCACAAAGATTGATCTCAGTGTGGCAGGCAGTTTCTGCAAGTTCATATTCATTATAGGGCTTTAATCCTAAATATTGCACCAATGCAGAAATAAGTGCAGAGGTAAATGCTGACGAGCCACCAAGTCCAGTACCAATAGTTGGAATATCTGCAAAGGTTGTAATCTCAATATTAGAAGAAATATTAAAAAACTTTAATGTATTTCTAACAATATCATGCTGAATATCGTCAACATTAGTCACACATTCCTGTTTAGAATAATTAAGTTTAATATGATTCTGTGGAGTCTTACCAACAGCAACATATACGAACTTATCAATAGCTAGAGAAATCGTTGCTCCACCCCACTGAAGATAATGAGCAGGAATGTCGGATGAACCACCAAACGCTGAGATGCGAAGAGGCGCTTTAGCTAGGATCAATTTCTTGTCCATTCATATTCAGAGTTTCCTGTCTTGAAACGGACATAGAGATACTCAGGATTATCTGGATCGGTTCGTTCTTCTAAAATCTCTGTGATGGGTGTGGTCTGCCACCAGTCCTGTGCCGAATATGATCTGGCATAATGAGAACCAACTCGCATAACAGCACCAACACGAGGCTCGGCATTCTCAATCTCTTCTACCGAGACAACCTTACCGGTATCTTGATCAAAAGCCGGAATACGAGCAAGACTCATCAGACCGCTATCTCCAGCACCATCTCTTGTTCTATATAATGAATATGACATCACGAAGTCCTATAACTAAACTGTGCAGCAGGAACCTTTAGATCCTTACCTTCGTATTCATGTAGCAATGCTGTGCAGAGGGCGTTCCACTGATTAGCAATCCTATCCCAGTTGTACCGATAATCCGCAAAAGTCTTCTGGAACTGTAGATATGGATACATATCAGTTTCTTGCATCCGATTGATGGTATCATTTAGGACGGCATAGAACATATTAACATGAACATTCTGGTCCTTATCCCAGTTATATTGGATTGTAACAGAACCAGATGTATCTGTCAACCCAGCATAGTTAGGGTGGATACAAACACATCCAGCCGACATAGCTTCAATCAATGAACGACTGTTACATTCTGGCCAGATAGACGGATAAGCAAAGATATGAGCCTTTGCTACATGTTCACGAACAACATCATTTGAAGCAAATCCATGATAGTTGATCTTAGGATGGTTGCGGCACCGATCAAACAGTTCCTCGAACTGCTGATCCGCCTCAGCCCAACCATAAATCTTGTAACTGGAAAATACATCCAGAACTAGATTATCATGGTGCTTACAGAGTTCCTCAAACACAGGAACCAGAATAGATAGTCCTCTCTGTGGTGTGCTGGTGTAGATCAGACGAATCTCTTCCTTTGTATCACCCTTATTGATTGGACCAAATGGATCAATAGCGGTGTCAATCACACAAGTCTTCTGGTCATGTGGAATACCCAGATGGGTCTGGAACTGTTGCATTTGCCAGTTTCCGCAATACACAATCTTATGAAACCGATTGCGACTATTAGCATCAGCCAGATGACTTAGCTGCTGGTCCCAAGGAAGGTCATGAACATGTAATATCCTTATGCGATCATCATGAAGCTCCCTTACGCGAGACGGTATCAACTGGAACTTATCGTGAAACTTTGGATCAAGACGAGAGATAATCCCCTCCATCATCATTTCTGAACCACCTTTAGAGTTGGCATTCATTTCGTTGCGTGACCACAACTTAGGATCAATATTCATTCATTTTAGCCTTTACATGTTCATAATGGGAAGTAATAATACCAAAAATATCCACTGTGGGCTCCCACTTTAGTTCCGTTCTGATTGCGGTTGGATCACAGAATAGATAGCCGGGATCGCCGGGACGCTTAGGTGCATAGTCAAAAACTAGACCATAATACATACGAACAAAACGAGCAATATCCAGATTAGAATAACCAACTCCGGATCCTACATTATATTCGGTATATGAAGTTGGAGCATCTGTCTGTATTTCCTTTGCGGCTGCAATAAGAGCCTGACAGACATCATAGACATGGACATAATCCCTAACACAAGTTCCATCTCCGGTGGCATAATCATTGCCATTGATGTAGAATGTCTCATTATTTATAGACGCCTGACACATCTTGGTGAGAATGTGTGGCTGATCCAAATCCTGTCCCATACCAGCATAACTGCCGGTGACATTGAAGAACCTCATAGAATATGCGCGCATACCATATGCTTCACAGGCTTGTTCTAGGATTCGTTCACCGAACCATTTACTCCAACCATAAGGGTTGATAGGATAACCAGCATCTTCTTCTTTAAGAGCAATATTCTTGTTAGGATCACCATAAGTTGCAGCAGATGATGCAAAGATGATTGGTGTATCAGGCTGTTCGTTTTTGATATTCTTTAGCATATCAATCATGCCAGAAACATTATTATCAAAATAATCCAGAGGATTCTTTACCGATGGACCAAGTAGACTATTAGCACCTAGATGGAAAATTACATCATACTTATGCTGAATATATGGTCGAGGATTTCCATAATGACCAACATAGTAATGATGAAAATCTGTCTCATCAAGTTCCCAATGAACTGGTTCTTTCAGATCAAGACCAAAGACCTGCCAGCCTTCATCTTTTAGAATCTTACAGAGAATACGACCGATATAGCCCTCGGCACCGGTTACCAAAGCCTTCACGATACGCGCTCCTCATATACAGTGGTAGGAACATAAGGGAAATCAATGTATACACGACCTTCTTTACAGGTGAAATAAGACTTGCTCTTTTCGCCGTCTTCATTTGTATACCAGTCCCAGAAAACCTTGCCTTCAATATCATATGCTCTACCATCAGAATCTTTGAATACTCGACTGCATCGCTTATTCTGATAACGAGTTTCATCATCATACTCAAGAAGAGTCCATTCTGAATCTTCTCCAGTAAGTGGAGACAGAGGCTCCCAACGAAGCAGTTTCTCCAAACAGTTAGTGACATATGATGCTGAGAACCCAGAATGTCCTTGTTCTGCAAACTTTTCTACCAGTTCAAGAATGGCATTCCGACCCATTGCATTATATTCATCACCATCTTCGGTCATACCAATTCGGTCAAGTTCACTCTTTGCATATTCTATAATATTACTCATTCTTGCACCTCAATTTCTTCCATATATTTTTCGTTGAAAAGATCCGCCACCTCAAGGCAAAGATGTGTCACAGCGATGCGACTGATTCTAAATGCAATATGAATAACAATCCACTTAGCAATCACAGCCCGCCAATATTCAAATCCTCGAAGTTCAGTCATGAACTTCCTCCACCACAATATATTCAAGCACAGAATCTAGACGAAAACTGCGCCAATCGTTCTTCTCTAGATCAAACACAGCCACAACATCAGCAGATTCCTTGCGAACCCGATCAGTCTTCTTTTCAGGTGCAGTATAGTTCTCGGCAATAGTCTCTGGATTCTTGGTGCAAAGCATAGTGCGAACAGATCCATCCGACTTGTTGAACTTCACCACCACAATACCGCCACGATTCAGAGCAGAGACAACATCTTCTTCAAAGGCAGTATCTAGATATTCTACTAGATCATCATAACCACCAATGTGAAAAAGATAACCTTCGTCTTCTCGCCAAATCTGAGGAAATGACTTTGCTTCTGGTGCCATTTCCAGAAGTTCTTCGCGAGTAAAATCCTTATCCAGAGTCAGATATGTAAACTCAAGACCCTTCTGTGTCAAGAGAGCCTTGGTCTTTTCACAATATTGGCACTGGTTTTTTCCATAAACCACAAACATATCAAATCCTTTTCAATCTTCATATTCATCCAAAACACGATTTACACGCTTTCGTGCAAACTGCTTGAGTTCCTCTTTCTTCTTATCGGGAATGAAAGAACAGCGATTCCGCTTCCAAGAGTTGGCAGCAATGGGATTACGACGAATCATACTTACCTCCATGAAATGCTATATATCAGAATCTCGGCACCAGGATGTAGCCGCTGTAGATAAGACTGAACAGCAAAGTCAGACCTAGCACCATTTAGATGAATCTGGGGCGATCCTTGAATACGAGTCCGGCTGAGAATGCCATCCTTACCATAGGAATAATCTGCAATGAAGTTAGTCATGATCAATCTCCAATCACATTCTCAATATACACGAGCAGAGAAATATGTCAACCATTCATTTTATAAAATGTGGAGATTCTCCGGAGAGCAGCATCTTGCCACTCCTTGCGAGTTGACTCAAACACCAGAGGTTTGGTGGACTGTTCCACACCCATCACAATAACCAGTTTGTTGATTGTAATGCCTGTCCGTTCTTCCCAAGCTATAGCATATATAGCTGTCTGGACCCAATAATCCTGGATCCAATCCTCTTCCTTATTCTTGTTGGAAGATTTATAGTCAATGATTGCCAGTTTACCATTCCATTCTGCCACCAGATCGGCAGTACCAGCAATCTTGAGATAGTCAGAATAAAGACCACACTCAATACCACGAACGGTATTTACATTCTCGGATAGAATAGGTCGGACCTGTGAGAACAACTGAGCAGGAACAGGAAACTCTCTACGAAGGTCTATCTTTTCATTTCGGATAAATCGTTCACAGAGATCATGCATACCTATACCACGAGTTCCAGCCCTCTTGGTTTCCCAGGCAGCCTTCTCCTCGCCCAGAGACTTTCTCCATTCATCCAGTCCGGATTTATCAGCAGTAGCGGATAATACTGTGGTTACGGATGGATAGGAAACTCCTGATGGTGTAACATATCTACGACCATCAGGAGCATCTATTCGTTCCAGTTTTTGGAACTCAATAAGATCATGATAAAACAACAACTAATCTCCAATAGATCCAATCATGCACTGATATTCCTAGTATACACACATCCGAATACCAGGCAATAGTCTAAATGACTATATTCCACATTTGATCATGGCCATGATAACCTCACGGGCAAATCCAGACCTCACAATATCTTCTACCACAAATCCAACCGAGATAAGGGTGTGAGCATTGCCATGTATGGACTACCGCTACTAACATAAAACAACATCACGGAGATTATTGTAAACAAAACCCCAATCGTATCTCAAAACCAAAACGCAGGTCCCGTAAAACTAATAAATCAAAATCTTAATAAGAGATTCCTAATTCATATTCTGATATTAGAAAATTCCTAACAAATCCCGATCTAACTATATCAAGTGGTTGAAATTGAATTATTTCAACCACTTTCATTGCCTCTAATACTTTAATTAGTTGTGGAAGTCCAGAGGTTTCGTGGAATCTTTCGCTGCTTAAATCGTCTTGGTGAATGTCTCCACAAATAAGTAATCTGCTGTTCTTTCCAAGACGAGTTGCCACGGTTTTTGATTCCATATAGCTCATAGATTGACACTCATCCATTATCACAATAGAATTTTCTAAGGTCATGCCTCTCAGAAATGATGTTCCAACAAACTTAACTTTTCCTGATCTTTTCAAAGAATCATATGCATCTTTATTGTCATATAATTCTGAGAAAATTTCTCTATAGGCACGTTCATATACTTCTAATTTTTGGGTTTCGCTTCCGGGCAGAAATCCTATTTGTTTTGTTGGTTGGGGTGCTCTTACGATAATCAGATTATCTACTTTAGAATTTTCTTTTGAAATCTCAGACATGGCAAAATATATACTTAAAAAAGTTTTTCCTGTACCGGGGCAGCCCAACAATGCCACTGTTTTTCCATTTTGATATGCTTCGAATGCTAATTTCTGATTATCCGTCATTGGTTTAATGTTTTGAAGTTCAAGTGGCTTTGGTTGAGACTTATGAAGTTGAATTACATTATTGGAATTTCTTTTTGCTTTCCTAGCAGATTTACGCTGACGGCGTGATGGTTGTTCAGTATATTCTTCTACAGTATCAAAGAAGTTCTGTGACTGCATACAGGAGGTTACCTTTTATTAGAAGGGTTAGAGTAATTCTCACTTGCTCCATAATAACAGCGAACTTATGATGTTTTTGTTGATACTCCATGCTTTTTCTGCTGGCGTCTGACTGCATCACGAGACTTGGATGCTCTGATGCCTTTATCACCGTATCTGTCCGCCAAAGGAGAGGTCGGATTAGAACGGGCGATTCTGCCTAGCATGTCATTGAAACCAGCATCAGTCTTGACGCGATCTCCTGTGCCACCTACAATGTTGATTGAAAATACTTGTTGAAGATGTGGATTCTCCGCAAGAAATTGCTTGTGGGAATCATAGGACCAGAACTCTTCCCATTCTTCCTGTGTCTCTGTGTTTTTATATTGATAGACTGGCATCAATACTCCTCTTCATATATCTATTTATCATTCTTCATATATCTATTTATCATTTTCGCCATCTAAAGCCGAAAACCAATTCCTGCATTTTTCTTTGAAACCAGTTTGGAATATGTCCTTCAATAATTGAAACGGTTATTCCGGGAAACATCTCTACTTTCCAGTCAGAATACTTTGGTTGTAGGATTATCGTCGCATCTGACCAATCAATGGTCATATTAGGTCCAGAGTCCCCTATAGTAGATCCCGAAAAGTCTTGTTCCGTTGTTGATTCGTTTTTGCCACTCATTGTATCCATCCTTATCAAACCCATTTTTGAAAAACTGTGATTCTACATCATCGTTGTCAATAATCTGGGAAAAACTCCATATCATCTCGTCAAGAACCCATTCCCACCGTTTGTGCCAATGTTCATCAGTATCACCATCAACATTGTGCTGTTCAGAACGAATGTGTTCAGGAACATCCTCGTTTGCCACATCAGGAGAACCACACTTACTCTCCCTCAGTTTCAAAAGCATAGGATGAATGATCAATGCCAATGTATGATCCATACTCCATAAATCATAATTGTCAATCTTGATCTTGATCTTGCAATCACGACTATACCACCAACGATTAATAGGAAGAAAGAAATCACCCAACTTATCAAATAAACCAAACACAATCTTATCGTGCCAAGTATATTCGGATTCATCGAGATAATATTTGTCCTTTGCACGCCAATACTCGTAGATACGCTCAAGTCTTCTGATAGGAATCAGATCGCCATTATATTTTCCGATATGTATTTTCATAAGTTCAGGTTATCCCAATCAATATCATCAATCTGCTTACCTAGTTTATAGAGATTGTATGCAACAACAGTGGCTGTTCCGATAGCACCCAACAAGGCAAAGACGATAGCCTTCTTTGGTGTTATCTTACGATTCTTTGTCATAGCAACAGACCTGTGGTTTGCTTGATGTATTGATCCGCAATCATCTTGCTGGTCTTGAAAGAGACCACGATAAAATCTGTGCCGAACTCCAGTGTTGCATCTTCATCGGCCGAAAAGGCATATGGAACAAGACCGATACCCTGCTGTCCCATCATAAAGGTGCAGGGCTTCTTTAGAGCAATCTTTCCTGTGGTTGTTTCCTGGAATCTACCAATCACCTCATCTCCTGAAGAAAGCTTCAGAGACACCACATCATTTACATTATACATCATTATATTCCTTCACAAAAAGTTTTTGAAACTCAACTTCACATTCTCTTGTAGTGCTTCTATATATTTGCCGTTGTCCTTTATTACCAACTTAGCCAGATGCTTTACAGTTGGAAACACCTTTTTGATATTCTTGTTGTCAAGAACTTCAATGCTGATCTTTTCCTTTGTCACCAAAAGTTTCATTCTGCATTGAATAGGACGAACATAGACCATATCTTCTGATGGTACCAAAGCCCATTGGAAAATGGTTCTCATCTGTTTTGGTTTATTCTCAACACGGAACAGATTCATTTGAAGATCAGGATCCAACTTCTGCGCCATGTTGTCCAACATCTGCTCAGGTGTCTTTGCTGTCCTCAGTGCGCGCTCACATAGTTGTTTGCGTCTTTCGCTGGACTTGCGCCAAGCATCCTGTTGCTCGTCCACTCCAAACTGGAACCCAGCCCAAGGAAACTCCACACCATGATTTGTTCTGACAACGGTTTCTGATCGTAGAATGACTTTTGATGTGGCTTTGTATTCGCCTTTGCCATCATTCATTCTGGCGGCTTCGACCAGAACCAATGTGCTTTTGTTGCAGATAAAAAGGAATCCAGTTAGCTTATGCTTTACCAGATATTTAGCAGCCTCTTCCGGAGTCTTGAGTTTTAGTGCTTGCTCAATCTTGTCGCCGTCTGACCTGTCTGTTTCGTCTTTGATGTTTGGTGTCAGACTGGCTGTGATGATTGTCAGACCTTGATAGTTCATGCCTTCTGTATAGCCAGTATTCTTGTCATACATCAGAAGGATTTCACCAACAGAATATTGCTCTTTGTCCTCAAACTTGATGTCCGAGACATAATCCTGATCCCTGTTTTTGGCAATCACCCAACCAATGTTGGGCAAATACTTTGCCGACACAACACACACGGTTAGTCGTCCACTCCAAAACTCTGCTGTTTTTGCTGAATCTGACCTTGCTGCCACTGCTTGGCAACAGGACTCTTGATTGGAGACACTGTAGCTTTTCTGATTGTCTTATGTAGTTTGTGTAGTACATCTTCATCAGGAACACTGTTATCTACAATGTGCATATGTTGTCCGAAATATTCCTGGAACCTTCCAAGATTATTCTGGACTGCACCGTGCATCTTCTCAACTTCTGAGTCTGGAAGAGAACGCTCTCTCTGCTTGTTTCTCTGTTTAGCAACATCTAGAGATGTATTGACAAACACCATATGTGGTTCATATCCAAGGCCGCGCATTTTTTCGGCGTGCTGGCGAACCTTTTCAAAGTCCTTGCCTGTGCCGTCCATGATCATGCCCAGACGACCCTGAGTGTATAGTTTCTCTCTCTGCTTGGTGATTCTCTTGGCTTTATCTCTGATAGCCTGTCCCTGAGGAGAATAGATGTTTTCGGGAGACATTTCCATGCCCCTTTTTTTCATCTCGTTCTCATACACCTCATCAGAGTTGATTGTCTTTAGTCCTAGACCCTTCATGGTCTTTGAAGACACATAAGACTTGCCTGATCCTGGTCCGCCGACAACATAAAATACCTTATGTGTTGCTGGATCGTGGACACCTTCATTCAAATAAGATAGATAAGACAGTAGACGCATGGAAACTCCTATAAACACTCAGATGTATTTATAGATTTCCTTCCAGTTGGCTACGACCTGAACATCATCCTCAATGTAATCGGCGTTGTGTTCATGTTCCATCAGAAGAGCGCGAAGACCGAGTTTAGCGCCGGCCTCCGCATTTTCGGGTTTATCTTCACACCAGATCAGACCGCTATCTTTGTAGGGAGCCAGAGCCTCGTCTTTGTCAGCACCACAATCAAGGCAGATGACCTGCTCAATGGCTTCGCCAAAGATACGCTTCAGGTTCTCTTCACGCAACTTGACGGCGGCGGGATCACGGCTAAGGCTCGTAATCACACGAATACGAACACCTTTCTCCTCGTAGAGTTTCCGAACATATTTCACAGCATCACGAAGAGGAGGAAGAAACCCACAAGCGGCACTCTCGTTGAACTGACGAATCAAAGCCTTAGCAAGTGGCTTGGCAATCCCATAGCGAAGACAGACATCATAGACATCTGCCCGAACTCGCTTCATTCCGCGCCGCTGCATCCATTGGTCGAAGCCAAACTCCCAATCGAGCAAAACTCCGTCCGCGTCCGAAAGAATCAACACAATCTTTTTCTCACTTTCTATTCCGTTATATCAGACACCGAAAAAATGTCAATCTTTTTTGTCATGATATTTCTCCTTAGGCAGCAATGCGAAGAACTTTGACACCAGGACCATTTACTGGTCGGCTCAAGTTTACTCGGTCGCCAGCCGCCTGACCACTGTTGTATGCAGCACCATCACGAATGCTGGTCTTGCTGTAGTTGCTCTTTAGACGCATACCCAACTGACGGTAGGCATCTGCAACTACCTGGTTCTTCAGAACGATCAGTGCATTACTACCACCACGAGCGGCTCGCTCTTCGGCAACCATCGCAGCCTTCATTTCATTGAGACGAGTAGCAATGCGATTTGTCATACCAATCCCAAACGAACTGGTGGCACCCTTCTTACTGTAGGCAGTCTTATATTCGCGAGTCTTCTTGAACTTTGCAGTTTCGGTGACCAGAGCAGCCGTGATGATATCATAAAGATATTTTGCCATCAGAAGGTCGCTCTCCTGACCGAAGAAGCAATACTTCAGAGTAGCGCCACGACTGGTCCACACCTTGCAACCGGTGAAGCCAGCGATGCTCAGAACTGCATAGTAGACACCGTTGCGAACCTTGCTTCCAGTGTCAATCTTCAGAGTGTCACACACTTCAGCGCGAAGTTCTACCTCATCCATCGAGAGATTGTATTGCTGGAGCAACTTACCGACCATAGCAATCGCTGCCATAGCCTCATCTTCAGTGCAACCATTCTCAACAGTCTTGGCAGACATGGCAAGGATGCGGGTCTTGATCTTATTCAGGTCAACAGTCATAACGAATCACCTTTTCACTAGCTATATTTTCATCATAAACGAATCTGGAATAATGTCAAGTGTGCATTTGAATGCCTTCAATACGAGGCGAAATCTTTTTGGCAGAATACTGCACACCGTCAATCTCGTGCGCCAAAATAAATTCCTTTCAAAGTTTTGTTGTCGATGAATATGTTTTAATATGATTCGCGATTTATGTCAACAAGATTTCATCAAACGTTTGAAAAAATCAGTCTGCTGCCCTTTGCCAACCTTGCGGAGAATACTCCCGCTGTCTACGAACTTCATAAATTCCCGGATTAAACTGAATTGTTTCGTGTGTATCGGTTGAACGAAGATGAACAAGATCAACCGGATTATTTTCTACTACCAGAAAAGATCGAAACAAATCCATAGCATCATTATAGAGTCGCACATCAGGATGATCC
>Ga0007862_1000110_pt1 | contig 27399 bp, 28 predicted proteins | sample CryBogCBH20Aug07_FD_71206 | JGI IMG/M metagenome (GOLD analysis project Ga0007862, IMG submission 71206) | Freshwater microbial communities from Crystal Bog, Wisconsin, USA - CBH20Aug07 | ecosystem: Environmental > Aquatic > Freshwater > Lake | place: Crystal Bog, Wisconsin, USA | collected... | reverse complement strand
CTTCTTTGACGCAGCCGGCAACCGTACGATCACTCAGATCGATGCTCCGCTGATCCCGTCCTTCATGTAAGTCTGAAAGGTGCCGGCCTGGCCGGCACCCCAAGACCCTGAAGAGGGAACATGAAAGCCCCTTGTCGCGAGACACGGGGCTTTTTCTATGTGATAAGGAAAAGAAAAGGATGAGCGATCTGGTCAGGCGCTTTAAGCTAATCGCTTAAGGAAGTTCGAGTAGACCCGCGGCTTGCTGGTCTGCATGGTACGAAGAACGCACCATAGGGGCGCTGGCTACTGAAGTGAAGCCAAGCGAGTAGGCATAGCCTTCAAGCTCTCGGAATTCATCCGGAGTTGCGTAACGTTGGACGGCTAGATGGTCATGGCTGGGCTGGAGATATTGACCAATGGTGAGCATCTCACAGTCATGGTTTCGAAGGTCTCGAAGGACCTCCCGGATTTCTTCAAACGATTCACCCAAGCCCAACATGAGTCCAGATTTGGTCGGGACGGCGGGATGTTGCTGCTTGAAATCTCGCAACAACTTCAAGGAAACCAGATAATCCGCCCCCGGTCGGGCCGCCTTGTAAAGCCGTGGAACGGTCTCAAGGTTATGGTTGAAAACATCCGGTGGCGCTAGCTTCAAAAGTTCGAGCGCGACGTCCTGCCGACCTCTAAAGTCGGGTGTCAGGATCTCAATTCGCGTCGAGGGTGAACGCTCGCGAATCGAGCGAATGCAGTCGACAAAATGTTGAGAGCCCCCATCCTTGAGATCGTCGCGATCAACAGATGTGATGACCACATAACGAAGGGCCAGCTCAGCGATAGTATCCGCAAGGTGCGAGGGCTCATTGATGTCCGGCGGTTTCGGTCGGCCATGGGCCACATCACAGAAAGGACAGCGGCGGGTGCACACATCCCCCAGGATCATGAATGTTGCTGTTCGTTGACTAAAGCATTCCGTTAGATTGGGGCACGCAGCTTCTTCACAGACGCTATGGAGTCCCCGGGATCTTAAAATTCTCTTTACGTCCTGAACCTGTTCGGGATTCCCCAGGCGCACACGGATCCATTCCGGCTTCTTTAGCGGGGTTTGCGAGGTATCCACCTTGATGGGAATACGGGCCAACTTCTTGTCATTTCGCTGATGCGAGTCCGGAAGTTTCCGTGACGGCGCGGAAAAATCATTAGGTTGTTTCATGGTCAAGCGGAGTATTGAAGGGGTGGTTGCGCCAGAAACGCTGAGATCATGCCCGGCATGACCTCATTTGTCGTGGTCAGGATGCCGAGCCTTTCAAGGCTGGTCACCTTGAGTTCTTCGTAGCCACAGGGATTGATGTGATCAAAAGCGGAAAGATCCGGATTCACATTGAGGCTGAAGCCATGATAGCACCGGCCACGGGTGACCTTGAGCCCTACGGAGGCGATTTTGGCGCCTGAAACATAAACACCAGGAGCCTCTCGCCGGGATTCGGCCGCTAGCCCATATTGGACAAGGAGCGCGATGATCGCTTCTTCAATCAGCGTCACATAGGCCCGGATGCCAATTTCGAGGCGCTGAAGATCCATTAAGGTGTAAACCACCAACTGTCCGGGACCATGCCAGGTGACCTGACCGCCTCGGTCAGTACGAATCAAAGGTGCAGGGGGGTTCCCGAGCACGTGACTAGGATCGCCGTTAAGTCCAAGGGTATAGACCGAGGGGTGCGTCAGTAGCCAGATTTCATCCGGTGTGTCCGAAAGGCGCTCGCGCGTAAATTCGCGCATACGATTGAAACTGGTTTCAAAGGGAACTTCGCCAAGATGCCGAAGAATGGGAACGTTCAAGCGGGTGTATCGAGAAAGAGCTTAGCCAGACCAAGAAAAATAAAGAATCCCATGCCATCCGTCATGGCTGTCAAAAGAACGCTGGTCCCAATGGCGGGATCAAGGCCCATCCGATAACGAAGGAGGGGAATCGAGAGGCCTGTGATTGCGGCGACCATGAGATTGAGGAAGGTCGCACCGGCCATCACCATTCCGAGGTCATAGTTGGAATAGAGAAGAAACGCAATCACACCGAGAACAGAGCCCCAGACTAATCCGTTGAGGATACCGATGGCAATTTCTTTCAGAATCAGCCGCGCGGTGTTGCTCGGGTTGATGATGCCCAAGGCGAGCGAGCGAACGATCAAGATGCTGGTTTGATTGCCAGTATTGCCACCAATACCGGCCACGATCGGCATCAGTGAGGCAAGGGCAACAATCTTCACAATCGTGTCTTCGAACAGGCCGATAACCCGCGTCGAAGCAAAGGCGGTAATGAGGTTAATGGCAAGCCAGAGCCAGCGATTGCTCGCACTTTTCCAGATGCTTGAAAAGATGTCTTCGTCTTCTCTAAGGCCCGCCTCGGCCAGGCGTTCTTCATCGGACTTCTGGCGAATGTGATCGACGATGGCGTCGATTCGGATACGGCCCTGCAGACGATGATCCGCATCCACAACAGGGGCAGAAAGGAGATCGTAGCGTTCGAACGCACGAGCTGCCTCCTCAGCATCGTCGTCGAGGTGGAAGAAGGCGATGTCCTTAGCCATGACCGAGGCAACAGATTGCTCGGCATTGTTGGTCACAAGACGTTTAAGGGAGAGCGCCCCCTGAAGAAGGTTGTTTTCGTCAACAACGAAAAGCTTGTCGGTATGTTCTGGAAGTTCGCCGCGTTGACGAAGATAGCGAAGGACAACGCCCAGCGTGGTATCGGCTCGTATGGTGACCATGCCGAAATCCATCAGCGAGGCAACAGAGTCATCTGGGAAGGCGAGCAGGGATTCGAGTCGCTGGCGGTTTTGATCGTTGAGCGTCTGAAGTAGCTCCTGCATGACCTCCTCGGGAAGGTCTGGGGCAAGATCAGCAATTTCGTCAGTATCCAGCTGCTCCGTTGCGGACAGGAGCTCCCGGGTGTCCATGTCCGAGATCAGCGTCTCTCGAACGGCATCGGAAACATCGAGGAGAACCTGACCATCCAGCTCGGATTCGACAAGGCTCCATACGGTTAGTCGTTGGTCGACCGGAAGTGATTCAAGGATGTAGGCAATGTCGGCCGAGCGCAGTCCATCCAGTCTCTGCTTGATCGCCACCTGGTGGCGCTTATGCATCAGTGTTTCAACCAGATCCTGATGCGGCATCGTCTGATGTTGGACGATGGTCTCCTCTAGCTTTTGCTTATTGAGGAGCTCGATGATCTCGCTGAGATGGTGCCTGAGATAGTCCTCAGGGGAGGTGCTGGTGTTTTCGGGAGCGCTCATCGGGGGTTCTCTGGGCGTTGGATTTCTTACCAGCTTAAAGCGCCATGATGACGATAGATGAAGCCGTCAAATCGAGATAGATGGCATCCAGTTGTGCCTTGCTCTGGGCCGTGATGGTCACGGTCACAGCATCGTATTTTCCCGTCTTGCTGCTTCGAAGCGAAAGGCGATCCTCACCAGTCTCGGGCGCATGCCGACGAATGATCTCAAGGACGTGCTGCGCAAGCCCAGGGTCGGCGTGTCCAAAGGCCTTGATAGGAAATTCGCAAGGAAATTCAAGAAGGGTTTCTGAGGGTGGAGCGCTCATAGAACTTCCTGTGCAAGGGGTTAAAAGGAAGCGACCTCGCGGGGCGCAGAGGGTTATTCTGAAATGCTGCCCTCGCGAAGGCGGCGTTTGTAATCCTGGTAGGCGGCCAAAACCTCCCTCCAAACGGGGCCGGGTTGACCGCCGCTCACCGGTTGGGCATCCAATTCGGTGACGGAAAGAATCTCACGAGTGGAGCTCGTGAACCAGATTTCGTCGGCGCCACGGAGTTCCGGGAGTGAAATGGTTCTCTCGACGGTCGTAAACCCGGCCTCCTGAGCTATCTCAAGCACCAGATCGCGGGTAATGCCTGGGAGGATGGTGTCACTCTTGGGCGGCGTGATGATGGTTTGCTTCTGAACGATAAAAAGATTGCTGGCTGCGCCTTCAAGGGCTAGTCCATCGCGAACAATGACGGCTTCGGCGGCGCCGCGCGAAATGGCCTCCTGGCGCAACAGCACGTTGGCCAACAGTGTAATGGCCTTGATATCGCAGCGGTCCCAGCGAATATCGGTGACGGTCACCGCCTTGATGCCGCCGGAGGGAATCGGTGCAATTTGAGAGCCCATGGCGAAAACGGTCGGCATCACGCTGGCGGGAATCGCGTGGTCGCGTTTGGGTTGGACCCCACGGGTGACCTGAATATAGATTTGCTGGTCTTCTGGGCCCTCGATCAGCTGATGAATGATCTCGCTCCAGGCGTCATCGCTGAGCGGTGATTCCATGTGAATGGCCGAGAGGCTTCGATCGAGTCGGCGAAGATGTTCTGCCAGACGCAGAGGCCTGCCGCCATAAACGGGGATGACTTCGTAAACGCCATCACCAAAAAGGAAGCCACGGTCGAGCACCGGGACCCGTGCCTGATCCAGCGGCAGAAATTCGCCATTCAGATAGACCCGTTGGGTGGACAGTGACATTCCGTAATCCTCACTTCTTAATCATCATGGCGATTTCATCAAACAATCGTTTGAAAAGACCGCCGCGTTCAACCGACTCTAAAGCCACAAGATCCTGCTGTGCGATGACTTCATCGTTGCGGGTGACCTTGACCGAACCCAATCGATCACCCGCATGAACGGGGGCCACGCTCTTGTTGTCGACTTCCATGGTGGCCTTGAGGGTTTCATATTGACCGCGCGGGAAGGTGACATCGAAGTCCGTAAGGAGTCCTGCGGGCACCTGAGATTCGGCCCCTTTCCAGACTTGGGCTTCAGTTAGGCGGGTTTTCGCCTTGTAGAGAGTCCGTGCCTCGTAGAACTGGAATCCGTAATTTAGTAAGGCGGCGTTGGTCGCTGCTCGAGCCTGATCGCTCTTGGTACCCATAACAACTGAGATCAGTCGCATGTCGTTGCGGACGGCCGACGCGACCAGGCAGTATCCTGCACCGTCGGTATGGCCGGTCTTGACCCCATCCACAGTGGGATCCTGCCAGAGCAGACGGTTGCGATTGGCCTGCTTGATGTTGTTGAAAGTGAACTCCTTGATCGAGTGCCATTTGTAATATTCGGGGTACTCGTTGATCAGGGCGCGGGTGAGGATTGCCATGTCGCGGGCGCTGGCATAGTGGTTTGGATGCGGCAGCCCCATGCTGTTTTCATAGTGGGTGTTGCTCATCCCAAGCGACTGCGCGGTGTCATTCATGCGCTGTGCGAAATGAGCTTCAGTTCCCCCGATCCGCTCTGCGAGGGCAATGCTGGCATCATTCCCTGATTGGATGATCATGCCCTTGAGCAGGTTTTCAACGGCGATCGCAGTGCCGATTTCGGCAAACATTCGCGAGCCTTCTGCCTTGGACGCTTCGGGGCTGATGGTCACCATGTCATCGAGCTGAAGCCCATTCCGGGAGAGTTCCTGGAATGTGATGTAGGCGGTCATGATTTTGGTCAGACTGGCAGGCTCCAGTCGGTCATCCGCATTTTGCTCGGCAAGAATGCGACCGCTCTTGGCATCCATGAGGATGAAGGCGCGTGCCTCGATGGCCGGCGGCGGCGGGATTTGGGGCAGTTCTGCAGCATAGAGAGTCGCCACGGGGGCGATCAGCAACAGGGACAGGGCAAAATAGGCGCGGATCTTCACGGCTTGCGACCTTTTGTTTTTGTGTCTCTCGGAATCGTCCGGATTGTAGCATGCGGACCACAAGCGGGAATTTTGGCGACACTTTGGTGTAATGTAGACGCTCCTTATAATGCGGTGATTTTTGTCTCCTTGGGGCGTGGCAATGTTTGTGGCAGGTGAATTCGATGTGATTGTGGTCGGAGGCGGGCATGCGGGTGCCGAGGCGGCTCTGGCTGCGGCACGCACCGGCGTAAAGACACTGCTTTTGACGCAAAACGTCGAGACGTTGGGCCAGATGAGCTGCAATCCAGCGATTGGCGGTATCGGGAAAGGCCATTTGGTGCGTGAGATTGATGCGCTCGGTGGGTTGATGGCTCGGGCCGCTGATCGAGCCGGCATTCATTTTCGGACCTTGAATGCCAGCAAAGGTCCTGCCGTCAGGGCCACGCGGGCTCAGGCGGATCGAGTTCTCTATCGAGGATTCGTTCGGACAGTTCTTGAGAGTCAGCCGAATCTCTCCATTTTCCAGCAGGCGGCAGCCGATCTCTGGATGGAGGCGGGGCAGCTGGTGGGGGTGACGACCGAGATTGGTTTGAGATTTCGCTCCAATAACGTGGTCCTAACCGTTGGGACCTTTCTCGCGGGTCGCATCCATGTGGGCATGGAGAATTACGGTGGTGGACGCATGGGGGATCCTCCCTCAAATGCGCTAGCAGAAAGGCTGCGAGGTATGGCGTTCCGAGTGGGGCGGCTCAAGACCGGGACCCCTCCGCGTCTCGATGGGCGCTCATTGGACTGGTCGGTGATGGAGGAGCAGCCCGGAGATCATCCGGAGCCGGTATTTTCCTTTTTGGGTCGGCGTTCCGATCATCCGGCCCAGATCTCGTGTTACATCACGCGCACCAACGCCCAGACGCACGACATCATCCGGGAGGGGTTGGATCGTTCCCCCATGTATGCGGGCGTGATCGAGGGGGTGGGTCCGAGATACTGTCCCTCCGTTGAGGACAAAGTGGTCCGCTTTGCCGAACGAGACTCGCACCAGATTTTTGTCGAGCCTGAAGGTCTGACCGTTCGTGAGATTTATCCGAACGGATTTTCAACGAGCCTGCCGTTCGATATTCAGTTGCGGGCTATTCACTCGATTCGGGGTTTTGAGCAGGCCGTAATCACGCGTCCCGGCTACGCCATCGAATACGATTTTTTCGACCCCAGAGATCTGGGTGCCAGTCTCGAGTCCAAGCAGGTCGCAGGACTATTCATGGCCGGCCAGATCAATGGTACGACCGGCTATGAGGAAGCGGCGGCGCAGGGATTGATTGCGGGCCTCAATGCGGCGCGGCGCAGTCGGGGTGAGGCCGTTTGGTCGCCGTCTCGATCGGAGGCCTATATGGGAGTCATGATCGACGATCTGATTACTCGGGGTACATCGGAGCCCTACCGAATGTTTACCAGTCGGGCGGAATATCGCTTGCTGCTTCGCGAGGATAACGCCGACATGCGACTGACGCCTAAAGGGCGTGAGTTGGGGCTGGTGGATGATGTGCGATGGGGCATTTTTGAGGCCAAGCGCGAACAGATGGAGGCCGGTCGGCAGGTGCTCGAGCGCTATATGGTTCGTCCGAATTCCGATGAGGCCGTGGCGCTGGAGACTCAGCTACCGGCGGCGCTGGCCCGAGAAGTCACTGCGCTGGATTTGGTGCGACGACCCGAGCTCACACTGGCAGCCCTGGTCGAGGCGTGTCCGGGGCTTGGCCTTTCCGAAGATCCCCAAGTCCTGGAGCAGCTTGAAATTCAGGCCAAGTATGACGGTTACATCGCGCGGCAACAGGCTGAAATTGATCGGCTGGAGCGATATGACCACTGGCGCTTCCCGGAAGCTATCGATTATTCGAAAGTGGTCGGACTTTCCAATGAGGTCCGGGAAAAGCTGAGGCTCCAACGTCCCGAAACGGTGGGTCAAGCCTCGCGGATTCCGGGTGTGACTCCGGCCGCGGTGTCATTGCTGTTGGTCCACCTCAAAAAGCTGGGAGGGTGATCCGTCGTGGACGCTTTAAGGCAACCGCTTGAGGCGGGGCTTTTGTCCCTGGGGTTTTCGTTTGATGCGACTCAGGTTGATCGGTTGCTCCAGTTTCTTGGGTTGCTGGAAAAGTGGGGCAGCACCTATAACTTGACGGCTATTCGTGATCCGCGCGCCGCGGTGGATCTTCATCTTCTCGATAGCGTTCTGGTGCTTCCGCATCTGGGGGGCGCCTCCCGGATCCTGGATGTTGGGACTGGCGCAGGGCTCCCGGGAATTCCCCTCGCCATTCTGATGCCCGCCAGTCAGTTTGTCCTGATCGATCGCAGTGCGAAGAAGATTCGGTTTGTGCGGCAGGCCATTCTTGAATTGGGCTTGGTCAACGTTGAGGCCGTGGCGTCGAGGATCGAGGACTTTGAGCCTCGCGAGGGTGCGTTTGATGCTATCTTGGCAAGAGCATTTGCGTCTCTTTCGGAGATTCGGGGGATGACGTTACGTCTTCTGGCGCCGGAAGGCCGCATTGCGGCCCTTAAGGGACGGTTTCCAGAAGATGAGTTGGCTGAGCTAGGTGTGGCTGATGTCGAGGTGCGCCCGCTGGTTTTGCCGGGCGTGGCGGTTGAGCGGCATCTCGTGCTTTACAGATAGGGTGGGGTGATGGGAAAGATCATTGCGGTAGCCAATCAGAAGGGAGGAGTGGGAAAGACGACGACCAGTGTCAATCTGGCCGCATCCCTCGTCCAAATGGGCTACCGGGTTCTTTTGGTGGACCTTGATGCTCAGGGTAATGCCACCATGGGCTGTGGCGTCGAAAAGCAGGAGGTCGAGCATTCGGCCTATGAGGTGCTGACCGGGCGAAGTTTCGTTGGCGACGCGATCGTTAACGTGGATCCCGATGGTTTGGATCTTTTGCCGGGCAATTCAGACTTGACGGCGGCTCAGGTCGAGTTGCTGGACCGCATCGGTCGCGAACGTGTGCTGTCTGAAGCCCTGGCATCCCTCGTCGAGGATTATCACTTTGTGATCATTGATTGTCCTCCGGCGTTGAACATCCTCACGCTGAATGCGTTGGTTGCTTCCGACAGTGTTTTGATTCCGATGCAGTGTGAATACTACGCACTGGAAGGTTTGACGGATCTTTTGGGGACGCTCGAGAATGTCCGGGAAATGCTAAATCCGGGGCTTGAGGTGGAGGGCTTGGTCCGCACTATGTTTGACAGTCGGAGTCGTCTGGCCGCGGAAGTTTCGGCTCAGTTGGTCTCGCATTTTGGGGCGAGGGTTTTTAATACCATCATTCCCCGCAACGTTCGGCTCGCAGAAGCCCCCAGTCACGGCGTTTCAATCGTACGATACGATCGCGGTTCGAAAGGTGCGCAAGCCTACATCGCGCTGGCTGAGGAGCTGGCGCATCGCAATGCAGCATAGGTAACGAAGGATGGCGGTAAAAAAACGAGGCCTTGGGCGCGGTCTTGACGCGCTTCTTGGCAATACGGGGGGGGAGTCGGCGCCGTCGGCTGGAACCGCCGCGGGTGAGCGGCTCAAGTCAGTTCCAGTGGCGCGTCTGGCGCCCGGGCCATTCCAGCCCCGGAAGGATATGGATCCCGAGCGGTTGCGTGAATTGGCGGATTCAATCAGCGCCCAGGGTCTGGTGCAGCCTGTCACGGTTCGTGAGGTGGGGGAAGGGTTTGAAATTATTGCGGGGGAGCGGCGCTGGCGAGCGGCTCAGCTGGCGGGCATCACCGAGATTCCTGTCATCGTCCGCAAAGTTTCGGATCAGGCGGCCATGGCGATCGCCCTCATCGAAAATATCCAGCGCGAAGATTTAAATGCAATGGAAGAGGCGGAAGCCTTGAAGCGTTTGCTCGATGAGTATCGTATGACGCATCAGCAGTTGGCAGATACCGTCGGTAAGTCCCGGGCAGCGGTCAGTAATCTCTTGCGTTTGAATGAGCTCGTCCCCGAGGTGAAGGGTTATCTTTCCTGTGGCCAGATCGAGATGGGCCATGCGCGGGCATTATTGGGGATCTCGACAGAGGGGCAGTCGCAGCTGGCGCGACAAATTGTTGAGCGAGAGTTGACAGTCCGTCAGGTCGAGGCGATGGTCCAAGATCTTCGTGGGGGCCGTATCCGAGGGGCAGAGAAGGCGGTGCCCCCGGCCAAGCATCCAGACATCAAGCGCCTTGAGGCAGATATTTCCGAAGAGCTTGGCGCCCTGGTGACCATTGATCACGGAGCCAAGGGGAACGGCAAGATTGTGATCCGCTATGGCAGCCTGGATGAGCTTGATGGGGTCCTTGGGCACATCAGAAAAGGGCGCTGACGTTGCCCTCGACAGTGTGCACTGATATCATCCGACTGAATTGTCTGGCCTTTTGATGGGGCAGGGCAAGCGCCTTTTTCCCGTAGTGCGTTGGGTGCTCAGTGCCCAGCTGGCAGGGATTCTGGTGGCGGCGGCCATCTTTTGGTCGCTAGGCGGTCATCGTGCCGCCCTGTCCGCGCTTGCAGGTGGCCTTGTCGCCTTTGTACCAAATCTGGTGTATTCGCTGGGTCTTGGGGTCCGGGACGACCGGAGGACAGCAAAGCAAGTGGCGCGACTTTTCTTTGGGGGCGAGGTTCTGAAGCTGTTGCTGACAGCCTTGCTGTTTGCGGCGGTATTTCATGTGCCGGGCATTGAGGTTCTCCCCCTGATGGCAGGTTTTGTAAGTGCGCTGACCGTTTTCTGGTTCGCGCTGTTGGTTCGCGGAAGACTTTTTTAACAGGTGAAACGCATGGCGAGTGAAGCGCACGGCGGCGGTGGTGCCACCGGGTACATTGTCCACCATCTGACCCCCCTCTCAGTGGGCGAAGGTTTTTGGACGCTTCATGTGGATACGCTATTTTTCTCGGCGGTGCTCGGGGGCGTGTTCCTGTTGTTCTTCAAGTATGCGGCGGACCGGGTCACCACCGGTGTTCCGGGCTTGTTGCAGAATTTTGCGGAAATGCTCGTTGAATTTGTCGATACGCAGGTCAAGGACGCGTTTCACGGCAAGAGCGATTTGATCGCGCCCCTGGCGCTCAGCATTTTCGTTTGGATTTGGCTGATGAACTTCATGGATCTTATCCCTGTCGATCTATTGCCACTCGTGGGTTCTGTCATTGGTCTTGAGTACCTTCGCGTGGTCCCGAGTACGGACCTCAATGCGACATTCGGCATGTCGATTGCGGTGTTCTTCCTGATCATTTTCTACAGCATTAAGGTCAAGGGGCCGATTGGATTTGCCAAGGAAATGATGCTGACCCCCTTCGGGCCCTGGATGATCCCATTCAATCTTTTGCTGAAGGTGGTCGAAGAAATCGCGCGTCCTGTTTCATTGGCGCTCCGACTTTTCGGCAACATGTATGCGGGCGAGCTCATCTTTATTCTGATTGCGCTGTTGCCTTGGTTCATCCAGCCCCTGTTGAGCTTCCCTTGGGCGGTGTTCCACATTCTGATCATCACCCTGCAGGCCTTTATCTTCATGGTGCTGACAATCGTGTACCTGAGTCTGGCGCACGAAGATCACTAACAACGTTGATTTAGTTTTAATCCTTTAAACACTGCTGTCCTCTGGAGGAACAATGGAAATCGCATCTATCGCCAACGTACAGGGCCTGACCGCTATCGCTGTCGGTATCATCCTCGGCCTTGGTGCCCTTGGAACCGGTATCGGCTTCGGTATCCTCGGTGGCAAGTTCCTTGAAGGTGCTGCCCGTCAGCCTGAGCTGGTCCCCATGCTGCAGGTCAAGATGTTCATCGTTGCGGGTCTGCTCGACGCCGTGACCATGATCGGTGTCGGTCTTGCGTTGTTCTTCACCTTCGCGAACCCCTTCCTGTCCGCTCTCAAGGGTTAATGGCCCTGACGAGTAGGACGCCTCTTTCGGCGAAATGAAGAAAACGAGGAAAGTGCCGTGAGTATCAATGCAACACTGATCGGCCAGATGATCACGTTTGCGCTTCTGGTGTGGTTCACCATGAAGTACGTGTGGCCGCCCTTGATGCAGGCCCTGGAAGAAAGAAAAAAGAAGATCGCCGAAGGTTTGGCGGCTGCCGAAAAAGGGCAGCACGAAATGGAATTGGCAGAAAAGCGTGCCACGGGCCTGCTTCGCGAAGCCAAGGATCAGGCTGCCGACATCGTCAGCCTTGCCCAGAAGCGAGCTGGTGAAATGGTCGAGGACTCCAAGAAGTCGGCCAAGGAAGAAGGTGAGCGGATTGTAACTGCGGCTCGTGCCGAGATCGACCGCGAAATCCAAAAGGCGCGTGAGGGGCTTCGAAATGAAGTCGCGGGTCTGGCGGTCAATGCCGCAGAACAGATCCTCAAGGCTGAAGTCGATCGCACCAAGCACAAGGCCATCATCGATAACCTTGGTCAGGCCCTGGATAAGAAGTCATGACAGAACTGACGACCCTTGCCCGTCCCTATGCCGTAGCGGCCTATCGGCGAGCTAAGGAAACCAAGTCGACAGCCCGCTGGGCCGATGAGCTGGCTTTCGTTGCCATTGTCATGGCTGACGAGCGCATGAAGCTCGCCGCCTCGAATCCACGGGTCAGAAAAGAGGCCTTTACGGCGTCCTTCCTGGCCTTGTGTGAGGGTCGGCTGAGTGTTGAGGCCCAGAATTTTGTCCGAATTCTGGTTGAGAATCGTCGTCTGGACCTGATTGGACAGATTGCGAGCCTCTTTGATGAATATCGCTCCGCAGACGAGGGCTACATCAATGTGGATGTGGCATCGGCCTTCGATCTGACGGACGCGGAGCAGAAAAAGCTGACACAGGTCTTGAATGAGGTTCTGGGCAGAAAAGCCCATCTGTCGGTTCGAGTCGACAGTGATCTCATCGGCGGTGTCTACATCAAGGCCGGCGACCGCGTCATTGATGCATCCATTCGAGGCCAGCTCGAGCGACTGGCAAAAAGTCTCTGGAATTAATGCGAGAAATTTACTATGCAGCTGAATCCGTCTGAAATCAGTGACCTCATCAAGTCGAGGATCGAGAATTTCGATCTGGGCGTGGAGTCGCGTAGCGAGGGAACGATTGTCAGTCTGTCCGACGGAATCGTCCGCATTCATGGCCTGTCCGACGTCATGCAGGGTGAAATGGTCGAGTTTCCGGGCAATGTCTTTGGCATGGCGCTGAACCTTGAGCGTGACTCTGTCGGTGCGGTTGTCCTGGGTGCCTATGAGAATCTGGCGGAAGGTGATTCCGTTCGTTGCACCGGTCGCATTCTTGATGTACCGGTCGGCGAGGCGCTGCTGGGTCGAGTGGTCGACGCTCTGGGACGCCCGATTGATGGCAAGGGTCCCATCAAGACGAAGACCCGTTCACCGATTGAAAAAATTGCTCCGGGCGTTATTGCCCGCCAGTCCGTTGATCAGCCGCTCCAGACCGGTCTTAAGGCCATCGACTCGATGATCCCCGTCGGCCGTGGTCAGCGCGAATTGATCATTGGTGACCGCCAGACCGGTAAGACGGCGATCGCAATTGATGCGATCATCAACCAGAAGGGCACCGGCGTGAAGTGCATTTACGTTGCGATTGGACAGAAGCAATCGTCCATCGCCAACGTGGTTCGTAAGCTCGAAGAGCACGGTGCGCTGGCTCACACCATCATCGTTGCCGCTTCCGCATCCGAATCAGCCGCCCTCCAGTTCATTGCCGCCTACTCCGGCTGTTCCATGGGCGAATACTTCCGTGACAAGGGCGAAGATGCGCTGATCGTCTATGACGATCTGACCAAGCAGGCTTGGGCTTACCGTCAGATTTCTCTGTTGCTGCGTCGTCCGCCGGGTCGAGAAGCGTATCCCGGTGACGTTTTCTATCTCCACTCGCGTCTCCTCGAGCGCGCCGCGCGAATCAACGCAGACGAAGTTGAAAAGCTGACTGCAGGCAAGGTCAAGGGTAAGACCGGATCGTTGACTGCGCTTCCGATCATCGAAACCCAGGCCGGTGACGTATCCGCCTTCGTTCCGACTAACGTGATTTCCATCACCGATGGCCAGATTTACCTGGAAACAAACCTGTTCAACGCAGGTGTTCGCCCGGCGGTGAATGCAGGTCTTTCCGTCTCTCGTGTGGGTGGCGCTGCGCAGACCAAGATCATCAAGAAGCTCGGTGGCGGTATCCGTCTTGACCTTGCACAGTATCGTGAGCTGGCAGCTTTCGCCCAGTTTGCCTCGGATCTGGATGAGGCCACCCGTAAGCAGATCGAACGGGGTCAGCGTGTGACGGAGCTCATGAAGCAATCGCAGTACTCGCCGTTGAGTGTTTCACAGATGGCCGTTTCTCTTTATTCAGCGAATGAAGGCTATCTGGATGATCTGCCGGTCAACCAAGTTCGTGCTTTCGAAGAAGCACTGCAGGGCTTCATGAAGTCACAGCATGCCAAGCTTCTCGAGAAGATCGACCAGACTGGTGACTTTGGCGAAGAGATTCAGAAGGCCCTCGCGGATGCGCTGAAGACCTTCAAAGCCAATCACGCCTGGTAAGGACCTGTCATGGCTGTTGGAAAAGAAATCCGAGTCAAGATCCAGAGTATCAAGAATACTCAGAAGATCACCCGCGCCATGGAAATGGTGGCGGCAAGCAAGATGCGCAAGACGCAGGACAGGATGCAGTCAACGCGTCCCTACTCCAAGCGGATTGCTCAGATTATTCATCACCTTGCAACGGCCAATCCGGAGTACCGTCATCCTTTCACTGAAGCGCGGCAGGTCAAGCGCGTCGGGGTTATTCTGGTGTCTTCTGACCGCGGCCTTTGTGGCGGTTTGAACGCCAATTTGTTCCGTCTGGGGCAGCGCCATTTCCGTGAATGGGGCGAAAAGGGTGTCGACGTCGCGATGACCGTGATCGGCCAAAAGGGCAGCAGCTTCTTTGGCTCGATGGGGGCTGAAATTCTGGCCCAGGTCGTTCGGTTGGGGGATCAGCCCCATTTGGTCGACATCATTGGTGTGATTAAGGTCATGCTGGATGAATACAACGAAGGCCGAATTGACGAAATCCATGTGCTTCACAATGAGTTTGTGAACACCATGACGCAGAAGCCGACCATGACACGACTGGTTCCGGTCAGTCCCGGCGATCTGGAAACTGAAAATCAGGGTTTGTGGGACTACATCTACGAGCCCGATGCGCGTGAGGTACTGGACCAGTTACTGGTGCGCTATGTGGAATCCTTGGTCTTCCAGGGACTCGTTGAGAACAACGCCTGCGAACAGGCCGCGCGAATGGTGGCGATGAAGAGCGCCTCCGACAACGCCGGCAAGCTGATCAAGGAACTGCAGTTGATCTACAACAAGGCGCGACAAGCCGCGATTACGCAGGAAATCGCAGAAATCGTGGGCGGTGCGGCGGCCGTTTGATACGGTCCCCCCTGAAAGCAATCGAGACAGAGTTTTAAGAGGACAACAATGAGTTCGGGCAAAATCGTTCAAATTATTGGCGCGGTGGTCGACGTCGAGTTCCCCCGCGAATCTCTGCCGAAGGTCTATGATGCCCTTCGCGTCGACAGTGTTGGCCTGGTGCTCGAAGTCCAGCAGCAGCTGGGCGACGGGATCGTCAGAACGATCGCCATGGGGACCACGGATGGCCTCCGTCGCGGTCTGGATGTTGTCGGTACGGGTGCCGCCATTCAGGTCCCGGTGGGGAAAAAGACTCTCGGTCGCATCATGAATGTCCTCGGTGACCCCATCGATGAAAAGGGCCCGATTGGCGAAGAAGCCCGCTGGGGGATCCATCGCAAGGCACCGGCCTACGAAGATCAGGCAGCAGCCAACGAGTTGCTGGAAACCGGCATCAAGGTGATCGATCTGGTCTGCCCGTTCGCAAAGGGCGGTAAGGTGGGTCTGTTCGGGGGCGCCGGCGTCGGCAAGACCGTCAACATGATGGAATTGATCCGTAATATCGCCATCGAGCACAGTGGCTACTCAGTATTCGCAGGTGTTGGTGAACGTACCCGTGAAGGGAACGACTTCTATCACGAAATGAGTGACGGTGGCGTTCTCGACAAGGTTTCACTGGTCTATGGTCAGATGAATGAGCCGCCAGGTAACCGTCTTCGCGTCGCATTGACGGGCCTCACGATGGCTGAGTACTTCCGTGATGAAGGTCGCGACGTTCTCCTGTTCATCGATAACATTTACCGCTACACCCTCGCAGGAACCGAAGTGTCGGCACTTTTGGGTCGTATGCCCTCCGCGGTAGGCTACCAGCCGAACCTTGCGGAAGAAATGGGTGTCCTTCAGGAACGTATCACCTCCACCAAGGTCGGCTCGATTACCTCCATTCAGGCCGTATACGTTCCCGCGGATGACTTGACTGACCCGTCTCCGGCAACGACCTTTGCTCACCTTGATGCGACCGTCGTTCTGTCTCGTCAGATTGCTGAGTTGGGTATCTACCCTGCAGTTGATCCGCTGGACTCGACCAGCCGTCAGCTGGATCCCTTGGTGGTCGGTCAGGAACACTACAATGTCGCCCGTACTGTTCAGAGTACCCTTCAGCGTTACAAGGAACTGCGAGACATCATCGCAATTCTCGGTATGGATGAACTTTCCGAAGAGGATAAGCTGACCGTATCGCGGGCACGTAAGATCCAGCGCTTCCTGTCGCAGCCGTTCTTCGTTGCTGAAGTCTTTACCGGCGCACCTGGCAAGTATGTGTCCCTGAAGGACACGATTGCAGGCTTCAAGGGGATTGTCGAAGGTGAATTCGACGATATTCCCGAGCAGGCCTTCTACATGGTGGGTTCCGTGGACGAAGCGGTCGAAAAAGCCAAGAAGATGGCGGCCTAAGTCGTTAGATCCAGGAGATCCTTAGCATGACGATGACAATCCACGTCGACATCGTGAGCGCGGAAGCGGAGATTTTCTCCGGTCTGGCTGAGATGGTCGTCGCACCCGCGGAAATGGGCGAGGTGGGTATCGCTGCCCGCCATGCACCGTTCCTGACCCGGCTGAAGCCGGGCGAAGTTCGGGTTAAGGTCAGTGAAACGGAAACTCAGCCGTTTTACGTTTCGGGTGGTCTTCTGGAAGTCCAGCCCAACGTGGTGACCATTCTGGCCGATACCGCGATTCGTGCGCGTGATATCGACGAAGCCCACGCCTTGGAAGCCAAGCGCAGGGCCGAAGAATTGCTCAGCGACAAGTCGGGCAAGATCGATTACGCCGCAGCACAGGTTAAGCTGGTCGAGGCGGTGATGCAGTTGCGGACGTTGGAGAAGTATCGTTCTGGACGAGCCTGAGATCATTCTCGAATAGTGTAAGCCCGACATGGGGGGTGCGAAGATGCGCTCACTCATGCCGGGCTTTTTCGTAGCCGGTGCGCCCAGAATCGGGCGATGGCGAAGTCAAAAGTCAGGAGGCGTAAGTGAGCCTTGAAATCATTATTCTTGCCGCAGGGCAGGGTACGCGGATGCATTCGGCGATGCCCAAGGTTTTGCACCGCATTGCCCATCTTCCTCTGTTGGAGCATGTCTATCGGCTTGCCGTATCGCTGGGCGCCGACAAGAGCACTATCATCTATGGTCACGGCGGCGATCAGGTTCAGGCGCAACTGGCTCATCTTGAGGTGGACTGGGTAGAGCAGCGAGAGCGACTTGGAACCGGACATGCCGTCCAGCAGATGGCAGATCAAATTGATTCGGCCGCGACCGTACTGATTCTTTATGGTGATGTGCCCCTCCTCAAAAAGAACACGGTTCAAGGTCTTTTGTCTCTGGCTCACGAGGGTGCCTTGGGGGTGTTGACTGTTGCCCTGGATGACCCTACGGGTTATGGGCGGATTGTGAGGAATGAGGCTGGCGAGGTCCTCCGAATCGTCGAGGAAAAAGACTGTTCGGCATCTGAGCGTCTCATTCAGGAAGGAAACAGTGGGATACTCGCGGTCAACGGGGGCAAACTCAAGGATTGGCTATCCCGGCTGACCAACGACAACGCGCAGCGCGAATACTATCTGACAGACATCATCGGCTTTGCCGTCGCGGATGGGATTCCGGTTCGAACCGCCAGTGCTAGCGGGGTTGACGAGGTTCTTGGCGTGAATAACCGTGAACAGTTGGCGCATCTAGAGAGGGTCTATCAATCGGAACAGGCAAAGGACTTGTTATTGCGCGGCGTGACGCTTCGCGATCCCGCTCGTTTTGACCTCCGGGGTGAGATCCATGCCCTGGGGCAGGATGTTGAAATTGATGTGAATGTCCTGCTTGAAGGATCGGTCAGTCTGGGCGATCGAGTGCGGATCGGGCCCCACGTCGTGATCCGAAATGCCCGAATCGGCGATGACGTTGAGATTCAGGCGCATAGCGTGATTGATGGCGCTGATGTGGGTTCGGGTTGTCGTATCGGGCCATTTGCGCGCCTTCGGCCCGAGACGAAGTTGGCCGCAGAGGTTCATATTGGCAACTTTGTGGAGATCAAGAAGTCCGAAGTCGAAACCGGTTCAAAGATCAATCACCTGAGTTATGTGGGCGATGCGAGCGTTGGATCCGGAGTCAACATTGGGGCTGGAACCATCACCTGTAACTACGATGGCGTCAATAAATTCAGGACGGTGATTGAGGATGGTGCATTCATCGGTTCAGATAGCCAGTTGGTGGCACCGGTTCGGGTGGGCAAGAACGCAACCATTGGTGCAGGATCAACCATTACGAAAGATGCCCCAGATGGGCAATTAACCCTCAGTCGGTCAAGGCAGGTGTCGATCGAAGGATGGCAGCGACCCAAGCGGAAGGGAGATTAGTTCATGTGCGGAATTGTCGGTGCAATATCACACCGGGTAGTAACGCCAGTGCTTCTGGAGGGTCTGCGTCGTCTCGAGTATCGCGGTTACGATTCCTCGGGTGTTGCTGTCATTGACGAAGCTGGCGCCCTGGTCCGTGTCCGGAGGAAGGGAAAGATTCGCGTCCTTGAAGAGGCCTTGCGGATCACTCCGGCGGAGGGACGGATCGGGATTGCGCATACCCGATGGGCAACCCACGGGGTCCCCTCGGAGCGCAATGCCCATCCCCATCTGTGTCGAGATTTCGTGGCTGTTGTTCATAACGGAATCATCGAGAACCATGATGTGCTTCGCGCGGAACTCGAGGAAAAAGGGTACGTCTTTGAATCGGAGACGGATACCGAAACCATCGTTCACCAGATTCACGAATTTCTTGAAGCGGGACTTTCCTTGCTGGAATCTGTTCGCAAGACCTGTGAGCGTTTAGAGGGTGCGTACGCCATCGGCGTGGTCTCCACGGGTGCACCCGGGAAACTGATCACGGCCCGCCAAGGGAGTCCTTTGGTGATCGGGCTTGGTAAGGGCGAAAACTTCATCGCATCCGACATCTTTGCCCTTGTCGGCGAGACGCAACGGTTTGTGTTTCTTGAGGACGGGGATCTGGCCGAACTGACAACGGACAGTGTCCGGATCTTCGGGCAGGATGGAGCGGTTGTTGAGCGATCCGTGCATGAGACGGGGCTGGCTGCCGATGCCGTCGAGCGGGGTGAATACCGCCACTACATGCAAAAGGAAATTCACGAACAGCCAGAAGCCGTTCGGAAGACCCTGGAAGGCCGACTTAGCAATGGACGCGTCCTCGATGCAGCGTTTGGTCCTGAGGCGGCAGAAGCCTTTGATGGCATCCGGGCGGTTCAAATCGTTGCTTGTGGCACGAGCTACCATGCAGGAATGGTGGCCCGTTACTGGATGGAAGACATTGGTGGTATTCCCTGTGCCATTGAAGTCGCCAGTGAATTTCGCTACCGACGCCATGTCGTAGTGCCGGGGACCCTTTTTGTCACGATTTCGCAATCCGGCGAGACAGCAGATACCCTTGCGGCGCTCAAAGAGGCAAAGAAACTCGGATATACCCATACGCTGGCTATCTGCAATGTGCCGGAAAGTTCGATCGTTCGCGGCTCCGATTCCAGTCTCATGACGCGAGCGGGTCCCGAAGTCGGTGTGGCCTCGACCAAGGCCTTCACGACCCAGTTGGTTGCCTTGCTGCTGCTGGTTGTGGCGCTGGGTCGCCGGAATGGTCTTTCGGCCGCACGAGAAGAAGAAATCGTGCATGAGCTTCAAGATCTTCCCGACCAGATTCAGGCTGTGCTCCATCTGGATGCCGATATCCAGCAATGGGCCGAGCGGTTTGGGGACAAACATCACGCCCTCTATCTGGGCCGAGGACACCAGTATCCGGTCGCCATGGAAGGGGCGCTCAAGCTCAAGGAGATTTCCTATATCCATGCCGAGGCCTATCCTTCCGGTGAATTGAAGCATGGCCCACTGGCATTGATCGATAATGAGATGCCCGTGATTGCCGTTGCACCCAATGATGAGCTGCTGGAAAAGCTCAAATCGAACCTGCAGGAGGTGCATGCACGGGGAGGGCAGCTGTATGTCTTTGCCGATGCAGGCGCAGCCATGGATTCGGTCCCTGGGGTCAATCTCCTCAGGGTCTCTGAAACGGATGAAGTGGTGGCGCCCATCGTTTTCACGATTCCGTTACAAATGCTGGCCTACTATGTGGCCATCATTAAGGGGACTGATGTCGATCAGCCCCGCAATCTCGCAAAGTCGGTGACCGTCGAATAAATCGGCCACAAAGGCCACAAGACCTACAACAGACCATCAGGAGTCATGAGATGCAGCTTGGAATGATCGGATTGGGACGGATGGGGGCTAACATGGTTCGCCGCTTGGTAAGAGCGGGTCAGGACTGTGTCGTGTTTGACCTCAATCAAGAGGCGGTTCGGGGTCTTGCGGCAGAAGGCGCCACGGGCGCTGAATCTTTGGAAGATTTTGTGGCGAAACTCAAGGCGCCACGGGCCGTCTGGATCATGGTGCCAGCCGCCGTGGTCGATGGAATGATCGACAAGGTTCGCCCCCTGTTGTCTCCAGGCGACGTCATTATTGATGGCGGGAACTCCTACTACGTGGATGATATCCGCCGCGCTCAGGCGCTGGCTCAGGATGGTATTACCTATATCGACGTCGGGACCAGTGGAGGAACACACGGTCTGGATCGCGGATATTGCCTCATGATCGGTGGCGATCAGTCACAGGTCCAGCGCTTGGATCCGATCTTCAAGGCACTGGCCCCGGGGAAGGGCGGAGTCGAGCCGACGCCAGGTTGGCGGGAAGCATCAAGCACGGCGACCGATGGCTATCTTCATTGTGGTCCCGCCGGTGCCGGCCATTTCGTCAAAATGGTGCATAACGGGATTGAGTACGGTCTGATGGCGGCCTATGCCGAAGGCTTCAATATTCTCAAAAACGCAGGTATTGGCCGGGCAAGCCATGAGACCGATGCAGAAACGACGCCGCTCAGGCATCCTGAGAACTATCAGTATGATCTCGATCTTGGCAGCATTGCGGAGCTTTGGCGCCGTGGCAGCGTGGTCAGTTCCTGGCTCCTGGACCTGACGGCAGAAGCCTTTGCCACCAGCCCGGAACTGGACCAGTTCTCCGGTAAGGTTTCGGATTCGGGTGAGGGGCGGTGGACCGTGCAGGCTGCGGTCGAGCAGGGGACTCCGGCGCCGGTACTCACCGCTGCTGTATTCCAGCGATTTGCCTCACGAGGTGAGGATGAGTTCGCGCTCAAGGTGCTTTCAGCCATGCGTTACTACTTCGGCGGCCATCAGGAGAAAAAATGAATACCTCGGATACCCACTTGCCGGAGCTGCACGTGAATCAGGGAAAGCCGGGCGAGTCGTGCGTCATGGTGATTTTCGGCGCGACAGGGAACCTGACCCAGCGCAAATTGATTCCTGCGTTGTACAACCTCGCCAAGGCCAAGCTCCTGTCGAACCGTTTTGCGGTGGTGGGAACCTCGGTTGAGCCCCTGGAGGGGAATGCGTTTCGGGACCTGATGGTTAAAGCGATCGAGGACTACGCAACGGATACAGTCGATCCGGAAGTTTTGGGCTGGTTTTCCGAGCGCATCCACTATTTTCCGGGCGATGTGCACGACAAAGACTTTTATGCCGGGCTTAAGGCCTGCGCGGAGGAGATTCGCGTTCAGCATCAAATCGACGACAACCTCTTTTTCTATCTGGCCACCGCGCCGACCTTTTTTGGAGAGATTGTGCGCCGCCTGGGTCAAGCGGGCATGGCCACCGAGGGGGATAAGAGCTGGCGGCGAGTGATCATTGAGAAACCCTTTGGTCACGATCTTGAATCGGCGCGGGAGCTGAATGTCAACATCAAGAAGGTGCTTCGGGAGCGACAGATCTACCGCATCGATCATTATCTGGGGAAGGAAACTGTCCAGAACATTATGGTGATGCGCTTCGCCAACAGCATTTTTGAGCCCATCTGGAATCGTCGCTATATCGACCACGTTCAGATTACGGCAGCAGAGGATGTGGGCGTAGAGCGTCGTGGACCCTATTACGAGTCGTCTGGGGCCTTACGGGATATGGTGCCCAATCATCTGTTTCAGCTACTTTCCCTGATCACCATGGAACCGCCGGTTTCGTTCGGTGCGGATGCGGTCCGTGACGAGCAGGCCAAGGTTCTGCGTGCGGTTCAGGTGCCGACTCCTGAGGAAGTGCTGAGCGAGATGGCGCGAGGTCAGTATGGGCCTGGCCGGGTGAATGGCGAAACCGTTCCCGGATATCGGGATGAGGCCATGGTCGCTGCCGATTCGAAGACCGAGACCTTTGTCGCCATGAAGCTCAACCTTGATAACTGGCGCTGGGCGGATGTTCCTTTTTATCTGCGAACGGGTAAAAGACTCCCGAAGCGAACCACAGAGATCGTCATTCAGTTTCGTCAGGCACCCTTTATCCTTTTCCGTAATACGGCCGTTGACGAGTTGACCACCAATCGCCTCGCAATCCATATTCAGCCGAAGGAGGGCATCTCGCTCCATTTCGGAGCCAAGGTGCCAGGGCCCGTCATGAAGCTGGGCTCGGTCAACATGGATTTCGAGTACTCGGACTATTTTGGAACCAAGCCGGAAACCGGTTACGAGCGGCTTTTGCTGGACTGCATGATTGGGGATGCGACCTTGTTCCAGCGCGCGGACATGGTCGAGGCCGGTTGGTCGCTGATTCAGCCGGTTCTTGATGTCTGGAAGGCGTTGCCACCCCGAAGCTTCCCCAACTATCCCGCAGGGAGCTGGGGACCCAAGGAGGCGGACGAGCTCATGGCCCGGGATGGTCGTCACTGGGTCAACGACCTCTGATGGCAGCAGAAGGCGGCGCCTTCTGGGCATCCAAGTCACTGGCCGAACTCACCGTTACGGAGTGGGAGTCTCTGTGCGATGGTTGCGGCCGGTGTTGCCTGCATAAGCTGGAGGATGAAGACACCGGGGATCTTTACTACACCCGGGTGGCTTGCCGGCAGCTCAATCTGGAGACCTGTCGTTGTAGGTCCTATGAGGACCGAACCCTAAAAGTCCCGGGGTGTCTTGATCTGAGAAAGGATCCAGAGGCTCTGGGTTGGTTGCCTTCCACTTGCGCCTATCGTCTCCGGCGCGATGGTGAGTTTCTGCCAGCCTGGCATCCCTTGGTCAGTGGTCGAAGCGAATCGGTCCATGAGGCGGGTATTTCCGTCCGCAAAATGGCCGTCACGGAGACCGGGCTTGAGGATCTTGAGGACTTTATTGTCGAAGATCTGATCTGAGGATCCTTTTTTCTTACGTTTTTCGCTTCATGTGGAACCAAATTTTCACCTGGGAATCTTCCTTTCATGAGCAATGAAGATGAGGATTCTCTGTTTCTGAAGGAAATGGAGGGTGTCCGCCCCCTGAAAAAAGATGTTCGCGACCCGGAGAAGGTTAAGAACGACTCGTTGATGCCAGGTCTCAATTACCGGCGGGAGAGTGCGCAGCGGGCCCTGGATCTGGATGAAACCCAGCTTCCGACCACGTTTGTTGAGCCGGTTCGCCCGGAGGCCGTGATCAGCTTCAAGCGCGACGGGATCCAGCATGGCGTTTTTCGGAGTCTTCAGCGCGGGGATTATGCCCATGAGGCCATGCTGGATCTCCATGGTCTGACGGTAGAGCAGGCGCGACAAGAGCTCTATCGCTTTGTTGCGGACTGCGTTCACTATGATGTGCGTTCGGCCCTGATCAGCCATGGAAAGGGGCGCAATAACAAAGACAATATTCCTTTGCTGAAAAGTTTTCTGGTCCGATGGCTTCCAATGTTCCCTCAAGTGATGGCGTTTCATAGTGCCCAGCGCTGGCATGGGGGCGCTGGAGCGGTATACGTTCTGTTTCGAAAGACCGAACGGGCTAAGGATGTAACGCGAGAGCGGCTCGGTCTCGGTGCAGGAAAGCCGAATGGTTGAGGTTTTTCCCGATGAGGCCGAGATCCGTCGCGATATCCTGCCCTTATTCGAGCGCTTTTCTGATCGTGTTGGGTTGACGCCCCTTTCCGGTGGCCTGATCAACGACACCTATTGTGTGGCAGGTGACGGCGGGAGCTGGATTCTTCAGCGTCTCAATCCCGACGTTTTTCCCGACCCTTCCGGAATCATGGGCAATTTGCGCCTTCTTTTGGATCACGCAAATCGTGAGTTTCCCAAGGCCTCAGGACTCACCTTGCCGGCTATTCGCCCGACTTTGGCGGGGTCCGATTTTATGGTGGATGCTGGTGGGGTCCTGTGGCGGGGCCTCGCGCTCATTCCGGATGCGCGAAATATTCGAAGTATCCGTCAACGGGAAGAGGCGAAGGAGGTGGGCCGCGCGCTGGGGTGGTTTCACCGCCTGACAGAGTCCCTCCCGTGTGATGCTCTAAAAGATACTTTTCCAGGCTTTCATGTGACGCCGCGCTACCTTGAGCTTTGCGATGCCGCCCTCGAAAGGTGTTCACCTGAGCTTGAGGTGGAGGCGAGGCATCTGGATTTCATTGCCGCGCGCCGAGCAGCCGCGGGAAGTCTTGAAGCCGCGCGGGCGAGCGGATCCCTCAAGGTTCGTGTGATGCACGGAGATCCCAAGCTGGACAATGTGCTTTTTAGCCGGTCCGGCATTCGGGCGATTAGTCTGATTGATCTCGACACCGTCAAGCCCGGACTGATTCATTATGATCTTGGGGACTGTTTGAGGTCCTGTTGCAATGTCAGTGGTGAAGCCGGAACAGCGGATGTCCGCTTCGATGTGGAGATTTTTGAGGCCGTGCTTGAGGGGTATTTCGTCGAGGCGGCATCCAGCATGACCCCCTTGGATATGGAATACATTTATACGGCGACGTGGCTACTTCCCTATGAGCTCGGGACCCGATTCCTGACGGATCATCTCCAGGGCGACCTCTACTTTAAGGTGAGTGGTCATGGCGAGAACCTTGAGCGGTCCCTGCGCCAGTTTGAGTTGGTCAAAGATATTGAACGGCAACAAGAGCGCCTTCAGCGGGCAATTAAGTATGCTTGGGCCCGCGTTTAGCGGTTTAGACCGCCTCGTTGAGCCGAACTTCGTTATACTGGCCCGCTATGCGTTTTTTGTGGCCCACTAGGTCCCCGTGATCAAGAATCTCGTCAAGACCCGCCTGCCGACCGGCTTCGGTGACTTTTCTCTGTATCTCTACCTTGAGGGTGGTAAGGAGCATCTGGCTCTCGTCAAAGGGGAGGTTGCAGGATCCGCTCCCGTGCCGGTCCGTGTTCATTCCGAGTGCCTTACCGGTGATGTCTTCGGATCACGTCGCTGTGATTGCGGTGATCAGCTCAAGCACACCCTCATGTATTTGGGGCGACAGGAGGCGGGGATTCTCATCTACCTCCGGCAGGAAGGTCGGGGGATTGGACTGCTCAAGAAGATGGAGGCCTACAACCTTCAGGATCAAGGGCTGGATACGGTAGAGGCCAATCTCCAGTTGGGGCATCAGCCCGACGAGCGGGACTATGGCATCGCCGCCCGAATCTTGCGTGATCTGGGCGTCTCGGCGATCCGTTTGATCACCAACAACCCGCACAAGGTTGAAGAGTTGGGAAGTCATGGGATCGCGGTGGTGGCTCGAATTCCGATTGAGGTTGGCCAGCATGAGGAAAATCTCGGTTACCTGAAGTCAAAGGCCGAGCGCATGGCGCACTTGCTGCGATTCACGGAGCAAGTCCCGACCGATCACGACTTCGCCTTCATGGGCTCGCTTTTGGATCAATTGGCCTTAGCCCGCCATCCGGGCCAGTCGCGCCCGTTTGTGACTCTCGCCTATGCCCAAAGTCTGAATGGAGTTTCGCTGGCACGCGCCGAGGCGACGACGGATTTTCCGCGGGATTTCGCGTTAGGACAGTATCTTGAGATGCATCATGATGCGATCCTTTTGACGGCAAATGATGGCTGGACGTCATTTGCCCGCCGTCCCGGGGCCTCCCTTCGCGTGATTTTGGATCCGCAGCTGATTTGGGAGGATGACGCACCGGCGGGAGGTCGCATCCTCGTGATGACGAAGGTGGATCATGATGAAGGGCGACGACAGCAGCTTGAGTCGCGGGGTGTCCGGGTCGTTGCGATTCCCTCTCTGAGTGAAGTCTCGTTCGAGCCTTCTGAGGTTCTCGATCTCCTGACGTCTGAGGGGGTGAGAACCCTTTTGGTCCATGGCGATGAAATGATGGTCGCTGCCTTTCTCGAGCGCCAACTGGTCGATTACTGCGTGATTACTCTGGCGGCCTGTTTCCTGGGTGGTCCAACGCTCGGGGTTGCTTTGGGTCACGCCCTTCCAGAAATGCGCTCATGCGTTTTTCATTCCCAAGGCTCTGACCTCATTGCCCTTGGGGCCATGAGCTACAGTGGCACGCCCAGTCCTTCAGCTGGCTAAGCTCAACTTAAGTCTCTCCAAGGGGCTGGCGTCTATGTTTTGCCGCCCGAAGAGCCCATGTGGCATGGAGCGCGGCCCATCCTAATCCGCCTGCAATGAGAAGCGCCTGGGACAGGCTCTGTGGCATAGCGGACGAAAGAGGCGCGGCCAGCGAGAGTAAAAAGATTCCCGACATGACGCGCGTTCCAAAGCCCCATGGCATCGGGCAGGGGGGAGGCCCCGTCCAATGGCTTACGATCACCCAGAGGGGTCTTACGAGAGCGAGCCAGATGATGCCTTTCCCCAGCGGAGTGAGCGGGACGACTAAAAAAATCAGACTGACCAGCCACAAGGCATCGGTTTCTTGTTCGATAAGGGCCGGATGGACTGCCCGGGGACTGCGGTTTCGATTGCACCAGGCCTCAAGCAGTTGGAAGGCCGTCAAAACAACCAGCGCAATCAGCGGGAGATGAGCGTCCACCTGGGGTTCGACAATCAGTCCCAAGGCGATCAGGATTCGACTAAAGATCAGCAGTCTTCCCCAGGGGGATGAGGGCGAATTCGTGGCGGCCGTGTTGGGGATGCGAAAGGCGGCAAGCAATGAGGCGCCGGCCATGGCGGCGAGCAGAAGTCCCGACCGTTCCAGCCATGCCGCAGTCACTCCAATCAGGAGAATAAGGGCGTGTTGGCGTGCCCACCAATAAATCCGATCGGGTGTCATCTGAGGAGGGGCGGCAGGATCCATGGTGTCCTTTTGACAAATTGGATTGAAGAGGCACGAATTCTAATGGCAAAAGAAAACCCCCGGAGTCTAACTGCGGGGGTTTTCTGCCGGGGGCAGGTCAGCGACCTGCCCCCGTTTCCGTCAAAGGATCAAGCCCGAATGTCAGGGCACAGATCGCGACCGATCAGGTTGCCAAAAGAGGCGAAGACCTGAAGGAGTACACCGGCGATAGCCAGAGCCAGCCAGCCGAAGAAGACGAAGCCGTAGTGCAGCGGCGCTACGAACAGCTCTTCCATGAA
>Ga0007862_1000108_pt1 | contig 27473 bp, 22 predicted proteins | sample CryBogCBH20Aug07_FD_71206 | JGI IMG/M metagenome (GOLD analysis project Ga0007862, IMG submission 71206) | Freshwater microbial communities from Crystal Bog, Wisconsin, USA - CBH20Aug07 | ecosystem: Environmental > Aquatic > Freshwater > Lake | place: Crystal Bog, Wisconsin, USA | collected... | reverse complement strand
ATTGTTGTCGCTTGCCAAGTACCAGTTGTGATTGGACCAGCAGCAGAGATTACAAAGTTTGCAGTTGTACCAGGACCACCGTTATAGAATGATAATGAATCAGCAGGTCCAACACTTACACGACCATTGCCTGTTACATAATCAACAACGATGCCATCTGTGTAACCGCCTTGCCATTGACCTTTTGAATAGAAACCATTTGTTACTGTTGCAGAGTAAGCAGATATATTACCTAATGTTGTATTTGCAGCAGCAAGAGTACCAGTAACATATAAGTTGCCACCAATACCCAAATCGTTTGTAGTATTAGAAGAAGCAACTAATGTTGCTGCACCAGTTACGTTTAATGTGCCACCAACTCTTTCATTACCTGTTACATATGAATTACCACCAACACCAAAATCATTGGTTGTATTTGCTTGGCCGGTTAATGTTGTAGTACCAGTAACAACCAATTTTTGTGCAGCATAAAGATTACCACCAACACCCAAGTCAGCACCAGTATTGGCCTGACCAGTTAATGTAGATGTACCAGAAATTACTAATGATGTACCGTTAAATTGACCAGCATATAAATCTGCTTTGTTTAATCCAGCATAGTTTACTGTGTTACCGGTTGGATCAGTTGCAAGATTGTTAAACAGGAAATATTTACCTGCATTGGTACCGCCAGAACCTTCACGAATCAAACCGTGATAAGCAACAGAAGAACCTGTATTGGATGCTCCGTAGAAACCAATATCAACTACGTCACCTGTTGTATTATTTGCAGCAAGTTTAATTAACGAATCGTTTGATTGAACTGTTTGAGAGTTTACATATGTTTGTGTACCAGCTACAATTAAGTTACCAGCAACAGTCAAGTCGGTAGAAATAACCTGTTGAGCACCTGATGTATTTGAACGAAGAATCGTTGAATCTGTACCAATTGTAATGGTGTTTGCAGAAACAGTAGTTGTAATACCTTTTGTACCTGTATGATAGAATGTTGCACCACCATTGATAGTATTACTTGTTGTACCATCAGAAATATTAAATGATGTTGAGATGGATGCAGTAGAAATTGCAGTAACACGACCGTTTGCAGCAACAGTAACAACAGGAATTGCAGTAGTAGAACCGTAAGCACCAGCAGAAAGACCAGGAATTGCATTGAGAGCAGCATTTAATGTTACATCACCAGAACCATTGAATCCTACCGCAGTAGCAGTAATATCACTACCAGAAATTGAGAAGTTTCTGGAGTTGGTTAATTGATCCGCCTTATCAGCAATACCAGTTAATCGACCAGCAAATGTGCCGTTTAAGTCACGTTTTACTAGTGTGCTCGCAGTATTAGAAGTCGTGGCAGCATCTAATGTGGCAGTATAGTATTGACCACCTACGTTAACTGTACCGTTTCCTGTTGGAGAACCAAAGAAAAGCGTATTCGATGAGTATGAATACGCAAACTCACCAGCTTGCAACGAGGCAGGTTTACCTGTCGTTAGCGAGCGTTTAATTAAAATATTAGTATTGGCCATCTCTCATGTTCCTTTTTTTATTTTTATCTGCCATGTGCTATTTATTAAAACAAACCACCATCAACCAGGTTGATGAAGGCATTTGCTATGTAATTCGGACCACCTATTTGAACGATATCTCCATATTGGTCACCAATGAATAATGTATTGGATTTAAATGAATACGCCAGTTCACCATCCGCCAAATCTGATGGTGTGGTATTCGCATACGACCGGAGTATCTGTATTGTGGTATTTGCCATTAGAATGTACCAGCATCAACATTTCTTAAATCCAAAGGTAAAGTACCTGCATTTACTACCGCAAAACTATTGGTATTTGCTTGATAGGTGATAACATCACCATTTTGAGCGCCTAATAATTCCAAATCTGTTGCACTTTTGAGTGTTCTGGTACCACCATAATTAATTTCTGTGGCAGTAGGTTGAGTTCCTGTGCCAACCCTTACTTTGATAACATCTGGTTGTGTTACTGTGACGTTTGGCATGATTACCTCGTTACGGCTGGTGAAACGTCTATAATTCCTTCTAAAATTCTTGTTGTCACATTATGAACGCTATCAACAATGATGGCATCATATACATATCGACCAGGAGCTATATTTGCTGTGGTGTTTGCATCCAAATTTAATGTAACAGTACCATTACCTATGTTAATAGATGTGGAAAATGTTGCAGTTGCATTGGAAGAATAGTAGGATTTACGAATTTGACTGTGGGCGGTATAATTAGACAAATCATATAGTTGGCCATAGACATCATCTAAAGTGATGGTCGTGGAGTATGTTGCTCCTTGTTCTATGTATAAATTACTATATGCGGCTGCCATTTAATGTCCTATGAAATCTATGGATATTTATTTAAATTGTAATCGAGCTCAAAAGTAAATTCGCTTTTTGGACTTTTGGATTTCGTCTCCGGAATTTTCAGGCCGGAACGCAAAAATTCGAATTTTCTATTTTTTGAGTTCTTTTATTTCCGCACGAAGTTCTTTGATTGCTTCAATCAAAAGCGGAATTACTCTTTCATAATGAATAGTCATATACTGATTATCAATAGGTGCTGCAGCAATAATCTCAGGTAACACTTTTTGCACTTCCTGTGCAGAAAGACCAACTTCAATTTTATCAGAATAACCTAGTTTTTGTGCTGTTTCGTTAGCACGGTAGTAAAAACCATTTAAAGTGTCTACTTTGTCTAAAGCATTACTAATATTCTCCAAACGGTCTTTTAGACGGTCATCGGAATAGTAAGAAGTAATGTTATTTGCAGCTAAAATCTCACCAGTATTATTATTGGCATTAACACCAATACCAAGAGAGTTAAATCTTACGTTTGCATTGGTATGAACATTTTGTGGTAAAGTTAATACTATATTACCTGATGTTGCGTTTGCATAAACTTGATTTACTGTTCCTACAAGAGAATTTACAATACCATTGGTAATTTGTGCATTATTGATGGTACCAGTAATTTGTGTATTTGCGACTGTTGCAATTTGACCTGAAGTAATTAATCCAGTAATCTTAGTATTTGCAAGGGATGTAATCCATGAAGGATTTGCATAAGAACCAGTAGTATATACGCCATTTGTTACGGTTGTAGAGTTATTTGCATTATTAGCGGTAGCTGCATTTCCTGTAATACTTGCATTTAATTGACCACCAGTAACAGAGAATGTTGTACCACTTAATGTGAGTGTTCCACCAATAGTTGCGTTATTTGAAACATTTAATGCTGTACCAGAACCAGTTATATTAGCACTTACAGTATTGGAACTGTTTAAAGTTGCAACACCATCAACACGAAGTGTGTTTTGAACATAAGCAGAAGAACCGACACCTTGAACTTGTAATCCACCAGCAATAACAGCATTATTTGCAACCTGCAAACCTAAAGTAGGCGCATTGAGATATAATGTACCTGTTGGTTTGATATAATTGTTTGCCGCTATGTCGTTATTTTCTCTCAAAAGATTGTTGGTAGTAACTACCCAATCTCCAAAGGTATTAGCATAAGTTATAAGTGATACGGTATTAGCCATTTGTTTTACCTAATAATTGCAACAATAATTGTTTGATTTCTTGCATTTCGTCTTTAATGCCATCAATTTCAGACTTTACGTTATTTATTTCTTGTTTTTGAGCGGCTAGTAAATTACGCTTGTGTTGGTATTCTTGTAACCCATTTTGGTCACGATTAATGAGAGCCCGTGTTGTTGTATCACGGACCATCTTTGTACCTGTAACTTGAACTAGACTCATTTTAGAATGTTGTATTTACGTTAGCGGGAAGTGCAATGGCACGCATATCAGTCAAGAAAGGAACAGCAGTCTTGTCTGTGGTTGTCAATACAATCTTAATTGCAAATTGACTAAATGTTGTATATTTCTGGCCACTTGTGCTTGTGTAAGAAACATAACCATTGGCAGTATTATTAATACCAGGTGCATAAGTGTATTCAATAGTATCTGTTCTTAACTGTGAATAACTTGAATCACCAGAATTAATAATGGTCATTAATTGCCAGTTACCTTCTTCAAACTTTTGTGTATCATTCCTGTTTAAAATTTTGTAATATACAGAAATGTCTGTATTAACTGGTCTGTATGCAGTTAAGTAAACATTTAAGTCACCAGAATCAAATCCAGCATCCAATACAACTTTCTTAGTCATATACTTGGCAAGAGCAGGACCACCAGAAACGGATGTTTCACCAGTAATGATTGCAGTAGCATTTTGACCTGGTGTGGTATTTGCATCAGCAATTGAAATTGTTGGAGTTGTGATGTATCCAGAGCCTGGTTGTGTGATGTAAATGGATTGAATTGAACCATTTGCCACGTTAGCAACCGCAAGTGCTTGAACACCATTTTTGCCTGTAGGTGCAGAAATTGTAACAGTTGTGTTACCAGTAGCATTATTACTATAACCTGAACCAGCATTAGTAATAGTAATTAAACTATTTGATAATGGGCAATTGTTAATGTTCCATTGAATTGCATAGGCTGATAAACCTGCATCAGAAATAACTGGTGATACAGTATTATCATTTGAAGTTAAAGTTGCATACAATATTAAAGAGTTAGTAGAATTTGCTTGTAAAATTCTTTCACCTTTACCATCATTCAAATAGATGTCATCAGCAGTTGCAGTACCAAATTTACCTGGAGTAATATTGGTAATTGGAGTATGTGAACCAGTTGATGATAATGTTCCACTATAAGAATAGTTGATTCCTGTTGTCGTTGGAACAAAATCTGTTGTGGTAATGTTAAATGCATCTACTAATACATCAGAATTTGTTACTAAATCTGTTGTAGAAGAAATATTATTTGCATTTAAGAAATAACCCAAAGATTGGTCAACCAATGTTCTTTGTGGTAACTTTTGTGGAACAACATAAGTGATATTAGGTTGAGCACTTGTATTAAACACACAACGATTCATTACAAACATTAAACTTTGATTTTGGTCAGCAGTCCATGTTTGAGCATTTTGTGATAAGAACAAAGCACCAACATAAGGTGCAGAACCAATTTTAGTTACAGTAGATGGTGTTGCATCAGTTGGCAAGTTTTTAACTGTTGAAGAAACCGCAGTATCTCCACTAGATGCTGACCATAAAGTATATTCATCACTATTTGATTTCAAAATAAAGGCATATAAAACACCTGGTTGAATATAAACTGGAGCATTAAATACAAATTCTGTATATGTTGAAGAATCCAAATAATGTGGAGTTTCAGAAGTATTAACATCACTTGCATTTACAGTAACGATTGAATTATCCAATGTAGTACCACTTGGTGAACCATTTAATGTACCAACAATAGACAATGTTATTGGTGTGGTATCACTAGCGGCAGTTCTGAAGAACAATTTAACAGAGCTTAAGAACAATCCATTTGGATAATTGTCTTTAGACACAATAAATGTTTGTGCAACAGGGTCATAAGGACTATATGTTGTTACAACAGAATTAACATTCTGATATTGTGTTGCAGTAAATGTATTTTTGGCTCCAGCAGGAGAAGCACCAAAATCTAAACTCTGTGAAGTTGTTTGTAAACCTTCAGCATAGTAAGTGCTTTGAGCATATGTTGTTGAAGAACCAGAATTACCATTTACTCCATTATCAACACGGAATACTCTTTGACCAGTATGGAATTGGTTTGCAGGTAAATTAAAGATACCATAGAAAGAACCAACTTCATTAGTTGCAAAAGAACCGATAGAATAGATGTCAGAATTTGCAGCACTAATAGTTGAACTCAAGAACGCAGTTTGGTTTGCGGCAACATAAGAACTAATTGTTGCAGATTGACCAACACCTGTACCAGCATTGATGTAGATGGTGTTACCTGTATAGTAATTATCTGTTGCAGAAGCTAATGGAGATAATTGAATCTTAGTAGTAGAGATTGCATTTGCAATACGGCCACCAAAATGTTTTGCTGATGCAAATGTTCCACTTGCAGTTGTTGATTGATACACACCATTGGCATCAAAATAACCATTTTGAATTGTTCCAGTAGTTGTGTATGATGTTGTAAATGGATCAGCAGCAACATACAATCTTGTTTGGTTTGTACCATAGTTGTATACACCAATAACTCTTGCAGTACCAGTAAATACACCACCTGTGTAATAACCAATTACATCATCTTCTGAGAATGTACCAGAAACACCAGTCAATTCGATGATGTTTGTTTTACGCACATACTTTTTAACATCAGTATTATCAAATAAAGTTTCTACTGGTGTATTAAACAATAATCCTTTTGCACGAACAGCAACCTGTTGAGCACGAATATATGGCAATACAGAAACATCAGTAATATAATTGTTGTTTAATGAATAGGTATTGTCAATCTTGTCGTAGTTACCAACAATATTTGTTTGCGATTGTTGTAAATTGGAATATACGCTTGTTGCGGTATAACCTACTACACCACCAAATGGACCATTAAATGCACCATGGTTAACAACAGATGTGCTTGTTGTGTATGTTGTACCAGAAATTGTTTTCCAATCACCAGCAGACAATACGTTGATTGATTGCGAATTTGAACGGAAAATTTGCAAATTAGGATCAGTAATCAACAAAGAAGGTGCGTAGTTTGTATCTACCCAATTATCTACGTTTGGTGATAATGTAAGTGTACCTTCAAGTGATGAGAAAGCAAATGGGTTAACATTGACTGCTCTTGAAGCAATTTGTTGTGTAACTGCATTTGCTGTTGTGTATGGTAAAGTAAAGTAATTTACATAACCATCAGAATTAACTCCAAAACCTAAACTAGACAATGTTGCACTAGATGGTAATCCCATGTTGTATGCCAAAGCAGACGATTTCAATGGGAAATTCTGAACATTCTGCATTGCAGTCATCGTTCTCTCACGGCGATTAATTGCAGCAGAGAAATCTAAGTTGGTAGTATCAGCAGCTGAATAACTTGAGAAATCATCAACCATAATACCATTTTTGAATCTGTTCAAACCATACGCATCAGAAATTTGTAGATTCTGTGCATTTTGTTCTAAGATACTCAATGAAGTATAGTATTCAATATTATTAATTCTATTTTCAAGACCAGCAATGTCTTGCATTGTGTAACGCTTGTGTTTTACTTTTACAATGCTGAGGTCTGGAACAAATCCTGTTGGTGCTTCCGTTGGCAAATAACCTGTGTATGGATTATGTGTCAATTGTGCAATTACCAATGCGCCATCTGGTTCAGATGGGAAAATTGGATTGATAGAAGGAGTTCCTTCAATAATCTTGAAACTTCTATCTTTTGTCAATACCAATTTATCTTGACGGCCAAGATAGTAAGTATAATCACCAACAAAAGTAGTTAAATCAACAGGCAAGAATACACCTTTATTTGATGCACCATTTGAATAACGGAGTTGCCATGCTGTTGTAGCATTTGCACGAGCAGGTCTAAAGTCAATACAATCTCTTAAATTGTATAATGTTCCATGACTACTTGTATATTGTGGAATCTGTTGATATTGTTCATTGATGTAAGAGTTGATACTAAAATATCCATCACCACCAGAATGTTGGTAGTAATCAACAAGAACAAGAATATTACCTTGAGGTTGTGGGTAACCAGGTTTTAATGTAATGTAACCATGGCCATAATGGTCATCTTTTTGGTTACTGTTAAAGGTGTATGCATTGGTAATATCGTATGCTGGATTAGATAACATTGCTACCGTTGGTGCAGTATTTGCACTCTTAGTATCAATAATCTTAACAACACGTTTAACATCAGAGAGATATAAAGATTGTTTAGAACCAGGTGTTGACAATCCACCATTCAGGATATAAACTTGACCGGTTGAATATGTGGTAGTATCATCGACAAAAACATTTCCTGTAACAGCAGTATTGCTTGTATTAATTACACTAGTGTTAGCACGAATTAATGTTTTGGTTTTAAGAATGTGACCAGTATTTTGGCCATTTTGAACAAATACTTTTGCATAAATGGTAGCGGTAAATGTTCCACCAACATCTGTAGCAGCAAAAGTTGCAATAGAAGAATCACTATTTAAAGTAACTGTTCTGCCACTAGTTGTCCAAGGCACATTATCACCAACATTCAATGTGCAACCAGAACCAGTAGCCGTTACAACAACAACGTAATTTTGTTTAATTAAATCGTGTGAAAGTGTTGAACTTGCTGTACCAAAATGTTTTACAACACCTAGGTAATCGCCTTGGTAATTTAATTGAGCAGAATAACCAGAACCACTAGGTGTAAATGATATGTTTCTCCATACTTGTTGTGTAGTATAAGAAGTATTGATTAATGTAGAAAGGTATGGACTGCCGACTGTGAATAACAATTCTGGCACAGTTGGATTTTCTAAAATTGCATCGCCAGAAGCAAGACCATTAACTTTACTTTCTGGATTGATGTTTGCGGTGCCAACAACAGTAGCAGGATAAGAAGATTTAGTTGCAGCAACGATAGTTTCAATATCTGCTGTATCAAAATTTAATGTAAATGCATCGCCAGTTGATGGTGTTACTGTCCAATTTGTTGAGATTGTTGCAGTTTTGGTTACACCATTGTAAGAACTAATTGTTCTAAAATCTCCAGCATCTGCACCAGAATTGATAGTAATAGTTACACCAACATAAGCATTGTTTGCAGCTGAGAAATAACTTGGCAAAGTAATTGAGTTGGATGTTGCAGAAACGGCCACATTACTTTGTGTTTGATTTTGAACGCCAGAAACATAAGCTCTATAAATGTAAGTATTTGTTAATAATTCATTTGTTGAACTGGTATAAATTAAACCACGAATGTTAGCGGTTGCAACGACAGTAGAATAGTATGATGCTGCATTAGATGTATTAACGTTTGCAGGAGATACGCAATGTAAATCTACTTGGCCATATGTTGTAGTATCAAAGAAAGATGCGTTATTACCTTTTACAGTATCTACATAAAAATAAGAACCGTAATCAATGAATACTGGAGAAGTATTTGAATAGGCTAAAGTTCTTGCACGGTCTGAAGTAATATCAACCGCACCTGGATTTTCAATACGATAACCGTGAACATAAGCAAGACCTTTACCAACACTCATAATATATGTGTTGTTTGAAGAATCTGCGGTATTCGCTTTTGGTGTTAATTTGAAGTCATTAACAATGTAATCACCATTAGTTTCATAATCACGTTTTGCAAAATAATCATCAATTACATTGTAAACTGTACCATTAACAATCTTGACTACGTTACCATTGGTAATTTGGAGCAATTCGATGAATGTATCATCATTACCCAAAGTCATTGGTCGTGTTTCAAGTGTTAATGTAATTTGATAACGGTCTGCACCTGGACCTTGATAATTGGATGCACCAATTGCTGGATCCAATAGTGTTGCATCTTCTGTAAAATTAATAATCGATTCAGTAATATTCAAACCAACACGATTGGTTGGTGTATTAGAATATTTTGAAATAACGATTGTTTGTGGATTAACTTGAACAAATGTTCCGTTAGAAATTTGATTGCCAGCAGAATTTGTATAATTGCTAGAAATGTAGAATACACCTTGTGCAATCGATACAACAGAACTTAATCCTGTTGAAGATTGTGTGGCTGCAACAGCAGCTGCATTTGTACCAGTAACATAGATTACTTGGCTATCAGTAAATTGTGTACCAGTTTTATAAGATAGTATTAATGTAGGAGGATCATCTGATGCTGTTGTACCGGTTGCAGGAATGGCAGCCAAAACTTTAGCTTGAACAGAACCATCAGCACTTTGAACCATTTGACCAGAAAATACAGAAACATCAACTGGAACATTTAAGTAAGAAGTTTGTAATTTAACATAATTACAATTTAAGTTTGTTGTAACTTGACCACCGGTTACTGGAGTGTTTTGTTTGAAAATGTTATCCGCAAACTTGGTAACTTGGTCTTGTAAAATTGTTTGTGCTTGTGTTAATTCACGAGCCTGAACCGCATAACCAGGTTTAAAAAGAATACGATGATAATTTTTCGAAGCATCGAAATCATCGTAGTATGGATCAACATTAAAATTTAACGACATTTTTTATCCTTAATAACCTAATACAAACTTAAATTGTTCTATTCCGTCTGAACTTCTTGTAACAGCACTTCTGTTTTGAATTGCAGCAAGATAACCAGAATATGGAACAAAATCTGGATAACTGATGCCTAATACTGTTCTTGTTGTTTTTGTTGTGTTGCCGTAACCTGAAGTATCGGTTACCGGTGTTCCTTTTGTATTTATTAGCTTTACCACATTGTTTTGTGAATCAAAACTTAAAACGGTTGCAGAAAATGTCGCCGTATCTATCGTTGCACCTTGATAAAAAGTTTCATCCGGAACATAAGAACCGAAACCAGAAGCAACAACAATATCAGTAGATGTTTTGTATATCGAACCATTTGCTGGTGAGGGAGTAACACTTTGTGCGGTAGGATTAATTAGAATACCAACTTGACGATAATCAATATCGGTTGGTATTAAACCATTTTCACTACCATTAAACTCTGTGGTAAACATTACATTGGAACAACCCAACTCAGACACAGGGTCAAAGCCGTGGCCTCCAATTGGACTGGTTGGAGCAATCGCCGTTGCGTTTGCGCCTGATGTGCTTACTATTGATACTGTCGCATTAGAATAACTCGTTCCTGTGTTGTTTACAGTAATATCGGTAATAACACCACCTACAATAGTTGGTGTCGCAGCGGCATTAATACCATCTCCTGTAATTACCACAGAAACGGATCCATCCATTGGATATCCAGAACCACCATTTGTTACATTGATTACTTCAATATCACCGTAACCGGCAGTATTTGTAATTGGATTTGGAGTATTTTGGCCAACTGGAACAGGAATCCATGTGAAATCCATAAATGTTTTCTTAGAACCAACATCAATTGTAAACATATATTTCCATTTATAACCATCAACGTCTTGGAAAATATTGTTTGAACCGTAGTTACCAGGTTTAAAGAATGGTTCTACTGTTGATTGAGAACCATTATTATTCCAAAGACATTTGAATACTTGGTCATAACGATTTCTCACATAAAATTCATAAACTAAGAAACCGTTAGCATCTTTTGCAAACATATCAACATTATCTTGATAAAAATCATATGATGTGCCAGAAATCCAATCAATACGTTGTATTACTGGACTAATATTGTTTGAAAGAATTTGTTTTGCCACAAACATATTAGCAAAAACACTTTTAATGTATGCTTGGTCTTGAGTTGGTGCAGGAGGATTTAAATCATCATTCCAAGGTAAAACTCTTGATAAGATTGCAAAAATGGTACTAATTGGTGTTCCTGTGACCGGCAATACCGCTGTAGGTGCGAAATATGCCTGCTCAACTTGAGCAACTTTTGCATTATATGTAAGTAGTGATTGATTTGCCATGATTTATTTATCTCTATGATCCAACTCTTATTAGTGCCCAATTTAATATAATTGCATCAGATTTATCTTGTGCTGGGCCTGCACCTAAGTTAGAAACCATAATATCAAAACTTCCCGCACGAACCGCAGCAACTGATGCAATATATTGTCCAGCAGTAATAGGATTTTGTATTGCAACAATTGGAATGTCATTAACGTGTTGAACATAACTGTTATTAACTGTAAATACAACTTGCGTTCCATGATTGAGTGCAGCATTGTTCATGGTAATTTGACCAGACATTCCGTTTGCTGTTACTGCTGTAGATTTGCTGGTTAACTGTGTTACCATTCCGTTAGCAGTAGCAGAACCATACACTAAAGTATTTGCAACTAATGTATTTGCGGTAGTTGTATTTCCTGAAATTGTAAGTGCTGTTGTTATTGTATTTGAACCAACTGGTGTTGAACCAAATACAATATTAGTGCCTTTATTTGTATCGGAAAAGTTTTCAGCAGCAACATATTGCATATATGCACCACCAACGTTTACACCAGAACCAAATCCTGTTGTTCCGTATCCATTACCGCCAAATTTAACTAAAATGTCACCAGATAACAAAGCACTAGGAGTATTGGCCAATCCACGCATAGAACGGCCATTGATGAGAGAGTATACACCAGTACCAGCTGCATCAATAATTAATTTGGAATTGGTGTTATCTTTACCTGTAATTTGCAACATTGTGCCATCAGCAATTGGCATTTGTGTTTGACCACTAGTTGAACCAATGATACCAATTGCAAAAGAATTCGGTGCAAAATTTGGATTGGTCATAATGAAACTACCAGTTGTTGTGGTATTTCCATTCAAATAAGTAATGCCATTATTATAAGTTACACCATTAATAATCAAGTTACCATTAAATGTTGATTGTCCGTTTGCAGTTAAATAACCGACACTTACAACATTACCTGTCGTTGTTAAGTTACCATTATTAATAGTATTACCATTGTTTGTGGTTTGGCCGTTATTAATAAAGTTCCCATTGAATGTTACTGGTCCTGTTGCAGTTAAATTACCAGTTGTTACAACATTACCTGTTGTAGTCATTGTACCAAAGGTTACAATATTACTATTAAAGAATGTATTGGCACCATTAAATGTTACGTTGCCTGGTAAAAGAATGTTTGAACTGTTTTGAACTGCCGTGTTAGCAAGATTCCATGCCAATTGTGTGTTGTTATTTTGAGTAACATCAACACCATTTCGATAGGAAATATTATTTGCATTAGTATTTGCTGAATTGTATGCACTCTGAGCAAATTGATTTACAGCAACAATGGCAGCATTTTGAGTAACATCAATACCTGTTTGATAATTAACTAAATTATTAGCATTATTGGCAACATTATAAGCACTCTGAGCAAATTGATTTACTGCGGTAATTGTTGTGTTTTGTGCTAAATCTACATTCGATTGATAAGAAATATTATTTGCATTGGTATTTGCAGAAGCAAAAGCCGCTTGTGCATATGCTAAAGATGCTGCAGCAGTAGATTGTACCGAACCATCTGAGAATGTAATTGATGATTGTGTGTTTAATACCAATCCAGTAGAAGTCATTCTTGCAACAATATTTGCTGCTTGGCCACCGCCAGCAATAAATTTTACTTGACCAGAAGTAGAAGTTGTACCTACAATTAAATTGCCATAAACTTGTCCTGCGGCACCTTGAGCATACAAATATCCATCATTAGCATTAACTGCATTACCAATATTATTAAATTCTAAACCTGGTTGATAGTTCTTATTAGCCCAACCCATGTCAATAAAGTTAGTTGAATCTGAACCACCTGAACCCACGTTTGCAGTTACAACAATATCAGCCGTACCGTCATCATTTGTATTAACTAGGTTTGTTTGAATATAAGATTCGCCAGATAAAGCAAACTGAGCAACCGTATTAGGTAAGTTCTGTTGGTTCAAACCTACGTTTAAAATTTCATTCGAAAAAAGACCTTGTGCTAAAGTGTGTGCTGTAAACTTTCCAGTAGTACCTGTTGGCAAATCCACGCCCATAAACAATGAGTTTGAGGTATTAGCATTGAGTGATGATAATAATGGGAGTTGTGATATTTTTACTGTTGACATTTCTTACCCTAGTAGAATGAAATTTCCATTTTCTGTTACGATTTCGTTACCTAATTCATCCGTAATCAATGGGAAGTATTGTGTTCCCAATGGACCATAGATTTGAACATTTGTTGTTGTAAATGTTCTATTTACCGACATTAAAGAAATAGAATTGTTTGCAAAATTAGAATCACAATAAATTCTGGTATTTGCATAATCTATTTTTGTTACTGTTTTTTGTGTATTGTTTGCAACCAATACTTTGTCACCGACACGAACAATATCTAATAATTTATTATTAGGATTTCTATAATTGCCATTATTAATAATGTCATAAGAATTGGTGAGTGATGTTATATTTATGACGTTTGCACCAGAATTTGCATAAGTGTAAGCCACATTGGCATAGGTTAACCATACATTATCTGTCATAACAACATTGTTTGCGTTACCATCTGTCGATGATGCCACACCAGACGATACAACAAATCCATATGGATCGGTCATTACAACAATGTTGTTTGCAAAAATAAAGTTTTCTAAGTTTGCACCAACCAAACTATTGAAATGAATAATGTTATTACTTGCATTATTAAAATTAGTTACAATCGTTGCAGAAGAACCTGGATTACCTGTATAGAATCCTAATGTATGACCTACAACAGAACCAGAAACAAAACTTGACGTTGTGCTTACATCCGATTTCATTGAATAACGACCAGTAACTTTTGTACCGGCTGGATGTAACAATTCTAATAAAATGTTTCTATATTCTGCAATTTCTTTTTCAAGTGTAAGTTCATATGTAAAGTCATTATATTCAGAACTTTGCAATACGTCAAATGCACTTAAATGGCCAGTAGAATTAATATATTGGCCTTGTGATGATACCAATCCATTAATAAACACCGCAGATGCCTTAGCGGTACCATCACCATAAGTGATTGTTGCATTTGAATCATACTTACTTGCAGGATTGTATGTTGAATAGTTGGTTGATAGATTTAATATCAATGTACCATTTGGTGTATCAATCTTTAATGGTTTTGTTGGATCAGGTCTAGTGTTGTTATACTCATAAACTCTCAAGTTATATAAAGAGTTTGCTGGATTTGGTAAATTTACCAAATTGGTAAGACTATCAACATAAGCCGCATAGGTTGCTGAACTAAATGAAGCACCTTGATAAACCTTGTTTGTTTTTTGTGGAACTAAAGAAACTGATACGTTGCTTACACAAATATCTTGAATCTTCAAAGAAATACTTGGAACATCAATGTAATCTTTACCGGGATTAGTGACTTGAATTGATGATATAGAACCAATTTTGTCAACCGATGTTGAGAATGTTGCACCATCACCTAAAATACCAGGTGCAACAATAACTGCATTTGCGGCTGCTACGTTTGCAGAAGAAACTGATACAGCAGGTAAATTACCTGGATTGTAACCTATTCCACCTAATGGATAGTATTGTAATCCTGCGGTTGGATTTGCATAAGTGTATCTTACACCAGTAATTGCACCGTTTGCTGATACAGAAATAATATTGGCGTGAGCACCATAACCTGCACCACCAGTTAATACGATTGTATCGTTTGCACTATAACCATGGCCACCATTTTGAATCTGTAATGGTGCCAAAATACCTAAAGTTCTTAAATTTGCAACAATATTAGGATCGTCTGTTTGATAATAAGAATCAGCAGTAATGGTTGGCACAGAAGATAATCCTGTTCCTTGGTTTGTCAATATAACCGCAGAAATAGGATAAGTTGTAAATGAAATAAAACTAAATGCGTTGGCCAAAGAACAATTTAAATTTGCTCTTGCATTTGCCGTAAAATTATAATTGTTTGCATTAAGTTTAATACTTGATTGATTACCAATAGTATTAATAGGTACTAAAGATACGTTTGCAGTTTTGTTTGGATCAGTATCTACACCAGTAACAGTTGCCGCAGCAGTAGAACCACCAGAAATTGAAATGACTGTATTTGGTGCAACACGATAACCATAACCTTCATTAAAGACACGAATACTTTGAATTGAACCTTTTGTGGTAACTGAAACACTAGCAGAAGCACCAATACCTGTATTTGAATTTAAACCACCATAGATTGATACTGGATCACCTGGATTGTATAACAGTCCTCTATTGTTTGGATCAATATTAACTTGTGTAATTTGTCCTACGACTTTGGCTCTTAATGCACCATCTGTAAATGTGGCATCTTGATAGTTTGTATCTAAAATGCGAATAAATTCACCAGATTGAAATCCTCGTTGAATGTTTGAAAGATAAAGAATTGTTTTTAAACCTTCTTGTCTAACATTTTCAATGACTGCCAAAGATTTGGTTGTTTCACCAAAAACATAATAGTTTTTAGTTAAGAGAAAATCTGCATTGGTTGTATCTAAGTTAAGACTTTTGGATTCATACCATGTTCCTGAAGATGCTCTTAATACGGCATCTTTGGTGAAGAAGAAATCAACAGGAGAGTTATAGAGAACTTTAAATAAGAACTCATATGATGCAGGTGTGCCTTTAGCATTATATAACTCTTTGGCAATCTTGGCAACTTTTTTCTTATCGGCAAGAATATCTTTTGGAAAATAGACTAAAAATTCATTAAAGAAATAATCAATAAATTCATCGGTGGTAGAATCAATATCATCATAATTTAATAGATTCTTACTACGATCCAATACATTCCCTTCTAATTCCATCCACTCATAATAAGCTTTAAGAAATAGAACAAAATTTTCATAAGAAGGATTATCCCGAATAAATTCAGGTAATTGAAAAGGAACTAATAACGATGTTTTTTGGTCGTTTTGTATCATTGTTATTTGGCAGTTACATTAACAACAATAGAATTATTATCATATGGATCAATTGTAATAATTCTGTTATATGTTGAAGAAATAATTGATGTGGTTGGTTTAACTGAAATTGCCAATTGACCAATAATATTATCAATCTGTGAAGGACCAAAATCGGTTAATGTGATTGTGCCTTCTTGATAATCAATTGTTCCTGCATTTGAGTTTAATATGTTTTTAACATTTGTTGAATCGTTGAAGTAAGTTCTTAATGTACCATAACGACCTTCAAGGTTCACCGTCAAGACAGCATTTTGTCCTGTTGTATCTGAAGGGTCTGGAGTAACAACTGCAATTGCACTAGTATAACCAGAACCAGCCGTATCAACAACAACATTGGTAATAGAACCATTTACAACTACTGCATGAGCTGTTGCACCAGTACCATCACCACGAATAGTGATTGTTGGAGCTAATTGGTAATTAAAACCAGGATTCAAAACTGAAATAGATTCAATTCCGTTTGTCACCGAAGGTACTTCTTCAATATAAACGCCAGTAATTGTATTGGCTAAATTGTTCTGTGATAAGAAAGTAAGAGCAGGAGAACTTTCAACACCACTTTGGAAAATACCTTTTTCTAATGTTGTATTATATTGTAAAGTGTAGGTTGCTGGACTAATTAGATTAGGGAAAAATTTCTTTTCCATTCTAATTTCAAAGTCACTAGAAATGATTGAAGAATCAAAATTCTGGACAGCACTTAACAATTCATAAGAATTAAAAGTTGAGTTAAAGGTATTCAATGTGGAAGATGCAAAATTTTGTATTGCAGTCGTTACACCTGATTGAATTTGTGAAGAAGTTAATACCGTTTTCTTTGAATCATAAACAACATTAACATTTAATTTTAAGTAAGTATAATCTGGATCCACAATACTAGGACTTACAGTTAAGATACTAACTGGATCAATTACTTCATTAATAATACGAGTTTTTTGTGTATCAGTTAAATTATAAGCACCAGATGGTTTTAAAGAAATGAATACTTTACCATAAACTGGAGGATTATTTTCTTCTCCACCCCAAACACTAACAGCATCAAATGAAATGCCTAATTTGTTTTGTTGTATAGCGGTAATATAATCGTTTTTACTTACTGCACGTTTTTGTGCAGAAAATGATTTTGGTGCTTGGAATTTAATGGAATCAGTTGATTCTTTATTACTACCTGTGGTTGCCTGTGTTACAGAATTTACAGAAGTTACAGGATAACCTGCAATTGTATCCATAATTGTGAAACTGTTGGCACCTGCGGCCGCATTACCTTCTGTGGAAAGATATGCAATACTAATAATATTTCCGTCTGACAATTGTTGACCAATGATTCCATCACCAAATACAATCTCATAAGTTCCTAAAAGAGATTCTTGTAAAAAATATACTTGAGATGTACCATCTAATGATAGATGTGAATCAGCTGCTGTAAAGATTGAATAGTTCGAATTAGAACTAGAATTTTGTACCTTTACAAACAATGTTGTGGTGTCTACCGCATCATCCGGAATTTCATATGTATAAGTTGGATTTACCACAGAATCAACTGTGTAATTAAAAGACGATAATACACCTTGTTTAATTTCCACATTAGAGAAAGTAACTGTGTTATTAGCATCCGTATTTACAGTATATGCATCAGGATTAACAAATGTGTAATTTATTCCGTTAATTGATGAAGAAAGAAATATAGTGTATGCTGGTAGTGTTAAAGATGAAACATTTACATTTTCCACTACAACATCTACTGTAGCTGTTGGACAAATTGCTGATTTTGGTGTATAGTTTAACAATTTTGCATGAGAAACAACCGAAGCTCTTTGAACTGCGGAATCCAAAAACATTTCATTGGCAACTTGATTAAGGTAGTAAGCATTATATTGTGTGTTGTATGCTAAAATGTCCAAAAGAACAGCCATACTAGAACCTTCAAAGTTATAATCTTTGAAAGCGTCTTGACCCTGTAAATAGGTTTTAAAGTTTGTTTTTAAAGAATTAAAATCCAAACTAGTTAATTGAATATTTGAATTTGCTCCGGCCATTATCTGGACCTCACTAATATTAGGTTAATTGCAGTAGGTGTTGTTTGGTTTCCAATAATTACATATAAAGAAACATTAAACGAATTACTATCAGGTGAAGCCGTAACATTCAACTGACTGATTTGTGCTCTAGGTTCATAGTTATTAATAACTCTGGCGATTTCATTTTGTATTAATATTGCTGTTACTTGAGTAACTGGCTCAAATAATAACTTATTTAAACTACTTCCAATGTCTGGTTGAAATAATCTTTCATACAAATTGGTTGATAAAAGATTACGAATAGAACGGATTACCGCCTGTTCATTGTATTTCCGTGCAACATCCTTAGTTCCAGGAACTTTGTTGAATGTTAAGTCTAAATCGGAGTATATGTAGTTATTGATTGCCATTCTTTATTTATTCTGATTATGGTCAACTATTATTTAGAGTAGGTGTGGTAGTCAATCCATTGCGTGAATCATAGTGACGGTGAGCATTAAAGATTGCACGGTCTTGAGCCATTGAGAATACTGGATCTTTAACAACACCACCATAAACTGTAACACCTTTAATTAATCCTGCTCCGCCAAGTAATCCGGCCAATCCATACATTGTTCCAAATGTGGCCAACTGTCCTTGAACCCAACCAGTAGTATGAATCGAACCAGGTACTGTGTTTAAAGGCACAGGAGAACCTGCTGTAATGTATCCAGGAGTAACAAAACCAAGTTTTGCATATGACTGCATACCAGCAGTAACATTATTGGTTGCAGAAATACTTAATGTAGATGTGATTCCTCCACGGACAGCCAAATCAGCATTAACGTATACATTTTGTGCAGACATGGTGATATCACTCTTTGACTGTAAATCCATGTCACCAGAAACGGTTACAGAAGATGTTCCATTAACATTTTGTACCAAGTTACCATTAATATTTTGTGTAGAATTACCGTTTACATTGAAAACACTATCACCATTAATTGTAACTACACAAGGACCTTCAATAGTAATATTACATTGACCTTTAATCTTTACATTTTTATTGCCTGCAACAATTTCATAACTATCACCATACAACTTGTGAACTTCAGTACCATTTGGCTGCATTTCTAAGAATGAACCTGAACGGTGTTGCATACGAACACGTTCTTTACCTGGTGTATCATCCATCTCAAATGAATGTCCACCTTTGGTTTGTGTTATATTATTATATGGATACTGAGGCGGATTGTCCGCATCGGTTACTATGGGTTCTGTCCAGGCGCTATTTGGCATAATTTACTTTAATTTGTTGGTGAAGTTGTTGTAACAACCACATCAGTAATAGTTTGAGGTGTTGCTTGAGAAACTGTTTGAGTAATTGTGCCAACTTGTTGTTGTGCATCACTAACGATTCCTGTAACTTGTTTTGTGGTATCAGTTACAACACTCTTAGCTTCTTTTATCGCATCTGTTAAACCTTTTGTTGCATCAGCCAAACAACTCTGTAATAATGTTTGTAATTGTGCAGGTAAAGATTGAATTTCTTTAATGAGTGCTTGCATATCAGCAATGTATTGTTGCACCGCTTTAATTTGGTCTTGAATAGGTTGTAATTGCTTTTGTATTGATTTAACTTTTGCTTTGACTGCCGCAATTTGTTGTTTAATATCTTCCACAGCAGGATTAGTAGATGTTCCAGCAAATAGTCCTTCAATTGAAGTTCTTAATTCTCCAACAAAAGTCATAACTTCTGCTTTTGCCGTTGCAATATCTTTATTTAAGCCAGAACAAATATCACAGTTATGTTCTCTGTTGTTGGCAGCCAACTGCTGCATTGTGTCTTTAACGACACCACGAGCCATAGAAGGTAAAGACGGTTCACCAGTTCGTTCGGTAATAACACCACTTGGTGGTGTAACTACTGACCCATCAGAGGCAACCGAATTATCGTATTCAGCCATTTTAGTGTTTTATTCCTGGCATCACGCCAAACATTACTGGAAATTGTCCTGATTCTCCATCCATAAAGAACCCTACCACCCAATCACCTTTACTCAAAGGAGTAAATGTTCTTGAATTATTAATAGAATGAACCGGATGAGCCCAAGGTAAATCAGTTGTTGGTAATTGACTGGTATTATCTGTGTGCCAGCCAAAGATACGAACTTGACAACGACCAAGAGCCAACTTATCAATTTCATTCTCAACAACACCAACCCACCAAATGAATTGGTTACCAATAAAACTATTTCTATCTATCATCATACTTGTTTACCATCCACCAAAGGTTGCAAAGAACTATCAAAAGAAGCCAACTGTTGTTGGTAACTATCTTTGCATAACTCTAATATTGTCATATAGGAGTTGTTTCTCAAAATATGTCTTGATGCAGTAATTAAGTATTTGCCTGATAACAAAGGGTCACTTTTTCTCATTGAATTGCCACCAGAAGTCAAGAAACTGGTTGATGGGTCATCTTTTAAATACTCAAAATCTACAACTCTACCTACTGTTAATAGTGGGTCACCAGCAACAGTTATTTTAATCTTAGTATAATTTGCCAAAGCAATCTGTGCCACTCTGTTGGGCATTGTTTTTTCAATAAAAATATCAGGTGCCACAGTATTTGGTGCTCCTGCTACGAATGGTTGTTTCTTTTGTTCAGAATTACCTGGTACCATTCTTAGTGTACCATGATTTAGTTCACCTGGAGGCGCATCATATATTGCTTTTTGCCATCTATTTTTTAAGTTATTGGTTACTGGACTGACGTTTATTTTTTTACCTTTAGTAAAATAAGTATCATAATTAAAATCTGTTACGGTACTTTTTCTTTGCACAGGATCCAAAGAAATTAAACGATTAGAAAAAGTTCCATTAGTAATTGCTTTTAATGTATCAAATAAATTTAAAACTTCAAAATCATATACGTTAGCCAATTGCTGGTCAATATTTTGCACCGAAACGTTTTTTGGTGCATAACTAAATGTTCTGTAAATTGGTTGAACATAAAGTTCTTGTAACGATTTAAACCAGTAACCATCAGCATTTTCAAAGAATAACATATCCGCACCTTCACCTGCATTAGGTAGTGGTAGAGCATATGTAGACAACCAATTAATAGTTTCAAATAATCTTTTATTTGGTAAAATAAAGTCATATGTGCCTTGTGTTTCACTAACATGAATCGTCTTAGTTTTACCTTGGCCAACCTTGACATAATCTTTTAAAATACTGGTAATAATTTCAGATATTTTTTTGCTTTTGTATGACTTTGATATTCTGTATTGTTCGGCTACCAAAAATTCTTCAGAACAAAAGTTTAATATGTATGATTCGTAATTATTGTTTTCTGCGGCAGTTCTATGTGAAACTTTATATATTCTATAATTTCTACTAATACCAAAAGAATCTTGTTCGGTTTTCTTTAATTGTATTTGAAGAAATTCATTACCACTCATTGAGAAGTTTGAAATTAATCCCAATGCATCAGAAAGTATTAATTGACCAGAAATTGTATTACCGTAAATATCTTCAAACAAACTCAATTCAACCAAAAATGGCATAAGATTAACTACACCAGCACCTTGCATTGAAGTTGCAAGGTTTAATAGTGATAGTTGGTACTCTGTTGGGTACCTTAAAACTTGTGTACCACTTATATTTGTTGTGGCCATATTATAAAGACATTAAGTATTTAAATTGATTTTCAATATCACCAACATAAGCAGAGTTGATTAATTTGATATTTCGCTTTGATTCATTTAAGTTATTTTCATAATCAAAAATAGAAACCGCCTCTTTACTTACACTATAAGAAACCAAAGCATTTTCACTAGGAAATGATGCACTTTTGGAACTTGGCACCGTTGCATTATATGTATCCCCATCAACAATAATGTTTTTGATTACTTTGGTTTGAACCGAATCATCATATGTGGTAATTATTTTTTCATAATGGTGAATTGTTGATTGAGTATAAGAAAGAACATTTGCACCATTGGCAGCTGCCTCATATTTGTCTATAAGGTATGTTGTAAACTGGCGAGTATCTAATGGCCAATTCCATGAAGGATCCATCATTTCATTTGCGACCAATACGACCCAATAACGATACGGATCACCATAATATTTGTAAGCAATAATTTCTGGTGTATCCCCTTCTTGAATTGAATAGGCATAAAAAATTAATGGATTTTGAGCCAACTGAGGAATCAGTTTACTTCTTAATGTTAAATTTTTTAACTGTAATGCATTGCCTTTTGCATCAAATGTGGTAGCAAAAGGTATGGTGTCAAAATATTTCATTTTTAGTATGTAACTCCTGGTTGAGGACCAACACCTGATAATGATGGTAAAGCATTTGGATTACTTGTTGTTGAAGAACCTGTTGTAGATTTATAATTTTTGTTAATTGTAGGATTTTTAACATCATCTTTAGTAAAGATACGCATTTCTTTAAATGATAATGTTAAACGAGTTTGAACTCCATAACCATCATTATATGCTGCCCAACCGTTTGGTGCATAATCAACAGAAACACTTTCTAAAACGCAATCGTTAATTGACATTATTTTTGCATCTGCACCACCATTAATTGTTTCATATGGGTTGGTGCTGGTCAAGAAACCTAAACCTGCATTGGTTAATGCATTTTGAAAGACATTTGCAACCGAACTAACAATACCATTACCACCTAAGAATTTAAATTGAATTCCAAAAATTTGTGGAGGTGTTAAATATTGACCTGGTTCGCCACCTGAAGCGCCTGCTAATCCAGGTAAAGAGAAGAATGTAAAAGTATCACAAATAGTTTTTACTGTGTCCGCTTCTGCTGAACTTTTTGGAGTAAAAAGAAACTCAAGATTAAATGTTCTTAGACCTACACCTTTAAACAATAATTGTGTTTGTGGGTTGGTATATTGACCAGCTGCTTGTTGAATGACTGCACCCAATTCACCACCACCTAAGGCGGCACCTGCAACTTTAGCAGCAGCTGCTTTACCGTAATCAGACTTTAAGAATGTATTTGCAAAATCTGCCACAGATTTCATTCCACCAGCTTTTGCAAAATCTCCGTAGGCATTTCCTAAAAGACCTTTATAACCCAATAAATCTGTCATACTAACATCACTATAATTAGCAGTATGTTGTGCAACCAAAGTATCTGGCATATACAAACAAATATTTCCAAGTGCTGGAGCTTTTTTATTTGCAGTTCTGGTATAAGTTTTTGCTTGAATTGCATTAATTACAGAAGGTTTATCTCCATTTAATGCAGCAGATATATTACTTTGAATTCCAGCACTTACTGCTTGGCTGGCTGAATTGATTGCTTGACCTAAATTTGTAGTGCCTGACGCTACATTATTAATTGCAGAAGATAAAGCACTAGTTGCTTGGTTTAATCCATCACTAAAACCTGATTGGTAATCATATACACTAAAAATAACTGCATGACCCATAGTAGGATTTGTAGCTAAATCCGCAGGAAAAGTAAGATTTGTTGAAGCTGTTGTTTGAAACAGAGATGATAATGGTCCCTGTAATTGGGCTAGTGGAATATTAACTCCACCTATATTTGTTGGAATGACTGACAGACCCATGGTTTTCTCTTTTTGGATTGAATATACATATTTATATGGCTTACAAAGGACAATTCATACCAAAATACCCAAAAAAGTATATTGGTGACCCAAATAATATCATCTATCGTTCCTCATGGGAATGTAAGTTGATGTCATGGCTCGACCAGAATCCATCGATTATCTCTTGGGCTTCAGAAGAATTAACCATTCCATACATCTCTCCAATAGATAATCGCAGACACCGATACTTTCCAGACTTCATTGTAAAAATGAGAACCAAAGACGGAACACTCAAAACAATGATGTTAGAAGTTAAACCAAAAAAACAAACAATACAGCCAGAAGTTCGTAAAAGAATTACAAAACAGTATTTAACCGAGGTTCAAACATGGGGTGTCAATCAGGCCAAATGGAAAGCAGCAACAGAATATTGTCTTGACCGTGGTTGGGAGTTTAAACTTATTACGGAAGACCATCTAGGACTCTAACTAAATACTCAAATGGCATCTAAACTTACACAACTCGCAGCTCAAAAGTCCGCAAGAGAACTTCAAACCATGTCCAGAGAATCTTTGGACTGGTTAATGAGAAAAATATCCACGATTAGAGGTCAAGGTAGTATTGCGGATAGTATAGAGGCGGAAAAGAGTAGACACGTTAACCACTTTATGGAAGGTGGTTTATACTGTTATTATTATGACCCAAAGACCAAAGATAAGTTACCATATTATGATATCTTCCCACTTACTTTGGTATTGGAAAGATATAACGATGGTTTTTTAGGTTTAAACCTGCATTATTTGCCACTCCGATACAGATTGGCATTTTTATCCAAACTGATGGATTTCGCCACCTACGATGAGAGAAACAACATACAAAGGTTGCGTGTCACTTATGACATTTTGAAGGCCTCCAAGTCGCTTGTAGAGTTTAAACCATGCATTAAAAGATACTTGACCAGTCAGATTAGGTCAAAAATACTTGCCATTCAGCCAAATGAGTGGGATGTGGCAGCCTTTCTGCCTGTCCAAGACTTCAAAAAGGCAAGAACCGGTAAAGTATGGCAAGAATCAGTAGAACAAATAGGAAAGTAAAATGGCAGGCAATCTTAATCAATTCAAATCGAGTTTTTACACGGAAGTTGCCAGACCGGCAAGGTTTGATGTAACTATACCGGTACCTATTGTTTTGTCACCATATGTTACTGCTGGTAGAAATTTAAGTTTCCGTTGCGAAAATGCAGAAATGCCAGGTAGAACATTCGAAACGACAGAAAGAAAAATTGGTTCTGCGCCGGTTGAAAAGATGCCTTATCATACAACTTATAATGAAATAACTATGACTTTTATTGTTGGTGATGATATGAAAGAAAAGATTTTCTTTGATGCTTGGCAAGAATTGGTTAATCCATCATCTAATTTTAATTTTCAATACAAAGCAAACTATGCGGTTGATGTATCGGTTAATCAATACAGTTCAACAAACAATTTGTCTTATTCGGCCGTATTGAGAGAAGCCTTTCCAATTGCAGTAAATCAATTAGATATGGATTGGTCAAATGAAGGTTACCATAAATTAGCTGTTGTGTTTGCATATACACAATGGCAAAACAATACTGTTCAAAGTCTTGGTCAGAGTTTTGTTCAGGCTGCAACTACTGGATTAGTAAACGATATAACATCATTAAAATTTTGATTTGATAGAGGAGTTTTAAAATGGCTTTACCAAAAATTGATGCACCGGTCTATGACCTTGATTTACCATTATCTAAAAAACAGATTAAATTTAGACCGTTCTTAGTTAAAGAACAAAAAAACTTGATGATGGCCATGGAAGCGGATGATAAAGAAACGATTGAAAGAAACATTCGTCAGGTATTAACAAATTGTACCATTACAGAAGGCATCGATATCGATAAGTTACCAGTAATCGATGTTGAATATTACTTTTTAAACCTTCGTGCAAGGTCTGTTGGTGAGATTGTAGAAAACAAATACGTTTGTACCAATGAAGTTAATGGTGAACAATGTAATAGTAAGATGTTGGCTAAGTTTAATATTTTGGATGTTAAAGTTGAATTTGATCCAGATAGTTCTGATGAGATTAAAATTAACGATAAGATTACTATTAAGATGAAATATCCAGAGTTTTCTTTGGTTAATAAACTTTCTAACAAAGATTCGGCTGTAGATATTGCATTTGAAGTGGTATTAGATAGTATTGATTATATTTTTGATGGTGAACAATATTATTATGCGGCTGAAACACCAAGAGAAGAATTGATGCAATTTATTGAATCTTTGAATCAAGAGCAATTCAGTAAACTAGAAGATTTCTTTAATCATCTACCAAAGATGAACAAGAAGATTGAAATGAAGTGTTCTAAATGCGGTTTTGACCATACGATTAGTATGGAAGGTCTCGAAAGTTTTTTCGTATAATATTTTGTCATGATAACCTGAGAAATTACTATAAAACTAATTTCTCTTTGATGCAACACCATAAGTATTCTCTCACGGAACTTGAAAATATGATACCGTGGGAAAGGGACATTTATATCGCTATGTTGGCTCAGTATATTGAAGAAGAAAATGAAAGAATAAAACAACAAGCTTCAATGAAACGATAGATGGACAACAAAACATTTAAAGAACTATTAAATAAAGGTGAAATCGGTTTAATACTTTCCGATGGTGGTTCACATTTGACGCCACAACAAATGAAAAAGGTCAAAGCGGTATCAAGAGACCTAAGTGATGAACGATTACAGAAAATGGGAGCAGAAATTGCTTCTCAACCTGGTTATCAGGACTTTATGACATTACCATTAATGTCAAAACTATTTCCACAAGCAGTAACTCCCAAAGAAGAAACTCCACAAGAAGTAAAACCTGACGTTGCGCCTGTGGGCAATCAAGAACCAAAAAAAGAAAAAGAAGAAAAAAAGGTTTCTGTTAAACAAAAGAATCTTTTAATTTCTAAAGTCAGTTCTGGTTCAGAAGTTCCAATGAAGGCGAGAGATACTGCGGCCGACATTTTGGCTAAATTATTTAATTTGGAAAGAAACATTGCCAAGTGGGAAAAACAAAAGGCCAAAAAAGATAAAAAGTATAGAAAACAATTAGACGACCAAAAAGAAACACATTTAGAAGAAATAGTTGAAGTTTTAACTGGTAAAAGACCTTCATTGGTTGGTCGCATAACTCGCAAAGTCAAGAAATCTGGTTTCTTAAAATATGGACTTATGGCAGGTGGTGCAATAGGTTCATTTTTGTTGGCTGAAAAAGCACTAGCTAATGTTGATTGGAAAACAGTTATTCCTAATTTTGGTGATAAAGATAAAGAAACTGGTGGTGCAGGTGGTTTGACTTTCAAACAATTATCAAAAGACCAAC
>Ga0007862_1000107_pt1 | contig 27491 bp, 25 predicted proteins | sample CryBogCBH20Aug07_FD_71206 | JGI IMG/M metagenome (GOLD analysis project Ga0007862, IMG submission 71206) | Freshwater microbial communities from Crystal Bog, Wisconsin, USA - CBH20Aug07 | ecosystem: Environmental > Aquatic > Freshwater > Lake | place: Crystal Bog, Wisconsin, USA | collected... | reverse complement strand
AATGGAAGGTTTACGACATCCTGATCGAAGGTGTGAGCCTCCTTCAGAACTATCGGACCAGCTTCAATGACCAGATCGAGCAGGGTCAGTCTATTGACCAGCTCATTGCCAGCCTCGCCGAGAGAAATGCCAGCGCGCTGGCAAATCCCGAGGGCGCCAAAAAGGAAGGCTTATAGCCAGTCCCTCGCCCTGAGGTAGTCTTTGTAAAGAACTTCCTCAGGGCTTCCCGCATCCGGTTGCCAGTTATAGCGCCAATGAGCGACTGGTGGCAGTGACATCAGAATGGACTCGGTGCGCCCGCCCGACTGCAAACCAAAAAGCGTTCCCCGGTCAAAGACCAAGTTGAACTCGACGTAGCGGCCTCGGCGATAGAGCTGAAATTCACGCTCCCGCTCGCCAAAAGGGTGATTCTTGCGGGCCTGTACGATGGGCAGATAAGCCTTGAGATAGTGATCCCCGACGCTTCGAAGGAACTCAAAACTTCTGTCGAAGCCCCACTCGTTGAGATCATCAAAGAAAAGTCCGCCCACCCCACGGGTTTCGTTGCGGTGTTTGAGGAAGAAGTACTCATCGCACCAGCGCTTATATTTCGGGTAAACGTCCTCTCCAAAGGGAATGCAGGCCTCCCGGGCCGTTCGGTGCCAGGCAATCGCGTCTTCCTCGAAAGGATAATAGGGGGTCAGGTCAAAACCACCGCCAAACCACCAGACCGGTGGCTCGCCCTCCTTTTCCGCCATGAAGAAGCGCACGTTGGCGTGCGAGGTTGGAACATAGGGATTTTGCGGGTGGATGACCAGAGAAACGCCCACCGCCTGAAAGCTTCTTCCGGCAAGATCCTGACGATGCGCCGTGGCTGAAGCCGGCAAGGTCTGGCCGATGACGTGCGAGAAGTTGACACCACCCTGCTCCAGAACCTGGCCACCGCGAATCACCCGGGTGCGGCCACCGCCAATCCCGCTGGCGTAGCTCCACTGATCCTCTTCAAAGCGCGCAACCGGTTCTTCGGCTTCAAGGCCTTGGCAGATCCGGTCCTGAAGATCCATCAGGTAGGCTTTGACGGCATCAATGTTAGGGGTATTCATGGGGTGCCTCCGTGGCAGCGGGGTCAATGAATGGGAAAATAGTGTCGCGTGAACCAGGTCGTTGGGTCCGGAGAGGGCAAAATTCTAACACGCGGAGTAGGGTTTCTTGGGTTCAAGGGAGGCGAGATGGCAGGTTGGGGGGACATTTGAGCGCGTTTGGGCGAAATCAAGAGGCAATGGACTATGCCTCATTGCTGCATGTGCTGGATGCGCCTCGTTTTAAGGGGTGGGGGGCTCTTTTGCGCGAACAGATTCCGGCGGCTTTCTCAGATGCACGGCACGGAGACTGGCCACGCTGGCAATCGATCCTGAGCGCATTGCCGGCGGTGCCGGAGATCGTATGTGACTTCAATCAGGCTGCTGTGACGCTTCAAGGGAAGACCGATCCTTCGGTTTTGTCTGCTTTTGAGGAGCTTTTGCGGGCGCTTCATCCTTGGCGAAAAGGGCCTTTTGATCTCTTCGGCATTCACATCGACACGGAGTGGCGCTCGGATTTGAAGTGGGATCGGTTGGCCCAGTCGATTACGCCACTTTATGGGCGCACGGTGCTGGATGTCGGATGTGGCAGTGGATATCACTGCTGGCGGATGCGGGGTGCGGGGGCCGGACGGGTTATCGGCATTGATCCGACCTTGCTCAGTGTGATCCAGTTTCAGGTCCTGCGCCATTTTCTCCCGGACGAACCCGTTGATGTTCTTCCCGTCGGGATAGATGATGTCCCCTCAGGTCTGGGTGTTTTTGATACGGTCTTCTCGATGGGCATTCTCTATCACCGACGATCCCCCTTGGACCATCTTCTGGAGTTACGTGGTCTTCTCCGCTCGGGGGGCGAGTTGGTCCTTGAGACTTTGGTGATTGAGGGCGGCGAGGGGGAGGTTTTGGTACCTCGGGACCGCTACGCACAGATGCGAAATGTCTGGTTTATTCCCAGTTGCCCATCGCTTGAGGCTTGGCTGGTTCGGATGGGATTTAAGAACGTCCGCCTTGTCGATGTGACGCCAACGACTCCCGAGGAGCAGCGATCGACGGATTGGATGCGGTTCAATTCGCTTTCGGATTTTCTGGATCCTCTGGATCAGAATCAAACCATTGAGGGCTTACCGGCGCCTCGTCGTGCGATCTTCATCGCTGAGGCGCCTTAGCGCGGGGAATCCCCTACAATGTCTCGTTTTCCCATCGGTCTTATGCCATGACGCAATCATCCCGTATCGGTTTCATCAGTCTGGGGTGTCCCAAGGCGCTCGTCGACAGCGAACAGATCATGACGAAGCTCAGGTCTGAAGGCTACGATCTCGTGCCGACCTATCGCGATGCGGACCTGGTCGTGGTGAATACCTGCGGGTTTATCGACGCCGCGGTTGAGGAGTCCCTCGACGCGATTGGAGAGGCCCTGCGGGAGAATGGCAAGGTCATCGTGACCGGCTGTCTGGGGGCGCGTGAGGAGGAGATTCGAGCGCGACATCCTCAAGTCCTAAAAATTACCGGGGCCCATGCCTATGAGGCGGTGGTGGAGGCGGTGCATGAGCATTTGCCACCTGCACATGATCCTTTCATTGATTTGGTGCCGCCGGAAGGCATCAAGCTGACGCCCCGTCATTATGCGTATCTCAAGATTTCTGAGGGCTGTAACCATCGGTGCACCTTTTGCATCATTCCCTCGCTTCGCGGCGATCTTGTCAGTCGTCCCGTGGGCGAGGTGCTGCAGGAGGCGGAGCGGTTAGTCTCGGCCGGCGTCAAGGAGCTTTTGGTCGTCTCGCAGGACACCAGTGCCTACGGCGTGGATCGTCGTTACCGGACGGACTTCTGGAATGGTCGGCCTGTCAAAACGCGCTTCTATGAACTCGCACAGGCGCTCGGCGGGCTGGATGCATGGGTCCGTCTCCATTACGTTTACCCTTACCCTCATGTCGATGAGGTCATCCCGTTGATGGCCGAGGGGCTGATTCTGCCTTACCTTGATATACCCTTCCAACACGCCAGTGAACACATTCTCAAGGCCATGAAGCGGCCTGGGGATACTTCCAATATTTTGGCCCGGATCCGAAAATGGCGGGAGATCTGCCCGGATCTGACGATTCGAAGCACCTTCATTGCCGGTTTTCCCGGGGAGACCGATGAGGATTTCGAGGAGCTTTTGGACTTCCTTGATCAGGCGCAACTCGATCGGGTGGGCTGTTTTGCCTACTCACCGGTGGAAGGGGCCAAGGCCAATGAATTACCGGGGGCGGTTCCTGAAGAGATCAAGGAAGAGCGACTGGCCAGGCTGATGGCGTTTCAGGAGGAAATCAGTGCGTCCCGCTTGGAGGCGCGCGTCGGCCACAAAGAGACCGTGGTGATTGATGAAGTGGTCGAGGAGGGGGCCGTGGGTCGGACCCGATATGACGCCCCGGATATTGACGGACAGGTTTTCATTGATGGGGCCACCCACCTCAAGGTGGGTGACCGCGTCGAAGTCATCATCGAGGAGGCGGACGAGCACGATCTTTGGGCGCATCTCGCTCCATCCGCCAGCGCGCCTTAAGGCTTAGTGGTGATGGCCGCCCGGACCGTGCACGTGGCCATGATCCAGTTCTTCAGCCGTTGCATCCCGGACGTCGGCAATTTCGACATCAAAGATCAGGGTGATGCCAGCCATCGGGTGGTTTCCGTCCAGTGTGACTTCGTCCCCTTCGACGGAAACCACGGTCACCAGCTGAATGCCTTCCGGGGACTGTGCCTGAAACTGCATGCCGGGCTTGATGTCATCCACGCCCTGAAACGCACTGCGCGGGACGGACTGAACCATGCTGTCATCTCTCTCACCATACCCATCGGCCGGGGCAACAGTGACCTTGAGCTTTTCCCCTTTACTCAGACCAGCCAGCGCGTTCTCAAGACCTGGAATAATGTTGCCGTGGCCATGAATGTACGCAAGGGGTTCCTGATTTTCTGAGCTATCCAGAATCTGGCCTGCCTCATTCGTCAGGGTATAGTGAATGGAGACGACCTTCTGGTTTTCAATCTGCATGGTAGTGATCCTTGGGATGGTGAATACGCAATGATAGCGGGAATTACCTTGACCGGGGCAGCCGCGTGCTTTTGCATGCCATGATTCCTGTAGGCTAGAATCGTCCGAATATTCGTTTTATTCCCTTAACGTATCACCGAGAGAATCTGGCTATTCTCAGCATCATCAAGCGGCTCTTCGGATCCCATTCGACCCCGACCCCCTCCAAACCCTTGGCAGAGGCGCCGGTTTTAGGGGGCGAAGGTCTCCCGCGGGTCTACACGCGTTCCGAGCACAACATCTCGAGGACCTTGATCAGCGAAAATGCGCTGAAGGTGCTCTATCGCCTCAAGAAAGAGGGCTATCAGGCCTATTTGGTCGGTGGCTGTGTCAGGGATCTTCTCCTGGGGCGTGAACCCAAAGATTTCGATGTTGTCACGGATGCAAGTCCCGAGGAAGTTCGGCAGGTCTTTAGGAACTGTCGCCTGATTGGACGGCGTTTTCGCCTGGCCCATGTCCACTTCGGACAGGAAATTATTGAAGTAGCAACCTTCCGGGCGCTTGAGGCTGAAGCCGAGCATACCGAGCGGGTGACGCATAATGGCCGAATCCTCAGGGATAACGTATTCGGCTGCATCGAGGAAGACGCCTTCCGGCGCGACTTCTCGGTCAATGCCCTCTACTACAATATCAAGGACTTCTCTGTCGTCGACTATGTCGGCGGCATGGATGATCATCGGGCCGGAATGATGCGGCTGATTGGAAACCCGGAAAAGCGGTATCGGGAAGATCCGGTCCGAATGCTTCGCGCGGTTCGTTTTGCCGTCAAACTCGGATTTACGATCCATCCGGACTCCGCTGAGCCCATTCCGAGACTCGCCCACCTTTTGCAGGAGATTCCTCCGGCACGTCTTTTTGATGAAATCATCAAGTTGATGCTGTCAGGCTATGGTGTCCAAACCTTTGAACAGCTTCGTCATTTCGGATTGTTTGGGGCATTGTTTCCCGATACCGATAAGGCGTTGGGCCGGATTCCTGAGGGGCATCCGCTGACCTTTCTCGCAAAGTCACTGGAGCGGACGGACGAGCGCATCACCGATCACAAGCCGGTCACGCCCTATTTCCTCTTTGCAGCGTTGCTTTGGGAGCCTGTTCGCCTTCGCGCCAGCAAGCTGATCGAGAGCGGACAAAATTCGATTCTGGCCTATCAGGATGCAGGCGATGAGGTGATTCGCCGCCAGCTCAAATGGATCGCGATTCCCAAAAGCATCGCACTCCCGGCACGCGAGGTCTGGGCCATGCAGCCCCGTTTTGAGATGACTCAGGGCGGTCGGGCGTTTCGGTTGCTGACGCATCCAAAATTCCGGGCAGCCTATGACTTTTTGTTGCTCCGGGCAGAAACGGGCGAAGCGGATCCGGCGCTTGCCGACTGGTGGACTCGATTCCAGTCGGCCGATGAGGCGGAACAGAAATCCATGATCCGAACCGGGGGTGGGAATCGCCATTCATCCCGAAACCGGACCCGTAAGCGGCGCACGCGCCGTAAGCCGAACAACAATGCCCCTACCCCCTGAGGGGGCGTCAACGCTCTGCGTGATCGGTCTCGGCGGCAATCTCGATGCCCCTGCAGATCGGGTTCGGCGTGCCCGGAAGGCGCTGGCCGGTAGCGAAGGGATTCGAGAAGTCGCTTTCTCAAGTCTCTACAGAAGTCGCCCCATGGGCCCGCAGGATCAACCGGATTACGTGAATGCGGTCATGGCGATCGAGACGGACCTTGAGCCTTTGGCGCTTCTGGATCGCCTTCAGGCCATTGAGGTTCTGGAGGGGCGGGTACGAATCGGTGAGCGCTGGGGCCCTCGGACCCTTGATCTTGATCTTCTGGTCTTCGGAAATCAGGTGATTCAGCACCCGAGGCTTACCGTGCCTCATCCGGGACTTGCCGTTCGAGAGTTCGTGTTACACCCTCTTGCCGAAATTCTTCCAGATCTCGACGTTCCAGGTGTGGGGCGTATCCGTGAACTGGCCGAGCAATGTCCTCACAATGGTATTGAGGTTCTGGTCCTATGACTCCCAATCGTCGAGCGCTGGTGGTGCCCGATCTTAAGAAAATGAAGCGGGATGGGAAGCCGATCGTTGCCCTGACAGCCTATGATGCGACCTTTGCCAGAGCGATGGATGATGCCGGCATTGATGTCATCCTGGTGGGTGACTCTCTGGGTATGGTGATTCAAGGGCATGGCACCACGCTCCCCGTGACGCTGGATCACATGGTCTACCACGCAGCCGCTGTTGCGCGGGGAAGTCGTCGGGCGATTCGCATGGTCGATCTCCCCTTCATGAGCTATGCAACGCCTGCGGATGCCCTTGCCAGCGCAGCGAGGCTCCTGCGCGAAGGGGAAGCCCACATCGTGAAGCTTGAGGGCGGTGAATCGCGGCTTGATGTCGTTCGTGCGCTCACCCGGGAGGGGGTGCCGGTGGCAGGGCATCTAGGGCTGCTCCCGCAATCGGTTCTTCGGCTTGGGGGGTACACCGTTCAGGGGCGGGATTCCGCGAGCGCCGAAGCCTTGGTGGAGGATGCAAAGCATCTGGAAGAGGCGGGCGCGGCTGTCCTGATTCTGGAATGTATCCCCGCGGGGCTGGCCGAAAGAATTACCCAGTCCATTTCGATTCCAACGATTGGAATCGGCGCGGGACTTGGTTGTGATGGGCAGGTCCTCGTCCTGACGGATATGCTGGGTCTCTCTTCCAAATGCCCCAAGTTCTGCAAAGACTTTCTTGAGGGGGCAACGTCGATTTCTGATGCCTTGGGCTGTTACGTTGAGGCTGTCAGGACTCGGAATTTTCCAAGGCCTGAACATGCCTTTGGCTGATCTACTTCCCTAATGAAACAGATTCAAAGGCTATCGGAGCTCCGCCGGGAAATCGCGGCCTTCAGAATGGCGGGAGAAAAGATTGCCCTGGTCCCCACGATGGGCAACCTGCACCCAGGGCATCTTCGGTTGGTCAGTGAGGCGAGGCGTTTGGCCGAGCGCGTGGTCGTCACCGTCTTCGTCAATCCGACGCAGTTTGGGCCGGGGGAGGATTACGCCAGCTATCCAAGGACGCCCGAAGCGGATATTGCCGCCTTGACTCAGGCCGGGGCTGATCTCCTTTTCATCCCTGAAGTCCACGAGGTCTATCCTCATGGCCTGGGATCCCTGACCTGGGTCGAGGTGCCGGGTCTTTCTGAGGAGCTTTGCGGTGCGTTTCGGCCCGGCCATTTTCGAGGGGTCGCAACCGTCGTCCTCAAGCTTTTCAACATGGTCACCGCCGATATCGCCATCTTTGGTGAGAAGGACTACCAGCAGTTGACCATCATTCGCCGAATGGTCGCTGATCTGAATCTCCCGCTGACAATTCACGGGGTCCCCACCGTGAGAGAGTCTGACGGGCTGGCTATGAGCTCAAGAAATGCCTATCTGAACGCCACCGAACGCAAGAGTGCGGCTTTTCTCTATGCGACGCTCAAGTCTTCGGTGAAGGCGCTGATGTCGGGCAATCGGCTGATCATGGAGATTGAAGCCTCCGCTTCCAGTGCCTTGGAAGCCCAGGGGTTCAAGGTCGATTATGTCGCGGTGCGGCGCAGTTCGGATCTGGCCCCACCCCATCCAGAGGACGATGCGAGCGCACTGATAATTCTGGTCGCAGCGCGACTGGGGAAAACCCGGTTGATCGATAACCTTCGTCTTTCAGGCGAGATTTAGCCTAACGCTCGACAAGATCGTCCAGTCGGCGGCCCAGCGCTGATTCAATGAGGTCCTGGCGGACAAAGTGCTGGGCCTCGTTGCGGACAAAGTCAGCAAACTCCGTGGCAATGGCTGAAAGCCGTTTCCCCGCCCGATGCACCATGAACCATTGTCGGATGATGGGGAACGCCTCGACATCCAAGATGGTCAATCTTCCGCTCTCCAGTTCTCGATCCAGCGTATGGATGGAGACGATGCCGAGTCCTAACCCTTCCTCTACGCCCTGTTTGATCGCCGTATTGGTGTTCATTTCCATGCTGACCGTCAGGTGAACGCCTCTTTCCCCCAGGAATCGCTCCACGGAGTTTCGCGTCCCTGATCCGATTTCACGCATGATGAAATTCTCGTGACTGAGTTCAGATAAGGGAATGTTTTTTCGCCCAGCCAGAGGATGGTCGCTGGGTGCAATGATGACCAGCGGATTAATCAGGAAGGACTCGGTTTCAAGGTCTTGTTGATCCGGGGGTTGCCCCATCAAGAGGAGATCAGCTTCATTGTCTTCCAGATTCTGAAGAAGACCCTTCCGGTTGGTGACCTTGAAGCTGACGCGCACCTTGGGGTGACGGCGACAAAATTCCCCCAGCAGGCGAATGGCGAAGTAATGGACCGTGTTGGCGACCGAGACCTTCAGTCGACCCGCCTCAGTCCCCTTCATTTCCTCGATCAGTGCTTCTGCTTCATCGAGTTGATGGGCAATCGATCGGCTCAGCTGGTAAAGCTCCTCCCCAGCCTGAGTCAGATAAATCTTTTTTCCAAGGCGCTCGAACAGGGGAAGCCCGATAGCCTCCTCCAGTTGGCGGATCTGCATCGAGACGGCCGGCTGAGTCAGGTAAAGTTCTTCGGCAGCTCGGGTAAAGCTCAGTCTTCGCGCGACGCGCTCGAAAACCTGGAGCTGTCTCAGGGTGATGTTCATGGCCTTTTCTCTTGATTCATAAGCCTGAAGTTATCGTTCAGGTAAGTAAGTCTTACTTCTCCTTATACGAGTCTCCCCGTAGAGTGTCCAGCCCAATTCCACTGGGAGGATGCCTCAGGTTCCTCTCCCAGACTCAGGATCAGGTACTGATGTCGCGCGTAACACGCTATGGTGATATGGATCGTGACAAAATAGTGCTTCCTGATGGATAATTGTCCGTTCCGAATTCATTAACAATCTTAGAAGGAGAGCAACATGCCGTCGCGCCGAGAACTTGCGAACGCCATCCGCGCATTAAGCATGGACGCCGTACAAAAGGCTAATTCCGGTCACCCGGGTGCGCCTATGGGTATGGCTGATATTGCTGAGGTTCTGTGGAATGACTATATGCGCCACAACCCGGCAAATCCGAGCTGGCCGGACCGGGACCGTTTCGTCCTGTCCAACGGCCATGGCTCCATGCTGATCTACTCCCTGCTTCACCTGACCGGCTACGCCGTTCCAATCGAAGAACTGCAGCGTTTCCGCCAGTTGCATTCGAAGACTCCTGGTCATCCGGAATATGGCTACACCCCGGGCGTTGAAACCACTACGGGTCCGCTGGGTCAGGGCATCACCAATGCGGTGGGCATGGCGATCGCAGAGCGTACTCTGGCTGGTCACTTCAACCGCCCAGGTCATGAAATTGTCGACCACAACACCTACGTCTTCCTTGGCGATGGTTGCTTGATGGAAGGGATTTCTCATGAAGCCTGCTCGCTGGCTGGCTCTATGAAGCTCGGCAAGCTGATTGCCTTCTACGATGACAACAACATCTCCATTGATGGCGAAGTCCGTGGCCATGGTGATGTGACCGGTTGGTTCCTGGATAACACCCCCAAGCGTTTTGAAGCCTACGGCTGGCATGTTATCCCCAAGGTTGACGGCCATGATCCTGAAGCTATCAAGAAGGCGATCGATGAAGCGCGTTCCGTTACGGATCGTCCTTCCATTATCTGCTGTCAGACCATCATCGGTTTTGGTTCCCCGAACAAGCAGGGCAAGGAAGAGTGCCACGGCGCCGCTCTGGGTAACGATGAAATTGCTCTGACCCGCGAAAATCTGGGCTGGAAGCATGCACCCTTTGAAATCCCGGCAGATGTATACGAAGGTTGGGATGCCAAGGAGATCGGTGCCAAGGTTGAAGGCGACTGGAATGACCGCTTTGAAAAGTACCGTCGCGAGCACCCGGAACTGGCCGCTGAGTTTGAACGTCGTATTGCCGGCGAATTGCCGCGTGATTGGGCTGAAAAGTCAGCTGCGTTCGTCGCTGCGGTTAACGCCAAGGGTGAAACGATTGCAACCCGTAAGGCTTCACAGAACAGCTTGAATGGCTATGGTCCTCTGCTGCCTGAACTTTTGGGTGGTTCCGCTGACCTTGCGGGTTCCAACCTGACTCTTTGGTCCGGTTGCCGTGATGTGAATGCCCCGGGTCATACCGGTAACTACGTTTACTACGGTGTTCGTGAGTTCGGTATGGCGGCGATCATGAACGGTATCACCGTTCACGGCGGCTTTATCCCCTACGGCGCGACCTTCCTCATGTTCTCTGAATACGCGCGCAACGCGCTGCGTATGGCCGCTCTGATGAAGATCCGCACCATCTTTGTCTTTACCCATGACTCCATCGGTCTGGGTGAAGATGGTCCGACCCATCAGCCAGTTGAGCAGACGGCGACCCTCAGAATGATCCCGAACATGGATGTCTGGCGTCCGTCCGATGCGGTAGAAAGCGCGGTTAGCTGGAAGTCTGCGATTCAGCGCAAGGATGGTCCGTCCACCCTCGTGTTCTCTCGTCAGAACCTCATGCATGTTGCGCGCACTGCTGAGCAGATCGCTGCAATTGAAAAGGGCGGTTACGTTCTTTCTGATAGCGAAGGTGCACCGGAAGCCATCATCATTGCGACCGGTTCAGAAGTTGAATTGGCCATCAAGTCCAAGGAAGCCATGGGCGACAAGGGCAAGAAGGTTCGCGTGGTCTCTCTGCCCTCGACGGATGTGTTCGAGCGTCAGAGCCAGGCTTATCGCGACTCCGTTCTGCCGCCTTCAGTGACTCGTCGTCTCGTTGTTGAGGCGGGTGTCACCGATTCATGGTGGAAGTACGCCGGTTCCAACGGCAAGGTTCTGGGTCTGGACCGCTTTGGCGAATCTGCACCGGCAGGCGAACTCTTCAAGGAGTTCGGCTTCACGGTTGAGAACGTCATCAAGCACGTCGAAGGCCTGTTCTGATCATGGCAGCAGGGTGGCCCCTAGGGCCACCCTGTCTTGTTCAAGCTTTTACGAGAACTCATCATGGCGCTAATCTCACTTAGACAGCTCCTCGATCACGCCGCTGAGCACAGCTACGGCGTCCCGTCTTTTAACGTTAACAACCTTGAGCAGATCCAGGCGATCATGGAAGCCGCTCAGGAAACCGAGAGCCCAGTGATTGTTCAGATCTCTGCGGGTGCTCGAAAGTATGCAGGTGAAGCATTCCTGCGTCACCTGATGTACGCTGCGCTGGAAACCTATCCGGAAATCCCGATCTGTATCCATCAGGATCATGGTGCCTCACCGGCGGTCTGTTTCCGTTCCATTCAGAGCGGTTTCAGTTCAGTCATGATGGATGGCTCCTTGCTCGAAGATGCAAAGACCCCGTCCTCTTATGAATACAATGTGGAAGTGACCAGCCGCGTAGCCTCTCTCGCTCATGCGTGTGGCGTTTCAGTTGAAGGTGAATTAGGTTGTCTGGGCTCTTTGGAGCACGGCGATGCCGATCACTCCAAGCTGCTCACCGATCCTGAGGAAGCGGCAGACTTCGTGAAAAAGACCAAGGTTGATGCTCTGGCAATCGCCATTGGTACCTCTCACGGTGCATACAAGTTCACCCGTCCTCCGACCGGCGAGATCCTGGCTATCGAGCGGATCAAGCAGATTCATGCGCGCATTCCTGGTACCCACCTTGTCATGCACGGCTCATCGTCTGTTCCGCAGGATTGGCTGCAGATCATCAATGAATACGGTGGCGCCATGGGCGAAACCTACGGCGTTCCTGTCGAAGAAATCGTTGAAGGCATCAAGCACGGTGTTCGCAAGGTCAATATCGATACCGACCTCCGTATGGCCTCTACGGGTGCCATTCGTAAGTTCTTTGCTGAGAACAAGAAGGAATTCGATCCCCGTAAGTTCTTGACCGCTGCGACCAAGGGCATGAAGCAGATCTGTAAGGATCGCTACGAGGCGTTTGGTACGGCAGGCAACGCCGGTAAGATCAAGCCGGTTACGCTGGCTGAGATGACCGACCTTTACGCTGCGGGCAAGCTGGATCCTGTGATCAAGTAAGTCTCGAGTCGTTCCAGAAAAAAGGTGGGCTTTGTCCCACCTTTTTTTTACCCAAAGCAAAGGCCACATTGGCTCGGATAGGGGTGGTGGCCCCGATGGATGGGGCACAAAAAAACCGGCCGGAGCCGGTTTTTTTGTAGTAAGTCCGAATGGATTACTCGAGGTTCGCGTGACGACCGCGCATCTCTTCTTCGGGGATCCCTTTCTCATGGATGATATGAGAGATGGTGGCCTCAAGGAAGGTGAGCGTCGACAGTTCGAAGACGGTGCCCATCGGCATGCCGACTACCTTGGTATACATTTCCGGCTTGCCGATCGTGATCACACGGTCTGACATGTCGCCCAAGGTGGAGCTCGTCCGGGAGGAAATAAGGACCAGCTTGGCCCCAAGTTCCTTTGCGCGCTTTGCGAACGCCAGCATGGTTTCAGTTTCGCCAGAACCCGAAATCACAATCAGCAGGTCATCCTTGCTGATGCTAGGGGTGACGATCTCTCCCACCACGAAAACGTTGTAACCGCCGTGCATAAGACGCATGGCGAAAAAGCGAGCGACCAGAGCGGAGCGACCGGCGCCCGCAATAAAAATGCGGGACGCCGAATCAACCAAGCCCGTCAACTCTTTGTCGAGTGCGACATCGGTAGCATCAAGGATGCTATCAATCTTGTCGAGAATGAGCCGACGATGACCCATCTTACGCTGCCTCGATCAGGCCGCGGATTTCGCGAGCTGCATCAGCCGGGTTCGGTGCGCCGTAGATGGCTGCGCCGACAACAACGATGCCAGCGCCTGAGCGCGCAACCTGCTGAGCGGTGGACTGCTTGATGCCACCAGCAACAGAAATGCGAACCGGGAGGCCAAGCTTCGCAACGAGCTGAAGGTCAGCAAAAGGAGTCTGGCCAGCAGCCTGAGCGTCGAGACCGGTGTGAACACCGATGATCTGAGCGCCGAGCTTTGCAGATTCACGTGCACAGCCCGCCTTGTCAGGTACGTTGATCAGGTCAACCTGAACTTCAGCGTTGTACTTGTTGGCAGCCTTGATGACGCCAGCGATGGTCGGGAGACCAGAAACGCCAAGTACGGTCACGATGTCTGCGCCCGCTTCAAAGAAAGGAGAAGCTTCGTATTCGCCAGCATCCATGGTCTTGAGGTCAACGAGGATCAGCTTGTTCGGGAACTTCTTCTTGAGTTCACGGACGAGCGGAAGACCGTTAGCCTTGATGTTCGGGGTGCCGATTTCAAGAACGTCGACGTAGGGAGCCGCCAGAGTAGCGAGCTTGAAGGTGGTGGCGTTGTCCAGGGAGTCCAGAGCCAACTGAATTAATGGTCTTGCCATTGTTATCTCTCCGATAGTCTAGTTTATGGTTAGTTAAAAGCTCGCGTGCGATGCATAAAAAATTAATGCACTGTTTCCGAATTTAAGTCAGAAGTCCGTTTTCTGTCAACACGCGTTCCGAGTTTGATCAAGGAGCGCGTACGGACTCTCTGATCGTTGCCGGTACTAGACCCCTTCAGGACGAACCTTCAGGGGTCCTAAGGGAGCGGGGAAGGGATCGGATCCCTTCCGCATTCCCACAAATCAAAACCGTCGATTATGCTGCAAGCCCTTGAGCTTTCAGGTACTTGGAGACGCCGGTTTCCGCAGGCGCTGCAACAGCTGCGGGAACGGCTGCATCGATGTACTTCTGAACGCCCGTCGGACCCTTTGCTGCAGGCGCAGCGGCTGCAGGGGCCGCAGCAGGCTTGGCTTCTGCAGGCAGAGAGGCAAGGTACTTTGCAACGCCCGTCTGAGCCGCAGCCGGGGCTGCAGCCGGAAGAGAAGCGATGTACTTTGCAACGCCGGTCTGTGCGGCTGCTGCAGGAGCAGCGGCAGCGCTACCGGCCTGGCTGGCAAGGTACTTTTCAACGCCGGTCTGGCCCGTTGCAGCAGCCGGAGCCTGAGGCGCCACAGCAGGCGCAGCGGCTGCAACCGCGGGGCCTTTCTTGCGGGTCAGGAAGAAGGCAGCTGCCGCAACGCCAAGGCCCGCCAAAAGGTAGGTCAGGTTAGATGAGTCTTCAGCGGGAGCCGCTACTGCCGGAGTAGATGACGTGTACTTCGTTTCGCTCTTCGATGAGTTGCTAGAAGAAGAGGAAGACGAAGACGAAGCGCTGGTGCTGGATGACGGGGTGCTCGAGGTCTTGGCGATCAGTTCCTGATCCTGCTTGATGATTTCAGGCTGGAAGTCAGCGGCCGGATACTGCGTCTCAGCGCCGACCATCGGGCTTGAGATCATCAGGGCCACGAGTACGCTTTTCGTCAGATTACGAACTTTCATGTCTTTCCCCTCGAGATGAATTAGTTTGATTATGGCCCCAGAAGGGCAGGGAGCGTAGGTTATCGCTCGTGCAAGTATAAGGTGGCATTCTGTCAAATGGAATATCCGCCCCGCTTTCCCTTCGGAAGCCGCTGAAGCTCCCGGTTTGTCTGGCCTTTTGCCTTAGGTCATCGACTCTAGGAGACGGGGTAGTTCATCCATGTGGTGAAAAACCCTTGCGCCTAGCATCTTGAGATCATTGCCATCATGCCGGGGCGCATAGCCAAAGACAGTCATTCCAGCAGCGATACCGCCTCTCACCCCAAAGGCGCTGTCTTCGACGACGGCACATTTTGTGGGTTCATACCCCATTTTCTCGGCAGCAAAGAAGAAAAGCCCAGGATCGGGCTTCCAGCTCTGACACTCATAGGCACTGAAGACGGAACGGCCAAAATAGGGCAATAGTCCCGTGACACCAAGACTGATCTCCATTTTCTCGTGCGGGCCGTTTGAGGCAACGCAGCGGGGAATATGGATGGTCTCAAGGAAGTTGAGGACCTCAGGGACCCCGGGCATACACTCGAGTCGCTCCGCGAAAGCGACAGCCATGTCTTCGCGAAGCCTATCCAGGAATGCAGGCGGCAACGGATATCCCAGTCGTTCTTCGATGAGCGTCAAGGTGTCCGCCATTTTGCGTCCGGCAAATGTGGCCAGAGCCTCGTCCAGCGTGATCGGATGGCCCATCGTCTGGAGGCTTTCAACAATTACCTGATTTCCAACCCGCTCGGTATCGACCAGAGTGCCATCACAATCGAAAATGACGAGATCGAAAGGGCGCATGCTAGTTTTCAACCGGAGTGAGCGCGGCATATGCCAGCATGAGCCACTTAACGCCACTTTGCGCGAAGCTGACCTGAACCCGAGCCTGATTGCCCTCACCCTCTGAATGGAGAATCACACCGGTTCCAAACTTGGCATGAACCACCTGCTGGCCAATACGTAAACCAGTTTTACTCTGATCGCTGCTGGCTCGAAATTCATTCATTGAGCGGGTGGCAGGGCTTCCCATACGAACCGGTTCAATCAGCGACGCGGGAATTTCCCGGAGAAATCGTGAGGGTCTTGGGTAGGTTTCCTTGCCGTAAAGTCGCCTTGATTCTGCATGGCAGAGCACCAGTTTCTTGCGGCCCCGGGTTAAGCCGACGTAGCAAAGGCGCCGCTCCTCTTCGAGGCGGCCTGGGTCCTCCAGCGACTGTAGGCTGGGAAACAGGCCTTCTTCAAGGCCGACCAGAAAAACCAGTTCAAACTCGAGTCCCTTGGCCGCATGCAGGGTCATCAGTTGAGCGCAGTCATTGGAAGGGTCGGATTGGCTTTCACCTGACTCGAGGGCTGCATGGGCCAGAAATTGGTCAATGACAGGCAGCTCAGGGTCCAGTTGAGGCTCATTTTCAAACTGCCGTGTCGCGTTGATGAATTCGGCCAGATTTTCCACGCGTTGCTCCGCTTGTTCCCCCCGCTCTTTCCGGTAATGCTCAAGGAGGCCTGAGCGGACCAGAAGGTCGGATGCTCTAGCAGAAAGTCCGAGGTCGGTGCTGCTGGTAATCAAATCTTCCAAAAGGGCGATAAAGGCGTTGAGGGGGTTTCTGGCTCGGCCAGGCAATGCATCATCGGCTGCGATTCGCTGGGTAGCCTCCCACAGTGAGATGCTTTCATGGCGTGCAAGAGCCCTAATGAGGTCAAGGCTTTTGGGGCCGATGCCCCGAGTTGGGGTATTGATGATGCGCTCAAAGGAGGCGTCATCGTTCGGGTTGCTGACCATACGAAGGTAAGCAAGCGCATCCTTGATCTCTTGACGTTCAAAAAAGCGCAGGCCGCCATAGACACGATAGGGAATGCCCAGGGCGATGAGTTTTTCTTCAAATTGCCGAGACTGGGCATTGGAGCGGTAAAGGATTGCGCATTCCCTCCGGAGGTTCCCTTGTTCGGCCCAGGCCTGAATTTTACGGGCAACGAAATGGGCTTCGTCCTGCTCATTAAAGGCGGTATAGAGGGATACGGCCTCCCCTTCGGAGTCTTCTGTCCAAAGCTCCTTCCCCAAGCGGTCGCTGTTATGGCTGATCAGCGCGTTGGCTGCGGCCAAAATGGTTCCGGTTGAGCGATAGTTCTGCTCCAGACGAATCAGCTCGTGATGTCGATAGTCTTTCTGGAATTTTTGAAGGTTCTCGACTTGGGCGCCCCGCCAGCTATAGATGGACTGGTCGTCATCGCCGACCACGAACAGATTTTGCTCGGGTTCAGTCAGGAGCCTGAGCCAGGCATATTGAATTCGATTGGTGTCCTGAAATTCATCGACCAGCACGTGTTTAAACTTTCGGCGATAAAAGTCGAGTAGCTCCTGATTTTCCTGAAGAAGTTCGAGGCAGCGCAGTAAGAGTTCGGCAAAATCGACCAATCCAGAGCGGTCGCACTGTTCCTCGTAGGCGCGATAGATCGCGAGCATCTGGCGCTCAAAGGGGTCACCGGGCGCGGGAAGATTTCGGGCGCGACGGCCTTCCTCCTTTTGCGCATTGATGTACCACTGCACCTGTCGAGGTGGCCAGCGGGTGTCATCCAGCTCAAGGCCTCTAATGATGCGTTTGATAATCCGCTGCTGATCATCAGAGTCCAAGATTTGAAATGCCGGTGGGAGTCGCGCTTCCTGGGCATGACGCCTGAGCAGCCGATGGGCGAGACCATGAAAGGTTCCGATCCAAAGGTCCCGCGTCGGAATCGACAGGAGATCCTCGATGCGCGTTCGCATTTCCCGGGCTGCCTTGTTGGTGAAGGTGACGGCGAGAATCCGTTGGGGAGGGATGGATTCTGCTTGGATGAGCCAGGCAATTCGATGCACCAGCACCCGGGTTTTACCGCTGCCTGCCCCGGCCAAAACCAGGAGGGATGGGACCTCTGCGCAGACTGCTCGGCGTTGCGCCGCGTTAAGAGGCTCTACAATTGAGGTGATATCCATGCTGCATTTTAGCCGAATCGCCTTGATTGGCTGAGAGTAAGCAAGCACAATTGCCAACCTGAAGCCCAATTCTCACCCGGAGGTCCCTATGAGCTTTGATTACAAACGCGCGATGAAGCGTGAATTCAATGTCGGCAGCAAGGAGCAGCGGATTCGCTACGGCGCCGGTATTGGACTGGTTCTGGTCTCCGTATTCCTCGCCAACATCGCCATGTTGTTGATCGGGGTCGTTTTGATCGTGACTGCAAAACTGCAATGGTGCCCGGCCTACTCGGGGCTTTCGAAAAGCAGTGTTCTCCCGGGTGATGAGCCTCCGGCGCCGAGCACTCCTCATCATTGAGCCCCTTTGTGAGGCGCTGAGCGATCAGTGCCCTCGTCCTCAAATGCCCGCATCAGCGGGCATTTTTGTTTTCTGGGCAGACGCCCATCAAGTCCCCAGTCCCTTCGATCCTTTCTGAGTTTCCCGTCCTGAATCTGGATGCCTCGTCGAGACATCCTTTTTCCGGTGCCAGATCCGCAAAAAAACTTAACCCATTGATTTATTGGTCTCTCCTCGCTTGAGAGGTGCGTCTGGATGCCTACCAAAAAACAACCACTTGACTTGTGGGGTGACACTTTCTATATTCGCGTAAAAGTGGGGAGAAGTGGGTAAAAGTGGTAGGAAATGGGGAGTAAGGGGGCAAGGTGTTCAGAGGCGTCAGTGCAATCAATCTCGACGACAAGGGGCGATTAGCGGTTCCTACCCGCTATCGCACCGAGTTGGGTGATTGCTGTGATAACCAGTTGGTTGTCACGGTAGGCCTCGACAAGTGCCTGCTGCTTTATCCGCTGCCGGAATTCGAAGAGATTGAGCGCAAGCTCGTAAAGCTTCCGGCACTGAATAAAAAGGCCAAGCGGTTGCAGCGTCTCCTGATTGGGCACGCCACGGAATGTGAGCTCGACGGTCAGGGGCGCTTCCTGATTCCTGAGCCGCTGAGAAATTTCGCTGGACTGGAGCGTCGGGTGGCGCTGATCGGTCAGGGCAACAAATTCGAGATTTGGGACGAGGCCGGGTGGGTCGCTGCCCGTGATGAGTGGATTGACGAAGAGCAGGCAGACGATGAGGAGCTCTCTCCGGAGCTTGGTGCGTTGTCTCTCTGATGGACAACGCCAGTTCATCGCATGTTTCGGTCCTGCTGACTGAAAGTGTCGCAGCACTGAAGCTTGAGCCGGAGGACTGCGCAGTTGATTGCACGTTTGGCCGAGGAGGACACAGTCGGTTGCTTCTTGATCAGCTTGGGCCCTCTGGGCGGCTGCTGGCAATGGACAAGGATCCACAGGCGGTGGCATCCCTGGAAGCGCGGGCCTTAGTTGAAGAAGGGCGATTTGAAATTCGCCACGGAAGTTTTGCAGGGCTCTCCCGTGAGGTTGAGAGCTTGGGTTGGACGGGGAAGGTTGCGGGGGTCTTGATGGACCTTGGGGTCTCTTCTCCTCAGCTTGATGAGGCTGAGCGTGGATTCAGCTTTATGCGGGAAGGACCCTTGGACATGCGGATGGACTCCAGTTCGGGGGAGACCGCTGCCGAGTGGCTGAGCCGTATATCAGAAGCTGAACTTGCGAATGTGCTTTGGCGGTGGGGTGAGGAGCGATTCTCAAGACGCATTGCTGCCGCGGTTGTGGCCAAACGTCGGGAAAAACCGCTTCAAACCACGCGAGATCTGGCAAGCCTGATCGAGTCGGTCGTGCCGAGCCGGGAAATTGGCAAGCATCCGGCAACCCGAAGTTTTCAGGCGATCCGAATTGCGGTGAACCGAGAGCTTGAGGATCTGGAGACCGCATTGGATCAGGCGATTGACGTATTAAAGCCGGGTGGCCGATTAGCCGTGATTTCCTTCCATTCACTGGAAGATCGGATTGTGAAGCGGTTTATCAGGGATCAGGAGCGGGGCTGGAGTCACGGTCAGGCGCCGCACCCCATGGCGGCCCCAGCGGTCTCCCGCCTGAAGCGGATCGGCAAGGCAGTGATGCCCGGGCCGAAAGAAGTTGCAGTTAATCCCCGAGCGCGAAGTGCAGTGCTCAGGATCGCAGAAAAGGTTTGAGATGAGGTTGCTTCTCTTGATGGTTGTGATCGCAGTGGCTTCGGCCTTGGGTGTGGTGCACATGAAATACCGCACGCGGTTGCTGTTTTCAGAGATCCAGCGCCTTCAGCAGGCCAATGAGGCTTACGACGAGGCCTTGGCCCAGCTCCAGTTTGAACAAAATCGTCAGGCGGATCGTGAACGGATTGAGCGAGAGGCGCGGGCTCGCCTTGGCATGAATGTTCCGGATCCAGCCACCATTATTTCGATTAAGCCCTGAGGGACTGCGTCATGAAGATCATCAAGCCAAACGAGGCCCCCCAGGACTACGGTGTTCGCTGGCGCGTTCTATTAGGGTTGCTTCTCACATCCCTCACCGTATTAATTGGTCGTGCCGTTTATCTCCAGGTGCTCGACAAGCAGTTCCTGAAGCATCAGGGGGATCTTCGCCATGTCGGCGTCATGCCGATCCCTGCTCACCGGGGCAAGATTACTGACCGTAACGGTGAAATTCTGGCAGTCAGCACCCCGGTTAAGACCATTTGGGTTAACCCCAAGGAATTCTTGAAGGCGGCACCCGGACGGGACAAGATTGAGGCTATGGCCCGTCTTGTCGGTATGCGGGTGGAAGAAATTCTGCAGAAAGTGGGTGAAGACGAGCACCGCGCGTTTGCCTACGTTAAGCGCAAGATGAGTCCTGAGTTGGCGGATCAGGTGCTGGCCATGGGGATTCCCGGCGTTTATGCCGATCGCGAATATAAGCGCTATTACCCGACGGGAGAGGTCACGGCTCACCTTCTGGGAACCACCAATGTTGATGGCAATGGCCAGGAAGGGATGGAGCTGGTCATGGACTCCGGACTTCGGGGTGTGGATGGGGCGCGCCGTGCTGTGAGGGATGGCAAGCGTCGGATTATCGAAAAGATTGAGGAAGTGCGCCACCCAGTTTCAGGCAAGGAAATAGCGCTGAGTATTGACTCGAGGCTTCAGTACATCGCGCACCGTGAATTGAAAAATACGGTGGCTCAGCATCATGCCCGCTCCGGGACTCTGGTGCTGATGGATGTGAAGACCGGTGAAGTTCTGGCCATGTCCAACCAGCCTGCCTTCAATCCCAATAGCCGATCTCAGGCCGCGCCGGATGTGTCCCGCAATCGTGCCATCACCGATCTCTTTGAGCCTGGCTCAACCATGAAGCCCTTTGCGATCGCTTGTGCGTTGGAGCTTGGGCTCACCAACCCGCGAGCCATTATCAATACCAATGGCGGGGTTTGGCATGTTGGCACTAATGTCGTCAAGGACGTCCACAATTACGGTGTGATGGATGTGACGAAGGTGATCCAGAAGTCAAGTAACGTCGGAACCAGCAAGATTGCTCTGACGATTCCGCCACGAAAGCTTTGGGCCTTCTATCACAATCTCGGCTTTGGACAGACACTGGAGACGAATTACCCCGGTGAAGCGCGCGGACGGCTTTCCGATTACCACGGCTGGAGTACGTTTGAGCAAGCGACATTGTCCTTCGGCTATGGGGTTTCGGTCTCCGCGATGCAATTGGCCCGAGCCTACACCGCCCTTGGTAATGAAGGGTTGATGCCCATGGCGAGCCTGACTCGTGTGGATGAGGAGCCGGAAGTGCATCGCATCATGTCTGCGAAGACAGCCAACATGATGATGGCCATGCTCGAAACCGTGGTATCGAAGGAGGGTACGGCATTCCAGGCTGCGGTTCCTGGGTACCGCGTTGCGGGTAAGACCGGAACCGTCAAGAAACTCGGCGCCCATGGTTATACCGCTTCAAGTTACAACGCGCTGTTTGCCGGCGTAGCCCCAGCGAGTGATCCTCGATTGGTCATGGTCGTCATGATCGATGAGCCTTCCGCAGGAGACTACTACGGTGGCGTCGTCGCGGCCCCCGTATTCTCCCGAGTCATGCAGGAAGCATTGCGTGTCCTCAATATTGCTCCTGATCAATCTACGCCATCGATCATGGTGGCTCGTCAGGATGGGCCAGCATGACCGTGCCTCCCCCTCAAGATCGATCCGTCGATCTGGCGAGGTTACTCAAGGGATGGGTCGCTGATGAAGCGATTCCATCCCTTAGCGTTACCGGCATCGAGAGCGATAGCCGGAAGCTCGGGCGCGGGATGCTTTTTCTAGCGACATCAGGCCTCCATCGTCACGGGCTCGAATTTCTAGACTCCGCCATCGCCGCGGGCGTTGCGGCAGTCGCATACGATCCGCAAGGTGCTGGATCCTTTCTCGGGAGTTCAGATAGAAGGGTGCCCTTGATCGAGGTTCCAGGGTTAACTCGGAATCTCGGAGTGATTGCCGCACGATTCTATGATGAGCCCTCGGCCTCGCTCAAAGTGATCGCGGTGACCGGCACGAACGGCAAAACATCCTGCACGCATTTTCTCGCGGAAGCGTTGCAAGGATCGGTCGAAGCGGCTGTGATCGGAACGCTCGGTTGGGGCCGCCCAGGCCACCTCCATTTGACGCAGCACACCACGCCAGAGCCGGTCGAATTGCAACGAATTCTGGCCAGTCTGGAGGCGGAGGGATGCCAGATGGTGGCGATGGAGGCGTCCTCCCATGGCCTTGAGCAGGGGAGACTTTCCGGAGTGCAATTTCAGGGGGCGGTGTTCACCAATTTCTCCCGTGATCACCTGGATTATCACGGAACGATGGAAGCCTATCTGGAAGCCAAATTGGCGCTAGCTGAATGGCCCAAACTTCAATTTGTTGCGTTTAACGCTGAGCAAGCCTTTGCGGCGCCGATCGCTCAACGTGTGGGGACCCAGTTCGATCTTTTGGGTTTCTGTGCAGAGACTTATGAAACCGCGCTTGAGATCCCGCTCTTGCGATACGGGACCCCCACTTATCATCAAGATGGGATGCAGTTTGATGTTCTCTATCAGGGGCGACGTGGCACCGTGAGAACAGCCCTTTACGGCGACTTCAATATTGAAAACCTGACCGCGACTCTCGCTGCAATGCTTTGTCTCGGCATCGATTTTGATATGGCCGTCGCTCAACTGGGGCTGGTGGCTGCAGTGCCTGGAAGGATGGAGCGTGTGAAGTGCAGCGATCGCCAAGTTGTCGTCGATTATGCGCATACCCCCGATGCCCTGGCCACAGTGCTTGAGGGCCTAAGAAAGCATGATCCCAAGAGCCTTTGGGTGATTTTCGGTTGCGGTGGCGATCGAGACCGCGGCAAGCGTCCCGAGATGGGGGCCGTGGCCTCAGCAATGGCTGATCATATTGTCTTGACGGACGATAATCCGCGCACCGAGAACGGTGATGACATTATCCGGGACATTCTGTCCGGGGTTTCTTGCCCTGATGCGATCGTCATCCGTGATCGACGGGCTGCGATCCGGCACGCGCTGGGAGCCATTGGTCCTGACGACCTGCTTGTGGTGGCTGGGAAAGGCCATGAAACCACGCAGGACGTTGCAGGGATCAAATATCCATTTAACGACCGCGCCGTCATTGAAGAAACCTGGCTTGACCTATTGAAGGGGGCCCAAGGTTCCGCGGTCGAAAGCCCACCACAGAGATTCGTATAGGGGTAAACACATGCTACTCGCGCTGGCTGACTGGCTATCTAATTATTTCGATGACTTTCGGGTCTTTCACTATCTGACCTTCAGAGGGATCCTCGGCATCCTGACCTCGTTGCTGATTTCCCTTCTGGTAGGGCCGGCCATGATTCGTCAGCTGAGCAAGTACAAGATTGGGCAGAGTGTTCGCGATGATGGTCCCCAAAGTCATTTTTCCAAGGCGGGTACCCCAACTATGGGGGGAGCGCTGATTCTGGTGGCCGTTACTCTGACCACTCTCCTCTGGGCCGACCTCGAAAATCGCTACATCTGGGTGACCCTTCTGGTGACCCTGGGATACGGCATCATCGGTTTTGTGGATGACTACAAGAAGCTGGTGCTTCGCAACAGCAAAGGGCTAGCGGCACGGCATAAGTATCTCTGGCAGTCGATTTTTGGAATCGCTGCATCCACTTTCCTCTATGTCTCAGCAACAGTGCCTGCAGAAACGACTTTCATTGTGCCTTTTTTCAAGCAGTTTGCCTGGAATATGGGGTTGGCCTATCCCATCCTGACCTATTTCGTCATCGTGGGAACCAGTAACGCGGTGAATCTGACCGATGGGCTGGATGGTCTGGCGATTATGCCGACCGTACTGGTTGCGGGGGCATTGGGGATCTTTGCCTATCTTTCGGGCAACGCGGTGTTTGCCGAATATCTCAGTATCCCCTTTGTGCCGTTGGCCGGTGAACTCGTGATCTTTTGTGGTGCTCTCGTGGGCGCGGGTCTCGGATTCCTTTGGTTCAATGCCTATCCCGCCATGGTTTTTATGGGAGACGTCGGTGCCTTGGCGTTGGGAGCTGCCCTTGGAATTCTTGCTGTCCTCGTGCGTCAGGAAATTGTTCTGGTGATCATGGGCGGCGTCTTCGTCGTCGAGACCTTGTCGGTGATGATTCAGGTTCTGTCTTTCAAAATGACCGGCCGTCGGGTTTTTCGCATGGCACCGATTCACCATCACTTCGAACTGAAAGGTTGGCCAGAGCCACGGGTTATCGTGCGTTTCTGGATTATCTCCGTCATTCTGGTCCTGTGTGGTCTTGCCACACTGAAGCTCAGGTAAACCCATGGTCACGGACTTGCGCGTCGGACAGCATCTCGAAAAGCTCAGCACTCGTCTGGGACTGGATGCGCAGTCGGCGGTGCTGATTGTCGGTCTAGGAAAGACCGGCTATTCAATTGCACGATTTCTGGCCTCGCAGTCCGTTCATTTCGCGATCACGGACACCCGAGAAGTCCCTCCCTTCATCGAAGAGTTCCGGGAAAACTTTCCCGATTCGGCGGTGTTTTTGGGCGGCTTCAATGCCACTGCTTTCGAAGCTGCGACCCATTTAGTGGTCAGTCCAGGGGTGGCCTTGGATCATCCCTTAATTGTTGCGGCCGAGGCCCGTGGGGTTCCTGTTATCGGCGATCTTGATCTCTTTGCTGCCGTGGTCGATGTCCCTGTTCTGGCGGTGACGGGAGCCAATGGCAAAAGCACAGTCACAACCCTACTAGGTCTGATGGCGGAATCCGATGGTCGGCAAAGCCGTGCGGGTGGGAATCTCGGGACGCCCATGCTGGAATTGATCGATGAAACCGTTGAAATGTATGTGTTGGAGCTTTCGAGTTTCCAATTGGAATCCTCGCATTTGCTTGAGCCTCTGGTCGCAACGGTCCTGAACATCAGTCCTGACCATATGGATCGATATCCCGATCTTGAGGCCTATGCCTCAGCGAAGGAGCGCATCTTCAATGGGCAAGGTGTCATGGTTCTGAATCGGGATGATCCCGTTGTGGCAGCGATGGCGCGACCCAATCGGAAAGTCTCCTGGTTTGGTCTTGATGCTGCCGAAGTCGATTACGAGTTAAGGGTGCACGAAGGTCAGGAATGGATTTTTGCTCACGGTGCGGCCGTCATGCCGAGGGCTGAGGTCAAATTGCATGGACGCCACAACATCGCCAATGTGTTGGCTTCGCTGGCCATCGGGGATGCTGCGGGGCTATCGCGTCAGGCGATGATTCAGGCCATCCGAGAATTTACAGGGCTTCCCCACCGTACCGAGTGGGTCGCAGAAATTAATGGCGTGACCTTTATTAATGATTCCAAGGCGACCAATGTCGGTGCCTGCATCGCGGCGCTTCATGGGATGGATAAGCCGGTCATTCTGATTGCGGGCGGTGATGGGAAGGGGGCGGACTTTAGGGTGTTGCGTGAGGCGGTGGGCCAAAAGGTCAAGGCGCTGGTCCTCATAGGACGCGATTCCTCCTTACTGCGTGAGGCGCTGGGTGATCTGGTGCAGACGGTCATGGCGACCAACCTGTCCAAAGCGGTAGAGGCCTCCGCTCAAATTGCGATCGCCGGGGATGTCGTGATGCTGGCGCCCGCCTGTGCCAGTCTCGATCAATTCAAGGATTATCAGGAGCGGGGCCTGATTTTTCAGCAAGAAGTCAGGAAGCTTTCGTGATCCGATACTGCGGCGTGAGTCGCCCCTTCTTTTGAGGAGTAAGAGCGTTGATGTCGAATCCGAGTAAGGGGTTGGTTCTGCAGTGGCGGGGAAGCCGCTTCTACATTGATCCCATTCTGTTGCTGGTGACCCTGACCTTGTTACTCTTCGGATACGTCATGGTCGCCTCGGCATCTCTCCACCTTGGGGACAAGATGGCGGGTGACAGCTTCTATTTTCCGCGGCATCAGCTGATTCATATTGCGATGGGGCTGGTCTTTGGAATTGCCGCAGCCTCGGTGAATCTTGAAGCCTGGCGAGAAATGTCGTTCAAGCTCTTCTTTCTGGGTCTGATTTTGCTGGTGGTGGTCCTCATCCCAGGGATTGGAAAGTCGGTCAACGGCAGTGTGCGGTGGCTGAATATTCTGGGGATTCGAATCCAGGTGTCCGAAATCTTCAAGCTGATTTCGGTGATTTATATGGCGAGCTTCATTGATCGTCATATCAATGTCGTCAGGAGCTCCTGGTCGGGCATCCTGAAACCCTTCATGCTCCTAGGCGTGGGTGCGCTTTTGCTTCTAAAAGAGCCAGACTTTGGCTCAGTGGTCGTGATTTTTGCCGTGGCTTCAGGGATGTTGCTGCTCGCGGGGGCCAAGTTCTGGCATTTCGGCCTTTTGGTGGGCGCCTTCATTATGGCGGGTGTCTTTCTGGTCATTACGGCACCTTATCGCCTCCGGCGGGTCTTGAGCTTCCTGGATCCTTGGGATGACCCCCTGAATAGCGATTTTCAGTTGTCCCAGGCTCTCATTGCTTTTGGACGGGGTGAGTGGACCGGGGTTGGGTTGGGGTCCAGTATCCAAAAGCTGTTCTATCTGCCCGAAGCCCATACCGACTTTCTGTTTTCAGTCGTGGGTGAAGAGCTGGGGTTGGTGGGCACGACCTCGGTCATTGTGCTTTTCATGTTGTTGGTGTGGCGCGCGTTTGTCATCGGTCGGCTGGCTGAGCAGTCGGGCACCCGATTCTCTGCCTATCTGGCGTATGGCATCGGCGTCTGGTTTTCCGTCCAAGCGTTCATCAACATGGGCGTCAATATGGGGCTTTTGCCGACCAAGGGGTTGACCCTTCCCCTCATGAGCTACGGTGGAGGCAGCATCATGATCATGAGCGCGACACTGGCCTTGCTGTTCCGTGTTCGAAGTGATGCCATCGCGGCGGTTACCGCTAAACCACGGGTGAGGGCGACGTGGGCAAACGTGTGATGATTATGGCGGGGGGGACCGGGGGGCACGTCTACCCGGCACTTGCGGTTGCGCGCGAATTAATGGATCGGGGCAACGAAGTTGTCTGGATGGGAACGCGCAAAGGACTGGAAGCCAGGGTCGTTCCGGCAGCAGGAATTCCAGTCGAGTGGCTAGCCGTTGAGGGAGTTCGAGGGAAAGGGGTCAAGGGGGCGCTGAAGGCGCCGTTCATGGTGCTCAAGGCCCTGACTCAATCCTTGGGTATTCTCAGAAAAGTTCGTCCCCAAGTGGTGCTCGGTATGGGGGGCTTCGTTTCTGGGCCCGGTGGGCTGATGGCCAGCCTCACGGGGATACCCTTGGTCCTTCATGAGCAAAACCGTGTGCCCGGAACGACTAATCGTTTGCTGGCATCCCGGGCTCGAGTCGTTCTGGAGGCTTTCCGGGGCAGTTTCCCATCAAAGGTGAAAGCCCGAGTGACTGGCAATCCCTTGCGAAGGGAAATTGTGGGTCTGAGTACCTTGTCTCGAGATCGCGCTCCTGATGCCGTGTTCAGGATTCTGGTGGTCGGGGGAAGTCTGGGTGCCAAGGCATTGAATGAATTAGTTCCCGAGGCTCTGGCGCGCTTGGGTGTGCCCCTGGAAATCCGTCATCAGACGGGTTCAGCGCTCCGGGATGAAACGGAGATGCGGTATCAGGCATTGAATTTGAAGGCAGAAGTCCTCGCTTTTGTTGAGGACATGGCT
>Ga0007862_1000100_pt1 | contig 27910 bp, 21 predicted proteins | sample CryBogCBH20Aug07_FD_71206 | JGI IMG/M metagenome (GOLD analysis project Ga0007862, IMG submission 71206) | Freshwater microbial communities from Crystal Bog, Wisconsin, USA - CBH20Aug07 | ecosystem: Environmental > Aquatic > Freshwater > Lake | place: Crystal Bog, Wisconsin, USA | collected... | reverse complement strand
GCTGAAGTAGCACCAACTGCAACAAATACTGGTTTGGATATACTAGTAACAGCTGTTGGAGGTGTTAATGTAGCAGAACCAGGTACAGTGTCTGATAAGAAATAAACAGAACTATCAGATAACCCGGTTAAACCGCCTATTAAACCGCTATACACTACTGTAAATTGAGTTGGAGTAGCGTACTGTACTACACCAATTACTTCTGCATCAGAACTTGTATCAGCTAGTGCTAGAGCATAACCGCTTAAAACACGAGATATAACATTACCAGCACTAAAAGTATTCGTATAAGTTATAGTATTACTTGTACTGACACCGCTTGCATTACTACCACCCCCTCCTGAACCCGGCGCCACGTTTTGAATACCGCGCATGTTAGTTACAATAGCAGTATTATTGCTTGTAGCTATCCACACCGGTTTATTAATACTAGTAGCTGAGGTAGGTGCCACTGCTGTTGCAGAACCAGGTACCGTATCAGATAAGAAATAACCAGCACCATCAGATAAGCCTGATAGACCAGTAATTAAACCACTATATACAACTGTAAATTGGGTTGGTGTTGCAGTTTGTACTACACCTATAACTTCACCATCTGAACTATTATCAGCTAGTGCTAATTGATAACCACCGGAAATACGTTCAATGACTTGACCAGCTGAAAACGAATTAACATATGTAATTGTTTGTGCTAGACTTACACCAGACCCACCACCACCTGTTGCTTGAGAAGCTGATGCCCATTGCACCCCAGTACCAGTTGTCTGTAAAAAGTAACCGCTTGTACCTAATGAATTACCAGCTGATAGTACTGAAATTGATAACGCATTGGTTATTATATTACCAGTGCTTAACGTGTTATTAATAGTAAACGTGTTACCGTTAAATGTAGCGTTACTAGTGCTTAAAGAGGTAGAACCGTTAAATGCTGTTATAGCACCAGAGAAACCATTTACATTTACTGCACCGGAATAACCTGAAATACCGGTATAACCGCTAATACCAGTATAACCAGAAATACCACTATAACCAGAATAACCACTAATACCTGTATAACCGCTATAACCAGAAGTACCAGATTGTCCAACTGCACCTACATAGATACCAGTCTGAATATTACTATAATATTGGGTACCTAGATAAAAGAAACCAACAGTAGCAGGTAAACCACTTCCAGTACTTGCATACACCCTATATACTAGCCGGTCTGTGCTACTATTAAGAGCAATAGGGGCAGAAATATTATAAGGTACAGCTTGAAGCTGTGGTGAAAGGAAAGAGGTTGGTGTTAATGCTGGACCTATAGCAGAGAACAACATCGTTTCCGTACCACCCGGATACGTTCTATCAAATATGGCGTGTGTTAATGTAACAGCAGAAGTAGCATTAACACTTGTACCTGTTAAGGCATAGTAAGCGTTAAACGTCCATGTACCTTGATTAATAACTAATTCACCTGGTTGACCGATTTGTGTAACAACTTGACCTAATATACCTAACTGTTCATTAGCACTTAATAGATAAGGATAAGAAGTAGTTGAACCAGGTTGAGGTGTTAAAGCAAATAAACCGTAATATACACTAAACTCTGAAGCAGACGCAGATGGGTAATATGTAATACCAACAGCAGGTATACCTGAAAAGCCTGAAAAGCCTGATGTACCGCTATAACCACTAAAGCCTGAGTAGCCACTAAAACTACTAAAACCGGAATAACCAGATATACCTGTATAACCGCTTATACCAGTATAACCAGAAATACCTGTATAACCACTGATACCGGTATAGCCTGAGTAGCCACTAATACCTGTATAACCGGAAATACCGGTGTAACCAGAAACACCTGTAAAACCTGAATAACCGCTTATACCAGTGAAACCGGAATAACCTGAGATACCTGTGTAACCACTAAAACCAGAGTAACCAGAAATACCTGTATAACCGGAATAGCCTGAAATACCGGTATACCCTGAGATACCTGTATAACCGGAGTAACCACTAATACCAGTATAACCCGAGATACCAGTATATCCAGAAAAGCCGGTGTAACCACTTATGCCTGAATAGCCAGAAAATCCCGAAAAGCCGCTATATCCGGTAAATCCGGATGTACCTATACTATTATACGTGAACGGGTAATTTGGCATTGTTAATATTTACAATCTAAACTACCATAAATGTTATATTGATATAGCAGTAATTACCACTTAGCTATAGGGCATTTTGCTACTTCTACTTTAGCTTTAAATTTCATCATACAACCGCACTTTAAGCACCGGTATATGTTTTTGTCTAGAAATTCACAGCTTTCACAAATAGCTAGTCTACTATTAACTACACTTTCTGGTGCAAACACTACCCCGGTATGCACTACATGTTGCATTGCCGATAGCGCTGTACCTGCTAAATTGTTTACCATAGTTCTTAGAGATGGACCGGGAACTCGTACACCGGTTAAAGGATTGGTAATGGTAGACATATCAGTAACTGGTAATGGTACAGGCATACCATTATTTTGTGTTACCGATTTCCAGCCTGTTGCATGAGCTGGTACCCAAGGCGGTCTTCCATCGTTTGGTGCACTCATACTACATTCCCATTGAAGCTGCATAAGCTGACATAGGCATAACATATGTCCAGCTTACAGTGCTTTCATTCCAAGTATAAAACCCACCGTCCATTGGATAATCTACTGGTGGTATCCACATACCAGAGGTTTCGTTTAATAACCAAGAAGCATAGGGTGGTTTAGCAGCTATAAATGCATCTCTAGTAGCATCATAAAAAAACCCAGGCGCTGCATAATTTTTACGGAAAGGAGTACCACCATCAGGTACTGCAAAATAATGTACAAGCACTCCTGCACTTAATACAGGGTAGTGATTGTAGTGTACACCTGAACGAGTATTAAAAGAAGTCTTAATCCAGGTACCGCTTAGTCCCATACTATTTAAATAAGCATTACCATCGGACTCGTGCTCATTAGGAACAAATGTCGTTTGTAACACTCTACCTTTTGTATCAATTAATGCAAAGTTAGCCATAAAGTTATTTATTACTATTATTTAAAACTTATACGTTTTGGTTTCACCCGGTTTACCGCCTGATAAATAATGAGTTATAGCGGTAGATATTGGTAATACGTATGTCCATTTTACGTTAACATCATCCCACTTATATACATGTTGGTTGATATCAGCTGGTAATGGCACCGGTGGTACCCAATCACATGTTGTTTCGTCTAGTATCCAAGTATTGTATTTTAATCTAGGGGGTATAAAAGCATCTCGTACTGGGTCATATGTATAGCCAGGCTTAGCTGCATTGTATCTATGACCTGATAGACCAGTTGCACTAATAGTAGTATATTTAACATAACTAAAAGGCTCACTCATGTGATCTATATTAATTGCACTTAACACAGCACCATTAGTAGCAGTAGCTGCACTTAAGTAAGCAACACGAGTGTATTGTTTACCTCTCTTTGCCCAAGGATCAGTACGTATCCAAGTACCACTCAAACCAATAGCTTTATTAATATAATGATGTCCGTTATTAGCAGATATATCAGGCACGCCATGAAATATTTGCAATACTCTGTTATTTGAGTCTATTTGTGCGTAACTAGCCATAAAATTATTTAATATGACTATTCATATTAGCAATGACTGTAATAACCACAGCAACCACCACCATAAGGTACGCTTGGTGGCCATTGTATATCACCAGCTTCTGTAAACGCTGTTTGTCCATCAGCATCTTGACAATAACCGGCAAATCTTGCCCAATTACCAGGACCAGGACCGCAAACTGCGCACACCAGTCCGTCGCTTTGGTTACCAGGACTACTTGTACTACACTGTGTTACATAACCAGCATAATTATCCAAGCCGTATTGAGAGTTACTACCTTTCTGTCTAATGTCGTGATAGGTTAAATACGTATTTGTACCAGCATATGCATTACTAGTCGGAGTATACACACCAATACCGGCATTATTAGGAGCATCACCAGAGTCAATTGTTACACTTGGAGGACCGTAGCAAGTGTAACCGCAATCACCGCAAACTTGACCTTGACTTACACTATAATAACTACAACCACCAGCGCCAGTTGCATATGTAAAATATAAAGTAGTACCAGAGCAATAAAAACCTACATACGTGTTAGCGTCAGCACAGTATCCACACACACCCGGGGTAGCGCCGTTACACTGATAATACAACCCACCACTACCATTCCAGTAATAACCGCATAAACTATAACCAGAACAGTATGTATAGTAAGGTGTACCGTATGGGTAATAATACCCGCAGTAACCTTGTACGTACCCGTCATTAACATCTCCTGTATAAGTGCCGCAACTACCATTAGCATATAATTCAGTATGGTGTAAGTTTGTACCAATACAGTAATAGCCTTGATTACCGTAATCGGTACCAGCCGGATCACAATAACCGCATTGACCGTTTATGTTGCTACCACTTGTATAAGTACCGCAACTACCATCTGCGTAAAGATATATAGATGTTACACCGCTACAATACTGAAACCCATAATTAGTGCCAGCTGGATCGCAATACCCACAATACCCATTTACATTACCCTGATTAGTACTAGTAGACCCGCAATTACCATCTGCATATGTATTGTATAGATTAGTACCAGAACAATAATTGCTTAAATACGTACCATTCCCATAACATGTTGTTTGAGTATGGGTACTCGGTTCTTTCTTTTCAATACCACTACCATAATAAGCTAATTGATAGGTATAAGCTGTATTAGCTACTAAACCTGTATTGACATAGCTTGTTGTACTTTTAGCTAATGTAGTAAGGAGAGAACCACCTCTATATACTCTAATAGAGTAATTGTTACTTGCATTAGTCCAGGTTAATGTAATTTGACCGGAGCTATTAGCTACAGCTGTAATGTTTAATGGATAATTTGTTGGGCCACTAGAGCCAGTTAACCCTAAACGTTTTACCCCACTACCTATTGTACCAAAAAAAGGCATATTATTGGAACTGAGTTTTTGAACCTAATATTAAATAGATTGAACTTGCTGGGCCTGATGCTGTAGAGGTCTTCATAATAGACCAAGTATAAACATCTACTGAATTAGTATCACCACCTAATGAAGAAGGACTTGCTGCACCTTGCCACTTAGGAAATACATACTGTCCGTCAATTTGAGTTGAAAGCAAGTAATAACCAGTTGCACCCATAGTTGTGAACAAGGCTGTTGAAACGTTTTGGCCAACTGGTATAATTGAACTTAAAGGGGTTGTACTATTACCACGGAAATTAACTATCCAATTTTGTGTAGCACTTGCTGTATAGTATTGTACACCAGAAGTTAGAACATCAAAATTAATTGTACCGCTTAATGGTGTAGAAGTAATGGTAGCAGCTTTTTCAACAATTTGCTGAACATATAATGAAGCTGCAGCTGATAAATTACCATATACTGTTACATTGCCTGTTGCAGATAAATTACCATTTACTGTAGCTGTATTACCATCATCAGTAATGATACTATTACCGATAGTGTTTGTACTAGTCCATTTAGCATGGTATCCACTTGTACCGTAATTTGTACTACCAATTAAAATGCTTGGATACTCAACAACAATACCGGAAGTAGAACCAACTGCAATGAGCATTGGCTTAATAACTGATCCAGCTGATGAAGGAGGTACATTGGTTAATAAGCCTGGAGTAGTATCAGAAAGGTAATAGTTGTACCCGTCTGTTAAACCACTTAATCCCGTAATTAATCCATTTATAACATAGGTAAATGTAGTACCTGTAGAAGACTGTACAACACCAATAGCATCACAAGTGTTAACGGAATTTGCTTGTGCTAAAGCGTATGTGCTACTGGTTGTTCTATATATAACGTTACCAGCACTAAAAGTATTGCTATATGTAACAGTATTAATGTTCGGTACGGAAGTACCAGAGAATCCGGAATAACCTGTATAACCACTGATACCAGTGTAACCAGATATACCTGTAAAGCCGCTAAAGCCTGATATACCAGTGTAACCGGAAATACCTGTAAAACCTGAAATACCGGTGTAACCAGAAATACCGGTAAAGCCGGAATAACCACTTATACCAGTGTAACCACTAATACCTGTAAAACCAGAATAACCAGAAATACCTGAGTAACCACTTATACCTGTAAAGCCGCTGTAGCCTGAAATACCCGAATAGCCGCTTATACCAGTGAAACCACTATAACCACTTATACCAGTATAACCCGAGATGCCTGTATAACCACTGATACCACTATAACCAGAAAGACCTGAATAACCAGTATAACCTGATATACCGGTGTAACCCGATATACCAGTGTAGCCTGAAAGTCCGGTATAACCACTATAACCACTTATACCTGTATAACCCGATATACCAGTAAAACCACTATAACCAGAAATACCGCTATAGCCTGATATACCAGTGTAACCGGAAATACCTGTATAGCCTGATATACCGCTATAACCACTTATACCTGTAAAACCAGAATAACCCGATATACCAGTATACCCGCTAATACCAGTATAACCACTATAGCCTGAAATACCTGTGTAACCTGATATACCAGTGTAACCACTGATACCGGTGTAGCCTGATATACCAGTGTAACCGGAAATACCAGAATAACCACTATAACCTGAAGTACCTATACCACTATAACCAGACCAACCAGATACACCACTTACACCTTGACCGATTGGAGTACGTAAAGCGGAATATACTGAACTACCGTTATATTGGTAAGCAGCAGTAAGTGTTGTTGTACTTGTTGTATAAGCAGCAATCTGTAATAAAATACGATCTGTTGGTGCTAATTTTGTAATTGCACTTGTAACATAACCTAACTTTTGTAATGTTGAGGTAGTATCTGTAACTGGACCGGAATCAGCAGAAAGAACAAACGCACTAGTCGCGCTTGTCAACATTGAGTATGTATAAACGCTAGCTACGAAGTTTGCAGCACTTGCTGAAACATAGCGATAAAAATCAAGTTCCCATAAACCAGCTGGAATTTCAACTAGTCCTGGTTCATTAAGAGGTGTTAAATACCAACCAAACGCACTTGGGCTGTTTGGCCCTGCAATTGTGGAGTTTAAATAAACGTAATCATCATTAACTGTGGTACCACCACCGCCTGGTACTAATGACATTACTTCATATTGTGCTGGGTTTTGATCACTAGTTACTTCTTGTAGATAATATGTTCTACCATATATAGAAGCACCAGTAGGTCCTGAATAACCAGACCATCCAGTATAACCAGATATACCGGTGTAACCTGAAAAACTAGAGTAACCAGAATAACCACTGATACCAGTATAACCAGATATACCAGTATAACCAGATATACCTGTAAAACCACTATAGCCTGAGATACCTGTGTAACCCGAAATACCAGTATAACCTGAAATACCAGTGTAACCACTAACACCGGTAAAGCCTGAGTAACCAGATATACCAGTGTAACCTGAGATACCTGTAAAACCGGAATAACCAGATATACCTGTAAAGCCTGAGATACCTGTATAACCGCTATAGCCTGATATACCTGTAAAGCCTGAGATACCTGAATAACCAGAAATACCACTATAACCAGTAAAACCGCTAATACCAGTATAACCTGATATACCTGTATAACCGCTTAATCCAGTATAACCAGAAAAACCAGAGTAACCACTATAACTACTAAAGCCAGAATAACCTGAAATACCTGTGTAACCACTTATGCCTGAATAACCACTAAAACCAGTATAACCGCTTACTCCAGATCCAGAAAATCCAGAAAAACCTGAAGTACCTAGTGCGTTATAATAAAATGAAAAAGGCATTATTTATATTTATATAATCGTCTTAGCTTAAAATGTTATTGATCCAGTTACTGTACCTATAGATGATGTGTTCACCCAAGTATATATTCTATTGCCGCCAGAAGTCGTAACTGTAGGAGAACCAGTTGTAGAAGCTGCAGCTTTATAGCTACTTGGATATGCAATAACCACAATACCATTACCGCCATTACCACCTGTTCCACCAGATGCACTACCACCACCACCGCCGCCTTGTCCATTTGTACCGGCACCGCCATTAGTTGCAACAGGAGAAGAAGCACTACCACCCTGAGCACCAGCTCCCGCGCCAGATCCACCTGCAGCTCCAGCAGTAGCTGTATTTGTACCGTTTTGTCCACCGCCACCGCCACCAGCACCATACACCACTGAAGTGCCTGTTATATTACTTGTTAAACCTGTACCACCAGCACCTGCTGAAGTAGAAGTACCTGCAACGCCGTTACTAGTTGAACCACCACCACCGCCACCGGTAAACGGGCCATTAGAACCACCATCATAACCTATTGCACCGTTACCACCTTGAGAACCGGTTCCAGTTGGATCATCTCCAACGTTGTGACTTGAGCCGCCACCTGTACCACCTGAACCAGGCAATTTGTACGTACCGGACACTTGTCCACCACCGCCACCACCCCCTAAACCACTTAATGATAAAATTCCGCCTATTATTGTGCTATTACCACCATTAACTACAGCACTAGAACTAGCTGTTGCTCCTGTCCCAACTGTTACATTATAGGTCACGCCTTTGCTAATTACAGCTGTTCCTGATAGAGCGTATCCACCACCACCGCCACCACCAGTACGATCTCCGCTAGGTCCACCTGCTCCACCGCCACCTACTACGAGGTACGTAATAAAAGGCGTGGTAACATTACCACTTATAAAAAGTGTCTGTATGAAGCTCATATTACGACAAGCCTTGACCAACCGCTACAAAAGTATTTGCTGATACACATAATACTGAAGCTAAACCATATTGTGCTAATGTACGGTTACCAGTAGTATTAGTACCACCTAAGTACATTGTTACACCTGGACCAGAAGATAAAGTTTGATTAGAAGAAGAGTTGTTAAATATTGAAACAGCGTTACCGTTAGTGAATACGTTTTGTATTATATTAACACCACCAGTTGTAATTGTGATTACTTTACCGACATCAGAAGATGCTATAGAATAAGTAGAAGATTGACTATTAACTGGTATTGAACGTACATTACCAATGGAATCTGATAAAGGACCGTTTACTATTACATTACCACCACTTGATATAGTCATTACATCAGTATTACCGCTATTAACAACAAAGTGTATACTATTGCTACCGTATGTACCAATTGCTAAGTCTGTAGAAGCAGTGGCTAAATAAACCGCACCAGGTTGATTAAATGCACCAGTGCCTGTATAAGCAGATGAGTTAATACCAAATTCACCGAAATTAGTTGCAGAGGTAGCGATGTTATTTGAAGCAACAAAACTATTTGAAGCATTACCAGCTGGGTTAGAGTTTTGTATAACAACTTGATTATAGTTAGATGTGTTGGAGTTAAATGACCCCATTATATTAATATCATTATAACCTAATGTTTGATAAGCAATACCGCCTTGATTGCTTACGTTAGCTACTGGTACATTTGTTATTACAAAACCACTTAATGTTGTATAACCTGTTACATTTAATGAAGAAAGAGAACCGTTAGTAGCAGCTATATTACCATTAACAGTAACATTGGATACACCATCGTCAGTTATTAACCCGTTACCTAAATTTTGATTACCAGTCCATTTAGCATAATAACCACTTGTACCGTTATTATTACTACCAATAATGAATCCTGGATACTGTACCACTATACCAGTTGTAGTGCTAGTGCCAATTAATAGAGGCTTAACTACTGAACCTATAGCTGTTGGAGGTGTAAGAGTAAGGGCACCTGCTACAGAATCTGAAAGAAAATATTCACCAGCATCTACAATACCGCTAAGATTGCTTATATAACCATTTAGTACAACAGTAAATGTTGAAGAGGTGGCTGACTGTACTATACCAATTGCATCTGCAGTGGTGGCAGAATTTGCAATAGCTAAACTATAACCACCAGTGGTTTTGTATATTGCTTGTCCGGCACTAAAACTATTTGCATAAGTTATAGTTTGTATTACCGGGGCACTTGTACCAGAATAACCTGTAAAACCGCTATAACCACTAGCACCTGAATAACCTAAACCAGAATAACCTGATATACCGGTATAACCACTTATACCAGTATAACCACTATAACCGCTAATACCAGTGTAACCGGAAATACCGGAATAACCTGATGTTGCGTTGGGATTTTTTCCTAGGTAGGACATTTATTAGCTTAATTCTAGGACCGATAAAATAACGTCTGCTGAATTCGGAGTATCAGTTATTACTCTAATTGAATAACCTGGTTGTAGAACAATTTTTTGTTCACCACCAACCGCGACTAACGAACTACCACCTGGTACTAAAGCATTTCTAATAATGTACGTATCATTGGTACCATCATTAACAGTAGCACCAACATAAATGTTCGTTGCACTTAATGCACCGCTTAAAGAATTAGCAATAGCTAACCCAATACAGGTTGTCTGTACCCCTGCACCTACTGTATAACCACCAACAGTGGTTAAAGAGGTACCAACACCACGGGATGTTTTAACGTAAAAATTTGATGCCATACTGATATTACTTATACCAATATGGCCAAAACTCTAACTAAAAAAGGTATTAATTACCTGTTGCTTTAGGAGCACCAGAAGCTGTATCCGGGTACTTCTTAATAAGTTCAAGAAGTTGCTCTGCACACTTGCGAAGTACATCATGCTGATCAGCTGGTATATTTGCAAGACGTGATGCTGCATAAAGATTGTTTAGTGCTTGTTCGTTTGTTAGGTTCATATGTTTTTATTTATACTTAAATTGTAATAGATCCAGAGCTAGTAAAAATGTACAATCTATAACTACCACTAGTTGTTATTGTTGGAGAGCCTGTAGTAGAAGCAGCTGCTAATCTAGAACAGGTTAAACCAACTATAATTTAGAATGTAATTGACCCAGAGCCCGTAAAGATATAAACGTAATTAGCACCATTTGTAGTAGACGAAGGCGAGCCTGTTGTAGAAGCTGCTGCTTTAGAAGCTGATATAATGACACATCCAGATCCACCAGAACCTGAAGTGTTTGGGGAACCACCTGAGTAATGACAGCCACCCCCTCCACCGCCACCGGTATAAGCTGAACCATTAGTAGATACAGAGCTACCACCATTACCAAAATTATTACCACCACTCTCACTACCCCCTGTACCACCACCACCAGCACCGCCTGCTCCACCTGGATAGGGTGAACTACCGCCTACTTGCCACCCTTCACCGCCACCACCACCTGCAAAATATACTGAGCCGCTTACTACTTGACCTACACCATAAGTTGTAGCTTGGGTGGTTGTAATTAAAGTTGTAGTAAGGCCTGCACCACCAGCACCCCCTTGATTGTCTGAAGCACCGGTACTTCCACCTACACCACCCGCTCCACCGCCACCTGACCCAGAAGCACTATCTCCACCACCACCGGGCCAGTTACGAGAATTACCACCGGAATTACCATAACCGGTACCACCAGTTGGACTTGTTTGGTTGGAACTACCTCCATTACCACCACCATTATAATATGTACCACCACCGCCAGAACCACCAGACTGTGCTTGACACCAGCTACGACCTGTTGCACCACCACCAGATCCGTCTCCGTTACCACCGCCATTACCGCCACCGCCGCCCCCGCCATTTGCAGTAGCAGTATAAGGACCGTAAAATACAGAATTACTTCCAGATTGTCCGTATTGACCGTTACTTGTATAAGCCCATCCACCAGAACCCCCACCAGTACCACCACCACCAACTGTAACCGTATAAGCTGTACCAGAAGTAACTGTAGCTGATCCGGTAACTAAACCCCCCGCTCCACCACCACCACCACCTGCAGTACTACCGCCACCAGCACCACCTGCAACAACCAAATAATTTACAGTTATTGTGTTAGATTTACCGTAACCGGTATTCATATCAATAGCACCAGACGATATACCAAACAAGGTACGCACCGCGGAGTCGTTTAAGCTGACCTGTGCAGTAGAGCTGTAACCGAGTTCGGTATCTATGTTACTAAAACTAATTGCACCTGATGAAGGTAGTGCCATATTATTTTAGAGCTTTAATTTCTTCTCTTAGTTCTTTAATAGCTTCAATTATTAATGGAGCTAATCTTTCGTAACGAATTGTTAAATACTCATCACTAATAGGAGCAGGTGCTACTATTTCTGGTAATACTTTTTGAGTAGCTTGAGCAGAAATACCAACTTCTCTTACTGGTTTATAACCTAAAGCTTGTGCTGTTTCATTTGCTTCATAATAGAAACCCTCTAATGAACAAATCTTATCTAAAGCGTTTTCAATCTTACCAAGCTTAGTCTTTAACCGATCGTCAGAGTAATAAGCAGTAATATTACCGGTTGCGTATATTGCACCGGCACCTGGATCAGAAGTTGTACCTACTGAAAGACCACCGGCGTTTGATAACTGCATTCTTGAAGTAAGAGTACAAGCACTGCCGCCTGTTCCTGCAGGTGCTGTATACCAGTAATGTACGCCAGAAGCTATAGTATACTGGCCAGCCGCAAATGAGCTTGAATTTATATAAGTAGCAGCATTACTACTATTATAATATACGTTATTACCTACAAAAGTTGAACCATTATTGTTGCTATAAGCGTAAGCTGCTAAAGATATTTGATTAGCAAAATAGTTTACACCCCAAGCCGCTGGAGAAGAAGTACTAACAGTAAACACATTACCACTTACATTCATATTACCCGCACTGGTAATATTCACTAATGTATTCATTGACGCGCTTGCATTAGCTGAACCGTATCCATTAGAACACTGTATACTAAATGCACCTGTAGTTATGTTTTGATATATATAACCCGCGTACCCTGAACCAAAATAATAAAAGCCTGAATTGTAATACCCGTTTGAAAATAATCCGGCATTACCGTTAACGCTTATATTTCCGTTAATATCAAGAGCGTTTTTAGGGCTCGTCGTACCGATACCGACGTTACCGCTACTGGTAATACGCATTCTTTCAGCACTATTAACAGTGAAATACATGAAGTCACTTGAACCACCGTTATTGAGATAAAATATAGAGCCTCTTTGAGATGTACTATCGCTAAAACCTAATATAGAAGCACCACTTGAAGGCCCACCTTGTATATTAACATTTGTGTAGTTATTAGATATTGATCCTGCACCAAAAGTTGCTGCAGTACCGCTACTATTTTGGGTCAGTGCTCCAGCTAAATACTGATTTCCAGTATTAGTAATCCACCAAAGATCGGTTGTACCGCCAGATCTACCTCTTAATAAAGTTGATGTACCGCCAAAGTTTTTACTTAATATGTTAAGCTCCATGGTCCGACCACCATCATTAGCTGCAAATAAGCCGGTTATCGGGTTTGTTTGACCACCCCAATTATCTAATACTGCAAATTGATTTATTACTGGATTACCATAACCTGCAGATGGTTGTGTACTTAAAGTTTGCAGCGCGCTTAACGGGGTACCTGTATTGATACCGACAGGGTTGTTTGCGCCAAAATCTACTAATGCGCCGGTGCCTAATGAATTTGCACCTGTAAACTTAGCCACATAATTTGATGTACCAGTACCAGCAAATGCACCAGAATAGCCGCTTATGCCGCTGTAACCACTAATACCAGAATAGCCGCTTATGCCGCTGTAACCACTAATACCAGAATAGCCGCTTATGCCGCTGTAACCACTAATACCAGTGTAACCTGATATACCACTAAAACCGGTATAACCACTTATACCTGTGTAACCTGATATACCTGTGTAACCTGATATACCGGTGTAACCACTAAAGCCTGTATAACCGCTAATACCTGTAAAACCAGAGTAACCAGAAATACCAGAATAACCACTTATACCAGTATAACCGGAGTATCCTGAAATACCAGAATAACCACTTATACCAGTATAACCACTTATACCACTATAACCAGAATAACCGGAGTAACCGGATGTACTACTATAACCGGAATAACCGGAAGTAGAGTTACCGCTAAATCCTGAATAACCAGAAGACCCTACAAATGCAGCACCGGAATAACCGGAAATACCAGAATAACCGCTTACGCCTTGTACGCCAGGTGCTTGGTTAGGATTTAAGCCTATAAATGACATATGTTATACTTACCCAAGAGCTACCGCGTATGCAATAGCTACTGAGGTATCTCCACTAAATCCTGATATACCACTAAAGCCTGTGTAACCAGATACACCACTACCAGAGAACCCGCTATAACCGGATATACCAGTGAATCCGCTATATCCTGAAATACCTGAATAACCGCTTATACCAGTGTAACCGGAGTAACCAGAAATACCAGTAAAGCCGGAATAACCAGAAATGCCTGAATAACCAGATAAACCAGAATAACCAGTATAACCAGATATACCAGTAAAGCCGGAGTAACCGGAAATACCGCTTCCAGAAAAGCCTGAATAACCGCTAATACCGCTATAACCACTATAACCAGATATACCTGTGAAACCGCTTATACCCGTATAACCAGAAAAGCCTGAGATGCCAGAATAACCCGATATACCGCTATAGCCTGATAAACCAGTGTAACCGGAGATACCTGTAAAGCCTGAGAAGCCAGATATGCCGCTATAACCACTGATACCAGTGTAACCGCTATAACCCGAAATACCACTATAACCGCTTATACCTGTAAAACCAGATATACCAGAAGCACCGGTATAGCCAGAGTAGCCAGATATACCTGTAAAACCTGAAATACCGCTATAGCCTGATAGACCTGTGTAACCAGAATAACCGCTTATACCAGTATAACCGGAAATGCCTGAGTAACCACTTATACCAGTGTAACCGCTAAAGCCTGAAATACCTGTGTAACCAGAAATACCTGTAAAGCCGGAATAACCAGAAATGCCTGTAAAACCACTGTAACCAGAAATACCAGTGTAGCCACTAAAACCAGAATAACCACTTATACCTGTGTAACCTGATATACCGGTGTAACCACTAAAGCCTGTATAACCACTGATACCTGTGTAACCGCTTATACCAGTGAAGCCGCTATAACCTGATATACCAGTGTAACCTGATATACCAGTAAATCCTGAGTAACCAGAAATACCAGTATAGCCACTGAAACCTGTAAAACCAGAGTAACCTGAGATACCGGTATAACCACTAATACCTGTGTACCCGGAAATACCTGTATAACCACTTATACCTGTAAAGCCTGAATAACCGCTTATACCGGTGTAACCACTAATACCAGTATACCCTGAAATACCAGTATAACCCGATATACCAGTGTAACCGCTAAAACCGGTGTACCCGCTAATACCAGTATAACCACTGAAGCCGGTATAGCCACTAATACCAGTATAACCACTATAACCGCTTATACCAGTATAACCACTTATACCTGTAAAACCTGAATAGCCCGATATACCGGTGTACCCTGAAATACCGGTGTATCCTGAATAACCACTGATACCGGTGTAACCAGAAATACCCGTATAACCACTGAAGCCTGTATAGCCGCTAATACCGGTATAGCCACTGTAACCTGAAATACCAGTGTAACCAGATATACCAGTAAAGCCACTGTAACCAGATATACCGGTGTAACCGCTTATACCTGTAAAACCGGAATAACCGCTAAAGCCTGTGTAGCCGCTGTAACCAGAAATACCAGATTGACCTACCGCACCTTGATAAATACCAGTTTGTACGTTACTGTAGTGCTGAGTGCCTTCATAGAAAGCAGACAGACTATAAGGTAAAACGTTTGTGTTTAATACCTTACCTATAATTTTTAACCGGTCTGTGGTATTAATAAATATAGGCGCTACAATTGTGTACTGAGTAGTCTGTAGTACCGGCGGGTAAGAAGTGTTAGTTAAAGTAGCACCAGTAGCACTGAACAATAAAGTTTGTGTTGTATCAGTGTGATAAGCATAAACACTATAGTTAAGACTTAGGCCCGTACTATTACCGGCCATATAATACATATTAAATGACCAGGTACCTTGCGGTATAGCTAATAACTCCGGATAATTAGGTAGCGTAATCTGATCAAAAATATATGCACTTGAAGTGGCAGGGGTTAAAACACTAAAATATGTCTCCGGATCAAAATCCGGTGTAGATGACATATAATCATAACCAGCTACATCTGCAGCACTATTTGTATAGTAATACGTTACACCGACAGCAGGTGTACCAGAGAAACCTGACTGACCAGACATACCAGAAAATCCGGATTGACCGGAAAATCCTATCGGACCTTGTATTGCCTGGTATACGAACGAATTACTCATTGATTATATTTATTAAGAAGACATATACCTCAATGAACCGACCATTGAAGCAGGTACAGAAAAGATATTTGGTGTAAGATTTACAGTTGATCCAGGGCCTATATTGTACAGTATAAATCCTTGATTAGTACCTTCATTACCGCCTGTTATACCTTGACCCCCACCGGTAAGCCCGGCATAACGATAAACACTTAAATCTCCAAGCGGCATTAATAACGGGCCGTTTTCTACCGCGAACGGCAAATTAACTAAATAAAGATTAGCTGAATTTGATACACCTGTAAACGCAGATACTGATATATTAAAAGTGCAATACACATATCTACCAGTCTTTATATACGCCCCTACTGGTGTACCGCCACTATAACCTACAGCAGACAAAGCATACCCGGCGGCTGATATTTGAGGTACCCAGGTACCGCTAATTTGTGTTGCATAAGTACCAGATGGTGGCGCTACATAAGCAGTATATTGACTGGTATTGTCACCAAATGTTATTGAACCACCTGCTGAAGTAATAGTATAACTGGTTGATGAAATTTGACCGAACGTAGTAATGTTGCCTGCACTACTAGTATAAAAAGAAGTTGCACCGGTTGTTGGGTTTAATATTTGTAAACCACCTCTACTAATAACAACATTACCAGATAAGTTAGCTACTTGTACCCCTGTTAAACCAGTTGTTTGATTAGCTAAATTAATAGAACCAAATGATACGAATAGGTCCTTAAACGGACGGTTAAGAGTACCAATAGACCAAGCACTGGTTGAAGGAACGATTGATTGTTGAAAGTAGTTATAACTCATATTAGATTAAGTTCCATTGATTGTTGAATACGACAGTAATACTAGCGTAAGGACCGACTAAGTTTGCTTGTGTTAGAGCATCAATTTTATCTGGTGGTGTTGCAGACACAGTAATAACTCGTGTTACACCGTCTAATAAACCAGATTCGTCTTTAATAATATATGTACTACCGGTAATACCAACTGGTAATTGTACTATAGCAGTACCGTTGTAATTTACACCAATATAATAGTCACTTGCTTGTATATTGTATGTAGATAGAGATACTGAAGTAGTAGGCACTCTATACATTGTAACACCAGAGTTTACTATACCACGCTCGTTTACTACTACTGCTGTTGTAGAAGTAATAGCACGCATTACTGGTTTAGAAACTGTACCTAACGCGCTTGGAGAGTAAGTTACGGTAGCACCAGCTGTTACATCACTTAAGTAGTAACACTCACCTGGAGTTAAACCAGTTAAGCTGTTAATTAAACCGTTATATACAACTGTAAAACCTGTTGCAGAAGCCGATTGCACAACACCGGTTGCTTCAGCTCCTGATAAACTATTTGCTATAGCAAGGTACCAATTACCAGCAGTATTATCTAGACGTACTACTTGACCAGCACTAAAGCTATTGCTATATGTAATAGTTTGACTAGAAATATTAACCGGTGAACCAGAATAACCTGTATAACCAGAAATACCTGTGTAGCCTGAGTAACCGCTAATACCAGTGTAACCACTTATACCTGTATAACCTGAAATACCAGTATAACCACTTATACCAGTATAACCACTTATACCTGTGTAACCACTAAAACCGGTGTAACCTGAGATACCTGTATACCCTGATATACCACTAAAGCCTGAATAACCTGAAATACCAGTATAACCACTAAAGCCTGAATAACCAGAAATACCTGTGTAACCAGATATACCGGTGTAACCACTTATACCGGTATAACCTGAATAACCACTTATACCCGAGTAACCGGAAATACCAGTATAACCAGATATACCGGTGTAACCAGAAATACCTGTGTAGCCTGAGTAACCACTAATACCTGTATAACCAGAAATACCTGTAAAGCCACTGTAGCCCGATATACCAGTATAACCAGAAATACCTGTATAGCCTGAGTAACCGCTAATACCAGTGTAACCTGAAATACCAGTGTAACCGGAAATACCTGTATAGCCGCTTATGCCAGAGTAACCTGAATAACCCGAAATACCTGTATAACCTGAAATACCGGTGTAACCACTAATACCTGTATAACCACTAATACCAGTAAAGCCTGAATAGCCTGAAATACCAGTGTAACCGGAAATACCGGTGTAACCTGAAATGCCAGAATAGCCGCTTATACCTGTGTAACCAGATATACCTGTATAACCACTGTAACCGCTTATACCGGTATAACCTGATATACCAGTGTAACCAGAGAGGCCTGTATAGCCGCTATAACCACTAATACCTGTATAACCGCTTATACCGGAGTAACCGGAAATACCTGTATAACCACTGTAACCGCTTATACCGGTATAACCCGATATGCCAGTAAAGCCAGAGTAACCGCTTATGCCGCTAAATCCAGAGTAACCAGATATACCAGTAAAACCAGAAATACCTGTATAACCAGATATACCAGTATAACCACTAATACCTGTAAAGCCTGAATAACCTGATATACCGGTGTAACCGCTAATACCAGAGTATCCTGTATAGCCTGAAATGCCTGAGTAACCAGAATAACCAGATATACCTGTATAACCAGAAATGCCTGTAAAGCCTGAGTAACCAGAGATACCAGTAAAACCAGAGATACCACTGTACCCGGAAATACCACTATACCCTGAAATACCAGTATAACCTGAAATACCAGAGTAACCACTAATACCTGTATAACCAGTATAACCACTAATACCTGTAAAGCCCGAATAACCAGATATACCTGTAAAGCCACTTATACCAGTGTAACCGGAGTATCCGGAAATACCTGTATAACCAGATATACCAGTGTAACCTGAAATACCTGTATAACCGCTAATACCAGTGTAACCAGAAAAGCCTGTATAACCCGAGATACCTGTATAACCACTAAAGCCAGTATAACCAGATATACCTGTATAACCAGAATAGCCTGAAATACCAGTATAACCACTAATACCAGTATAACCACTAAAACCAGAATAGCCGCTTATACCAGAATAACCAGATTGACCAACAGAACCACGGTATATACCAGTTGCTAAATAGCTGTAATGGCTGGTGCCTAAATAGTGCAGGTTTATTGTTTCAACATTCGGGTTATCTGTTGTTACATAAATTTTTAATACAATTCTATCTGTTAAACCTATAGCAACAGGCTGCGGTATAGTGAATTGAGTTGTCTGTTCCCCTGCACCTGTACCACCTGTAAATGTTAATACCCCACCAGTAGCTGAAAACTGTAATGTTTCTGTACCGGCTGTATTTCTAGTGTATAGATAATACGTAAGGACGGTGTGATAACTACCAGCACCAGTACCAGTTAAATTGTAATACGCATTAAACGACCACGTACCAGCTGGTATATAATATTCGTACGGTTCGTTAGGGTTGGTAGCTAAAGCACCAATTAAAGTACTACCCGTATTTGAGTAATAAACTGAAAAAGACGTTTCGGTGCCTACACCTGGAACCGGCGACAATACTCCGTAACCGGAAATATCAGAAGCTGAATTTAACGGGTAATAAGTTATACCAACAGCTGGTTGACCGGAGTAACCAGATATACCAGTATAACCACTAAAACCAGAGTAACCGGAAGTACCTGTATAACCTGATATACCTGTATAACCTGATATACCTGTATAACCTGATGTACCGCTATAGCCGCTAATACCGCTAAAGCCTGATATACCGCTAAAACCAGAATAACCAGAAGTACCTATACCTGAAAAACCACTAAAACCAGAAGTACCACTATAGCCGCTAAAACCAGACTGACCTACGGCTGATATAGACGATACTTCAACCGAATAGGTTGTCCAAGAACCATCATTATTATAATGATCTAAGAATAGTAAATCGTTAAACTGTACACCAGATACTTGAGGTAATTGGTGAGGAAATACTATATCAGGGTATTGCGGTACAGTAGGAGGGTTTGTGCAGTACTGTTCTGCAACAGCAGAAGGTACTGGGGTATATACTACCTGAGGGTAATAAGGTACTTGTTGTAAATTGACAAGCTCTGCCGATAACGAAACACCCGACAAAGCGGATACTTCATTTACATATAAGATTGTTGGGTATATTGGTACCGGCATATATGGTTACTTAATTATTCTTACTTGGTATACCGATATACGTGTTAGGTCTACCTTCAACGCCAGCAGCACTTGCAGAATGGGTAGTGCTGTTGTATGCACCGAGCAAGTCAACCAATGTAACATTGCTTTCATAAGAACCGTATACCCCAGTGTCAGGATTACCTGTATTAGGTGAAGTACCATCGTAACTTGTGTAACCAGAAAGCGGTGCATTAGTGCTTGAGTTATAATCGTAGACATTATTACGAGTGTAGTTGTCAACGTTTTGACCGTAGAGCTTTGTTTCAATTACTCTTGAGTTCACGCCAGGATCTCCTGTATCAACTGGAACAAGACCATCAACTTTGTTGTCATAAACTTGATTGCTGAGATTTTCACGAGGTGCATCTGGTTCAAAGCTGTACATATAGCGTTTACCTTTTAAAGTCCAAACATAATGGCCTAATAACTGAGTACTTTGCATACCGCTTTGATCTACACGCTCTGTTATCTCATAAATTTGCCCGCTTCTACCATTTGGACGTGTTTCACCATATTCAATAAGTTCTATTAAGTCACCAGCTTTTGGTTCATACATATATGCATTACCAATACAACTTAATGGAGAAGTACTTAACGTAGAAGTAAATGTTTTAATTGCTACTAAAGCTGTTATATCAGCATTACCTTGTATACCGAACTTACTCAATATAATACTATCATTATTAAGAGTAAGACACATTACCATTGGTATTGGATTATAAAACCCGGCTAATGGTTGTTCACCATAAAAGAAATCGTGACCGGAAAGACTATACAAGTTAATATAATAGTTAACTTGCATACCATATTGATTAATTTGATCAGTCCACCAATTATTAAATAGTTGGATTTGATTTTGATTGTTTGCAACGTCTAAATAACGTATAGGACCAATTGCACATTCATATCCGCCTGGCACGTTTGTACCGACCGGATAACTTGTTCCCGGAGCAACATATGGTCCGGTATCTACACAATACTGAGCAATTGACATAAAAATATTTACAAAAGCCATAGAATTAATCAGTGGAACACTAAATAATATTATAATGAGTAAGATCAAGAACTTATCCGAACTGGGTGACCTATATAGCGCTATCCAAGAATCAGCAGCTAATATGCCTGCTATTGAATCTGGTAACAGACAGCCAGATATCCTTTTAACAGATGCTACACAGTATGTCCCAGGCGGTAAGATGGTTAAACCTGGTGAAGCACTTGGTGGTGGACCTGCAGTTAAAGATGGCAAAGAGCCTCTAGCTAAAAAGACCGGTCCTGAAGGTCTCAAAGGTAATAACTTTGATAAGAAAGCTGCTCATTCAGAAAAAGCTAAAGAAATTCATCAAGCAGCTGAAGAAACAGAGCAAGAAGAAGGAGATATGGAAGCAGCAGAAAAGAGCGAAGAAGCTCCTGAGAAAGAAAAAGTAGAAGAAAATGTAGATTCTGCATCAAAAACTCCTAAATATAAGAAACAAACTTTTACTATGCCTAAATCAAAATTCCAAAAATTGTACGAGGACGCAATCAACGGTGGTCCTTTTGTTAACGAAGAAGAAGAGATGACCCCAGTCGCTCCTACTGCTGATGATGCAGCAGCTGAAATTGATTCAGAACCAACAGGTACTGAAGAGCAACCATTAACTCATGAAGAGATTATTGAAATGCTTGAAAAAGCTCTAGAAGCTCTTAAGAAGCACGCTGGTTATGAAGATACCCATGGCGGTAAAGACATTAGCGCTGCTGGCGAAGAAGAAGAACCCCATATGGGTCATGAAGAAGAGGAAGAAGAAGCAATGGCAGAAGCTATTGAAGCAGAAGAGATGGGCCATGCATTAGTTGATGGCAAATCCGAAGAACTTAAAGACGGCCATAAAATCTATAAAGTTGGTTCACTAAAACAAAAAGGAAAAGCTCCTTTTGAAGGTGGTCCTGCTGGACAAGATGGCGCTACAAAGAAACAGCCAGACTCATCTCACTTAAAAGACGGCCACAAGCTACACACAGCTGGCAATCTTAAAGTTGATAAGGGTCAGAGCAACGCCTTTGAGCAATAAAACTTAGGCATAGACACTTCAAAGCCCTTAGCAATAAGGGCTTTTTTTATGGCTGTTTAATAAGGTCTATCTAAAAATCTTCTATCTAACATACCAGCAGCTGGGCTATTATGAGGTATTCTCCATCCCTGTTCAAATAATTCATCCATTTCTGCTGCAGCTGCATTAGGTTGCTTATAACTACCAGGCATTACTACCGGGGTATACGGTACTACATTACCACCTTGTACTCTATCACCAGCTTTTTTATACATTTCAGATGGCTTAGGAAAGCTTACTATAAAAGGATCCCAATTATTTGGTATCATTTTAAAAGGTTTACCATTAGCATCATGCTGGGTTACTTCATAGAATTGTTCTACTACCTTAGGGTCTAATATAAACATTGCCCATATAAGGGCTTCTACTCTATCGTCCAGGTACTTGTCTGATTGTTTCTTCCATACCCCGTTAGCTTGACGTACATAGGTTTTAAATTCTTCTATAGTTGTTTTATCATACAACTTAACACATCTTAGTACATTCATCCAGTACCTAAAGTTAGCCATTGAGTTGAACTTACTATTGGTATGAGAGTAAACACCTAATCGGTTATCTTTTTCTACTTTATCAGTGAAGGAACCCATACTTGGAGTGTACTTCACTATATTAGGATATTGATGGGTATTAACTAAAGCATCTACAACCTGTGCACCGCAATTATTGCGTTCTACTAATAGCGGCGGGTTGCCCCACTGACCGGCTATTTCTACGAGCTTCCCAGTAAAATTGTACGGGTCTAATTTGTTGTTAGCGTATGTAGCTACTTGTTCTATGTTAGTTAAATCTGTAACGTCCACTACTTGAATAACTGAATTAGCTCTACCAATACCCTCCCCAACGTCAACCCCTATACTATAGAAATGACCATCCATATGGTCTTTGTATATTTTAAAGTTTCTATCGTCATCTTCAAACACCGGTTCTGGAGCATTTGCAGTTAATTCATCTAATTGATCTTTATCAAATAAATTTTCACCAGCAGCTCTAAATTCATTACCGTATTCTTGATTAAATGCTTCCACCGAACCTAATGCCCTGGCAGTCATTTCTTTCCATTGTTCATCTCTACCGGGTACCTCCCACCAGTCTACCCTCTCACTGTGCCAACCGTTTTTGTTTGCTACAGCATCATTATATGTATTAAAGAAAAGATTACCTACACCATTAGGTGTTGATAACATAAAAATTTTAGACTTTTTAGACGAGGAAATAACTGGAAATACAGATTCCCAAAAGTCGTCCATAAACTCAGGCGGAATAAATGCAGCTTCGTCAATTAAAAGACAATTGATAGATTCACCTCTGGCAGCATCAGACGTAGTAGTACTAATACCAATAGAGCTACCATTAGCTAGTACTAAACCTGTTTTAGCGTACTCCACCACACCAGGTTTCATGTAATTAGGTAACATTTCATATGCTAAACGAATACGTTTAAATATGTTAATAGCAGTGCCTTCTTTATTAGCAATTAATAGTACACGAAAATCATCTTGAAAGCAAACCATCCATAGAGCAAATATAGTTAGGATAGTCGTTTTGCCTATTTGTCTGCTTGCTAATACAACATTGAACCTATTTTCTACAAGCGCTTTTAATATACGTTTTTGGTATGGATAAAGCTTAATCGGTTGCTTACCTTCGTCTAGATTAACAATATAAAAGAAACGAGAAAAATGTAGTATAGACTTGCGTGCACGCTCTAGGTTTTCTACCATAGTCGCAGTCCACTCAAAGTTTGTCTCAGGGGTAGGAAGGTTCTTATTACCTAAATAAAATGTAGTTTGATCTTTTTTAGGCTTTGGCATTCTTTTTATTTGCTTGTGCTAGACGGCGTGCTTCAGACCACGGTTTTCCTTTTAATACTAAACTTTGTTTTAATTTCGCTGTTTCACTATATGGTTTATTTTTATTTCTTTCAGATTGCGCTAATCTCTTATTTTTTGCTTCCTCTATTCCATATATTTCTTCCCAAGACTTACCTTTTCTGCTTAAGCTTATTTTCGTTTTTGTAATATTAGAACGAGGTCTACCCTTTAAAGTGTTTCTTCGTTTTTCATTTGCTTCTTCTGATGATTTTCTACCTTTCAATGCAGCACTTACCCAAGGTTTAGGAATGCCTTTTTGAGCATTGCTAGCATTCTTACAATACTGCTCTTTTAACTTGCAATACATATAAGAATTAATCTTTATGTTTCTAGTGCTAGACATCATCCACGCTGCGTGCTCCATTTTTAATTTGTTCTTACCTTCTGTCATTTTAGTTAAAAGCAGGTGGCATATGAAATGTTCTTTACCAGTGAGTACAACAATATTTTCATTATCATCTAACCCACCAAGAGATCTTGGTAAAATATGATGCTTTTCGGTATAACCTTGTACTTCTTTTCTTAACAAAGCTTTATTAATAATATTATAATAATAGATAGTGTATTTGCTATTGTTAAATAATGTATTCATACCTTTATACCAAATACTTTTTCAAAAGCTTTTGATGCATCTTTATAACTCTTTTGAGACTCATCTAAAGTATCTTTAGTGTATTGCCAATTAAAACAAAGATCATCTACTAAATTGAAACCGTAAAAGTCTAGTACTTGCTTTTGTGTTTCAATTACATTAGCTCCGTTCCAGTTCTGCCCAACAGCAATAATACCTACATCTTTATCTTTAATTATATTATCTTCTTTCAATGTAGAATATCTATTTTCAATCCAATCAAGCCTTTCTATCAAGCGCTGGTATACACTATTTGTTTGTCCCCAACGAATGCTAATAAAAAACACAACAGCATCTGCTTCAAATAAAGGCTTTGATACTTTCCACAGTTCATCGTCTTTATTGTTAATAGAAGCCCAGCATCTATGATTACCAGACGGATTCTTTTCTTTATCTTTTAATACTGCTTCTTTTACACCGCAATTGTTGCCGTCTTTTTTGCTTACATTACCTTCACAGCAATATATATTAAGCTTACTAACATCTATTAATTCTACGGTATCTCCTACTTTGGATTTAATAAACTCTGCTAATAGAGTACTTTTTGGTTTCTCTTTATCACCCTCCCAGCGATTGGAAGTAGTAAGGAATAACACCTTTTTCTTTTTCTTTAGATGTTCTATTACACGCGACACTTTCTCCTGGTATACTTCAGGATTATTGGTATTAACAATGTCTTCAAACAGCTTGAGATAGTCAGTCATTCAGTAAATATTTACTAGATATGTTACCTTCTGCAAACAAGCTTACCTTTGAATGTCACGATTCTTTGAATCCGTTGATATGGGAAAATAATAAGCTAAAACCCGAAATAAGAGAAAAGCTATTAGAAGTTGCCGAGGCATTTTTAGAGTTTATTGAAGTAACCGTAGATGTAGAAGATATAACATTTACAGGCTCGTTGGCTAATTTTAATTATACAGAATATAGTGATATAGATCTACACATCCTTACAGATTACAAAGACTATAATATAGATAAAGACTTGCTGAAGGATTATTTTAAAGCTAAAAAAACTGTATGGAACAGTTCTCATAATATAAAAGTAAAAGGGTATGATGTAGAGACATATATACAAGATGTATCCGAACCACACCATTCAACCGGTGTGTACTCAATTAAGCATGATGACTGGTTGGTTAAGCCAGTTAAAGCAGGTACAATTGATAAAAAAGCTTTACTTAAAAAGGTTGAGTCAATGAAAGCTTTAATCACTCACGCACTCAGTGATAAATGCGATTTAGAGTGTGCTGAAAATGTAAAAGAAAAGATACTTAAAATGAGACAAGCCGGGTTAGAAAAGTCCGGTGAATTCTCTATAGAAAACTTAGCGTTTAAAGAATTGAGACGTGCTGGAGAGATAGATAAACTTGTTAAAGGAGTTATTGATAAAGAAGATAAAGAATTGTCAATGAGCCAAGAAAACTTTAAGAACTTCTTTGGTATGCCTGGTATGGGTGGTAGCGGTAAAGGAAGTAGAGGTCCAAGACATCAAAGTCTAGCAGCAGGTGTCAGTAAGTTAACTAAACCTGAAACTAAATCTACTAGTATGGTAGCAAAGATGCATACGGATAAAGAAACACCGTTTATGCAAATAGAAAATTTAAAGAAACAAAAAAGCGGTAAAGTGTTTGTTAATCCAACTTTAGCAGCTACTATTGCACGGTTTTACAATATAAACTTTGAGAAAGTACGTGAAAAACCACGTGGTTTAAGCACGAGCGGTATATCCTTAATGTTTGATCCAGTGTTTAAAGCATATTTTTTAACTAAGTAATAATATGGCTGAAACGTTTGACAAAATTACAGATAGACTAACTAAAGGACCGGTTAATTTCGCTCGTCGTTTAGGTGGTGGTAAGCCTAGTACTATATCTGAAACGGACTTAATTATAACTATACCTACAGTTAAGGGTATTATTAATGTAATAAATACTTCCTCCAAACAAGATAAAGATATTTTTCAAGATAAGCCTGCTATAAAATTAACTCATTTATTAGATGTAACAAAAAATAATAATGAAGTTTTACCTGAAGATGCTAGAAATAAAATAAAAGCATTACTAGGTAAAATAACTAAAGATCAAACAATAAAAATTAAATCTTTAATTGATAAAGATGTGGTTAATATTTCTTTTATAGAAATAAAAAAAGATTGGTATGTATATCCAGGTGAAACAGCAGCTTACAGTACAGAAGTATATAACGTACAAGTAAAATCTCTAGCTAAAGCAATAGAAATAATTAAAAACTCACCGACTACAAACCCTAACGATGTAGTGGTAGTTGATGGGGTAGTGTATTATCCGTTAGATGAAAAAGCTATATACAATTACGACTATCATAATACCGATCTAACTACAAACTTTTTATCAAACTTGCAAGATATACGCCGACCTCATAATGACGAAATTATAAAAAAATTAAAACAGTATCTACCGATTATAAATGCAAGTAACGGCGCTATAGATTTATACGATACTAATATAGGAGCTGAAAGAAATACAATAACTATAGCTTTTGTACAGTTATCAATTAATACACCTAAAAAGTTATATGCATATATAACTAAAGTTGCAAAAAAGATAAGCGTTGCAAGAAATAAACAAAATGCAGCAGCACCAGCGGCAACACCACAGGTTGTAGATACAACTACAGGTTACAACCAACCTAGGTCCAAGACAACATACGACGAATCTTTTAGTTCAATATATAATAAAGCAATTAAACGCTTTTTGTAATAAATGAGCGATACAACACTACAACAGTCTATTCTTAACAAGAGTAGGAAAGATAAATTTATCTT
>Ga0007862_1000096_pt1 | contig 28781 bp, 14 predicted proteins | sample CryBogCBH20Aug07_FD_71206 | JGI IMG/M metagenome (GOLD analysis project Ga0007862, IMG submission 71206) | Freshwater microbial communities from Crystal Bog, Wisconsin, USA - CBH20Aug07 | ecosystem: Environmental > Aquatic > Freshwater > Lake | place: Crystal Bog, Wisconsin, USA | collected... | reverse complement strand
CGGGGTATCGAAAATGAAATTCCAACCCACATTCTCAAGGGCCTGGGTATACATCCCTTAAAAGATCACACCACACCGCTTGAGAGTCTTCGTCGATATTTAAGTCAGCATTCTTCTGAACTATGGGCTCTTCTCGTCTTTCTCGATGATATCGAAGGACTTCTTCAGGAACATGGGGATGAGCTCAATACCCTTTTAAGGTTAAGTGATTCGGAACAACTGCCGATACAGTTCGTCCTGGCGGGAGGCCCAGAGGCCTCATTAGCGCTGAAAGCCTTAATCCCTTCCAGATTGTTCAATGTCACGCTTCCGGAACTTTCACTGGACTCATTGGATCGCACAGAAACCGAGGCTTACCTCAATCATCGTCTGAAATCAGTAGGCGCTACTAAATCTCTTTTCAGTGCTCATGCCATTGATCGAATCCATTTCTATACCAAAGGTCGTCCGCTAAAAATCAATCGCCTTTCGAATCGATGTCTCCAGATAGCAGCGCTGAGAGGTGACAGTTCAATCTCTCGGGGATTAGTCGAACAAGTTGTCAGGCCTGATTCATCCGCCCAAAGATTTAAAAAGCCCTCTAAAGGCAGCCTTGTCGCCTGGAGTCTACTGGCTATTGGGCCGATGGTTCTCGCGATCATTCTTTATCCATCGATGTTCGATTCAGAAAGATCCGAAATCAGCCCAGTCGTTCGCTCAACCGGATTTATAACTTCTCAAGAAGGCACAACCTTATCCTCTAATCCCACATCAGATAGTGTTCAGCCTTCGCTTGAGCCGGATCATTCAAACGCTTCTGCTCCTGGGGATGTCGTTGGCGAGGTCTCGTCACCGGGAGCCTCCTCCCCTCACAACCTCGAAAAGGGCGGCAATGATTTACCCGAGAAAGAGGGAGCCATGGCACCTTCTGAAACCTTGGGTCTGGGGCCTGTGCCATCGGAATCGGTGTCTTTGCAGGATGCACTCCCTATTCCTGCGAAATCGAATGAGTCCCTTTTATCTTGGCTTTCCGGGACATCGATCAGTGAAACTGAACTTGAAATGAGCCTCCTTCGGCTCTGGCTTCCTGAAATGCCCTCATCGGCGAAGATCTCGTGTCGCAACGCAAGTCTTGTCGGACTTCGCTGTGAAAGATTTAAAGGCAGTGTAAAGGCTCTCGCCGGATTGAATCTTCCGGCGGTGGTCGAGTTCAAACTTCCAGCTGGCATCCAAAAAGGGGCAGTGTTGCGATTTTTATCACCTCATCAGGTATCCCTTACGATGAATAATGAAACAAGGAACTTTGAACTAGATGAGTTCTCGAAAGACTGGAGTGGTGAGGCCGTGATTTTATGGCGTCCATCGAAGGACATGCAGACCGAATTGAGTGATATCCAGCATGAAGTTTCACCTTCAGAACTTGAGTGGCTCCGCTCTTATATGGATCATGAGTCGATGAGTCGCTCTTCTCACTCCGAACCGGGCATTCTTTCTAAAGGGATTGGGGAGACGCCCCATTTGTCGGGTAGTGATGTCTCATTGGGTGATCAAAGCTGTGAAACACAGGATGGTATCTTATCGACACCATAATGGTCTGGGGTTGGATGGGGATAACTGTCATCAATGACGGCTATAACACAGAATGATTTCCTCTTCACATGATATGAGAGAAAATGCGTTTCAGACTAATCAAAGACCCTACGAGATTGGCTTTTTCTAAGATTTCAGAAATCCTAATCTAGGGCTTGAGGTAAGTTTCGATGGGATTGTGATCTTTTTGATTGGTTATCAGGTGATGTGGATCTTGCGCCTCTTTCAGTCTCTACAACGTTGGCTAAGGAAGATCCTCTAATTTTTCTTCATCTTTAAGTGATGACTTAATTCTGATTGCTTTTTAATAATTAATTATCTGGAGATCCATCATGGCCGGCGAAAAGGGTGTATATAAAAAGTTTGCCGAGATTAAAGTACGGGATAATCTCATACAAAATGAAATTAAAGGTATTGAGAAGGTGATTGCTGATGGTGACGATGCGATCCAGAAAGCCTTGACATCGATACAAAAAGATATCTCTACAGTCGTTTCCATTGAAAAAGCCATCGTAGCCCAAGATCGAAAGGTTGCGTTCTATATCGCCAATTCAGCCACTTCACTTCTTGCTTTTGTTCCCGTCTGGGGAACTGCGGCATCAAGCGTAGCGAAGGCAATGGTAGGATTTATTCAAAAAGTCTCTGAGCCGGGCTCCGACACTTTGGTAGCGCTCGCGTCTGGATTTGGATCGCTTGGTCAGTCCATCCTTGCAGTCGGTTTTCAGGATTCAGCGGGGAATACATGGGATATCGGCGAAGCGATTTCTTATTCGTCTCTCGGTAAAGGGATAATAATTGGTGCCTCTAATGATGACAGAAAGGGCCTAGGCTATGCACAAATCCAAAAAACTAAACAAAATCCTGGCGACGAAAGAGTACTTACAAAGGTTCAATTAGATAAAGATGGTTCGATTACAGGAACCTATACCGGAACGCTAGGGGGTCTAGCATCAATCGATCCAACAGCCGCCATCTCAAAAACAGTGAATGGTTCGATCAGCCAGTTAGCTGGAATGCTAACCGATGTACCAGCACTGTTTCAGAAGCAGACCGGTTCGAGTGTCACCTTACTGGCTGTAACGGAAGCCGAAAATATCTATAAAGAACTTGGGGATTATCAGGTCGCGATTAAAGAGGGGTATTCATGGATTGATCAAGCCGGCGTCTCAAAAGGATCCGAATTTAATCCCATGGATCCCGATGCCATCGCAACCCTGAATAAATCTGGTATGGATGGTCTTTCCAATAAGTCTAATTGGAACGAAAGAGTAAAGTCGGTTTTGCTGCCGGTCGCGATGTATCAGTTTATCAACAGCACTGATGCCGGTGGTCGAGGCAACCAAGTGATTGGACTCAGTAATGTATTGAATGAGTCAGGTGACGGATATGGTGATTTAAAAAGTGCAAGGACTAAAGCCGAAGGGGTGCTCAAGAGTATCAATTCGGGGCGCATTCTTCATGGTTCTACACGCCTTACTGATGAGCTGAAGCTCTACAAAGTCAATGGAAGTTCAGGATGTGCCGTGGGCTATTCATTGATATTTTTTGGAGATGAAAACAGGGTGCTCACCACTGAAGGTGAGAAAGCGGCTATACCTATTCTTACAGGGATTGCTTTTGAGAAGGCCAGAACTGTAGCGTATTTTCAGGACTGGCGTAATAAGTTAGATTCAGGCGTCGGTTTTGCATTCGCCGATCTGATCACCGATCGAAGTGCCGCATTCACAGATGAGGATTCTTGGGATGCGGCTCGCCCCCTTCCGTTCTATTTTTCAGCTGAGAAATCAAAAGAAAAACTGCGGGAGCGTATTGAGGTCATTTATAGTGCTATTTCCGCGCATGGCAACAAACCAGTACCCATGTATGGATTTAATGACAAAGCCAGCGGTCGTAATCTTAATTTCAGCCCTGAGGATGTGAGGGATCTCAAGGCCGAGTTCGGGAACAAATCACTACATGATGTGATGCTGTTGCTCGAGAGAGATCCCAGTGCTCTAACAAAAACCTTGCAAAGAGTTCAGAAAATAGAGGATGACAAGGACAAAGATGCGGTAGTCGCAGGTTTGTTGACTTTTGGCGTAGGTGCAGCTGTAGTCCTTGCTGAGCGAGCAATCCACACGAAGAAAGGTAAGGTCAAAACAGACTTTCCAAAATCTGGAGGCGCCAAGGGGAATATCCATTGGGACGTGGGTTGGAAACACCAGCGCCGCGATTACTTTGTTGCAAACTATGCCTTTTTTGCAATACTCACCCGACATCTTGGGACCTGGAACCTGTCATCGTTACCTGCCATGGGTCTTTATGCTGATAGCGATCGTAGAGTCCACAATGCTCTCATCGATGCGCTGGCAACCTTCTGGTTCATTTGTTCCCGTGCCCACGGGTATCAGGGTGCTCAAGCAATAGATTATTACAAGGGACGGAGCAAAGTCAGGACCGATGATGATATTTTCCGTTATAACCTTCCGACCATCGGATTTCTTCGTTCACCCTACCTCAGGGGGCATTTCGATATAGAACGCATTTGTAAGCAGCTCGGAAGAAAGTTCTATATTGATCGCATCATTGTTCGCAGCCCTGGTCGTCTGGCCGCACTGCAAGATAAGGCCGGAAGAAAGACGATTTATGAGCTGTCTAAGGATATTTTTGGTAATGACTTATTGACTAGCTCAGATGAGGCGTTTTTGGGGAAGCCGGCTGCTAATGGTGTAGCTGCCCAGACTGGTTTATACGTTCAACTCATGCCGAAACTTCGCGTCTACTTGCTCGATCTATTTGCACAGGACGGGCCATGGGGTTTCAACAAATTCAAAACCATCAATGGAGCGCCAGTCAATACTGCTGCAACTCCGGGCGCAGCAACCAACATAGCAGCAGGTCCGCAGCTCACGGGGGAAATACCTGTTACGGATCGTCTTTTGCTTTCCCTCATGCCCACTAAACATACCATTGCGGATAACTATGCGACTAAAATCGTCGCAATGCTTGACGAGGCTTATTATGCTAAAACACGGGCTGCTCTTATAGCGGATACTAATCTTCCAGCCCATCTCCAAAAGGCCTTTTTGGATGGGTTTAACGAGAGCCGAGCTTCTTTAGGGAAGAATTTCGGAAAGGATGGATTCGATTACGATAACATCATCGATGGTAAATCGAGGAATGAAGCAGCCTACGCTAAGATTTTAGAAAAATATGGCACAAAACTGGATGCTGGTGAGAGGTTAAAAACAGCGAATGATATTAATGCTGGCTACTCTGAAATCGTCAAACAAGGATTTAAGACACCGAAGCAATCTCTAGTAACTTCGGGTCAGAATGCAGTTACAAGTAATACGACAACAACCCTTTCGGCTCCGAAAGATATAAATCAAGAGTTGGCTAACGAGCTAACGAAGTTGCATTTGGGCGCCGTCAGTTCTATCGACCCAGCCGAATCGGGGTTTGAGCAATCTGATTTTAATCGGTCTGTACTTCGCGCTTTAAAGCTTATGCTTTATAAAATGCATGCGGATAAAAAAATCAATTAACCGTGACCTCTAAGCCCTGAAGCCTATCTTTATTGGCTTCAGGGATTTGTTAGTTTCAGCGCCGTTGATTCCGATCCCATACATGTGGGTTTCTGAATGGGTCAAAGCTATTCTTGGCTGAGGATCTAATAAAATTCGAAAGCTTTAGCATTCTCATCGATTTATTGGGGTGCCTATTTTAATATCCAAACCCCGCCACTTCACCATTGCGTAAAATAACAATGACCTATTTTGCAGGAAAAATACGCACTGGACTTACCGCATGGCAAAAGGCGGCTCGGGTTTTCATGCCTCTGGTCTTTTCTGGTCTCGCGCTCTTTTTTCAGGAGTATTTTTGGGAGCATATCCATAGTCATAAATTCCTTTTCTTCTATCCGGCCGTCATGGCTAGTGGTTGGTTCTCTGGACGCTTGGGAGCGCTAATTACAACTGTCATTTCATCGGTTGCTTGTTATTTCTTTTTGCTTGAGCCCACACGACTGACTGAAACGCTCAGTCGGGATGAGATTATCCCTTTGGTCGTGTTTGTCGCTATCGGGTTCATGATCTCCCATTATCTTCACGTTGAAGAGCGAGTGATTTCGGCGTTGGAGTTAAAGACACGTGAGCTTGAGGAGTCCAATTTGGCGAGAACTTCATTTCTTGCCTATGTGAGTCATGAGATCCGTACGCCTCTCAATGCGATTTTGGGCTATGCCCAGTTGCTCGAAAACGCAACGATAGAGGGGGAAAATCGTGCCATGTTGCACCGGATTCGTTCCTCCGGTGATTACCTCCTTTCCATTTTGAACAAGATCCTTGATTTTAAGAAAATGGAAGCCAGTCTTCTCAAGCTGGATCCGAAACCCATCGATTTGATTGGTCTTTTCAAGGAGATTGACCATACGCTCAAACCTTCTGTCGAAGCCAAATGTCTGAAGATGCGTCTCGAGCTCCCTGATCTCTCTCATTTACATGTTCAGGTGGATGCCCTACGTATTCGGCAAATTCTGATCAACCTCTGTTCCAATGCAACCAAATTCACTGAAACGGGGTCCGTGACGCTCAGATTGCGACTTCTCCACATGGATGAACAACAGGTTTCTGTTTTGATTGAAGTTCAGGATACTGGAATTGGTATTCCTGAATCTCGTATTCCATCGCTATTCAATCCCTTTACCCAGGCTGATGCATCGATTGCAGGTCGTTTTGGAGGGAGCGGATTGGGTCTTTCCATCGTCAAGCAATTGGTCGAATTGATGGGAGGAAAATTAGGCGTGGAAAGTCGACTCTCCCACGGCACCCTTTTTTGGGTGGAACTGGCTCTGGAGCGCGTTCTTAACGTCAATGACATTCCATCGCCCAAGGCAATCTCATCACTACCACACCAGCAATTGAGAGGGTTAAGGGTTCTCGCTGCAGATGACAATCCCATCAACCTTGTGCTTCTTGAGCAGATCATTTCACGTGAGGGGGGAACGGTCTATAAAACCGTTGACGGCAGGGCAGCCCTTAATCAATTGACAGACCTTCAAGGCCAAATTGATGTAATCCTTCTGGATCTTCACATGCCGGTGCTTGATGGTATCGAAGCCGTACGTGAAATCAGGGCTCATTCAGAATGGGCACAACTTCCTGTTTTGGCCTACACGGCTGAAACGCAAGAATTTAGTGAGGAAAGGGATGCCATCAACCTTTTCGATGGCATCATTGAAAAACCGATTCAGATCAACGCCCTTATCGAGACACTTTCTCGATTCCGTTCTGATCCGCTTGATCTTTTGGTCAGCGCAGATTCGAAGTCTACCTCGTTAAAGATCATCTCGAAGTCGATTTCAAGAGTGTCCTTGCCGTCTTGCGTTGATGCAGAACGCGTTCGCATTCTCTTTGGTGAGGATCTTGGACTTTTTCAAAGTTGTCTTCGTCAGTTCCAGAACATTTTTGAAAATGCGGCCGTCGAATTATCAGCGTATCTGAAAGGGAAGGAGACGGCCATGGCCGTTGATGCGTTACACAATATCCGCGGAGCTGCAGCCAATCTTGGTTTTGTGGGGCTGGCATCCTCTGCTCTTGCTTTGGAAGAAGTCCTCAACGGGCATCCTGAGGGTTTTGATCCGGAACTTCATGGGAACTTTACACGGCTGCTTCATGAAGTTCTCTCCATTGACTTGAATCAGGATCATTCTCCTCAGATCAATTCATTGCATCTTCAACGCGATGAATCCACAGCTACTGTGCATGCGCTGGCCGTTGCATTGGCCGAGTCAAACCTTGCGGCGATCGATATGGCCCTTTCACTTGAATCGATTTTGATCGAAAAGATGTCGCCTCGTGCAATAACAACGTTCCAGGAATCTCTGGAGACCCTCGACTTTGCTTCTGCTCTTGACGCACTTACCCAAGGTTTTGGAGATGAGCTCCAACTCAGGCGGGAAACCCCTGGTTCGGGCGCCGTTTCAGAGGTCGCATAGGGGATTCATCTTCTTTATTTCCGGATCTAGTCAAAAGAGTTTTATTTGTATTGATCCTCTGATTCGATTTTACGCTAAAAACAGGGCGGTCTGTATCCAACTTCCACACGGGCAGGTCCTCGAGGGTAGACAGTGATCGTGATACTCAGGGTAAGGCTCTCTTTCTGAACTGAAATGCTACTTTAAAAAAAGCAATGCAAATATCTCAGATCTATCTGACCGACAACGGGAGTCCGCCTTCCCCTTTTCTTGAGACCTGCATCCAAAGTGTTCTTGACATACTGCCAGGCTATCCCTACAAGTTATATGGCTTCGATCAGGCTAGGGATTTTCTACGGTCACAGTTTGAACCGGAGGTGCTTCATTCGTTTGATGCGCTGCGCCCCTATGCCTATAAGGCCGATCTTCTGCGGTATTGTCTCCTTTATGATATTGGGGGCTGGTATTTTGATATCGCCGTAAAACCAATAGAGTCATTTGACTTGTCAAGTCATATTGAGACGATAGCCTTCAGGGATATGCAGCGCTGTACAAGTACTAATTGGTCCTGTCAAAATTCTGTTCTCTTCTCACGGCCAAGGTCTTCTGTATATGAAACAGCCATCAAGCTTGTGTTGGAAAATGTCAGAAACCAGCATTACGGAATTAATGCCGTCTGCCCCACGGGTCCCGTTCTTCTGGGTAAGGCGTTCGCGCTCACAGGCGAAAGTCATGACAGAATGTTTGGTGATTATATGTTTCTAACGCCGACTCATCACTATAAAAATCCTGCTTTTGTTTTTCCCAGCGGTTTGATATTTGCTCTTGGTAAACCTGCAGAAGGGGGAGATCTGACGGAGCTGGGGGGGCTTGGAACCAATAACTACAACGACTTTTATGAATCGGGTACGGTTTATGCCACAATCAATGAATATCGATAAATAATTTCAATAAGCAGAAAATATAACAGAAATCTCTGATATTTATATATTTCTAGGGTCGCGATGCATTCTTCATCGCCTCTTGCTTTAAATTATAATATTTAGTGATAGCAATATAAATAAATATTAAAATCAATTTACGTTGGTTTTATATCCCAATAATGCTCTTGATCAAATCACGAAATCGTATTTCCGATGAATTCATTAAAAGTTATCGTTTGAACAGATCTAGGCTTTAGAAGCTGTCAACTAAACTCCTGCTCCTGACCTATTCGTGTGCTTGATATGTATACCCTGGAGATGTTGTGGATGCCTTGGCAACATAAGGCGTAAGGTGTTTCGATCACCATGCAAGATCAGATATTAAAAGCCGTAGTTTTAAACTAGACAAATACCATCATCTAGGCTGGGTCTGTGTGCCTCTATCTCTCAAAAGCTCAGATGATTAGATATCGTCCCGAAACATTGCTCTGCTTTTTTTTGCTTTTTATCAGATTCTGCGCCCTACGGTGTTCGGACAATTGCTAGAATTCGGGCTGCAAAAACTGTTCGATCCGTCATCGCCTCTTTTTGCATAAAAAACGAGTCACATCAATGGTCTTAGCCAAGGAGTTCTCTAATGAATAAAGCCAATAAGATTGCTGTTGCTACGGCTGCTGCCGCACTGTTCTCTGCTGCTGTTGCCCCGGTTGCTCTGGCCGCCAAGGATGAAGCATCAGTCAAGTGTTCAGGCATCAATAGCTGCAAGGGTCAGTCCAAGTGCGCAACCGCAAATTCAGCATGCGCAGGCCAGAATTCTTGCAAAGGTCAGGGTTGGCTTCCGACCGCGACTGAAAAAGAATGCACCGATAAAGGTGGCAAGGTCCTTGCGAAGTAATTGAGGACGGGTCAGGGCCGCAAGCTTACTTTTGTGGCCCTGATCACATGATCTATGTAGGGGAGATCGTCACTTGATCGGGCAAGAGTCAGGAGGCTTGTCGGGTGTCGGACTAGGGCTACGCCCCGAGCATTATCAAGATTTCGTCAACACACCACAGCCCGTTGACTGGCTCGAAATTCTGACCGAAAACTACCTGGTCCCCGGTGGCAAACCCCTGTTCTATCTGGACGCCATTCGGCAGGACTACCCGATGGCCATGCATGGCGTTGCCATGAATCTCGGATCAACCGACCCTCTGGATTTTGATTATCTCCGGGCGGTCAGGAATCTTGCCGATAGAATTCAACCGGATATCGTTTCGGATCATCTTTGCTGGACGGGTGTATCCGGGCGTCGTCTTTATGACTTGTTACCCCTTCCCTATACGGAAGAGGCTGTTCAATACGTTGCTGATCGCATCAAACGGGTCCAGGATTTTCTGGGACGCCGTCTCACCATTGAGAATCTTTCTGCCTACATCGAAGCCGATGCTCCTATGACAGAGTGGGCGTTTGTCGCAGCAGTGGCCGAGGCCTCGGACTGTGATCTTCTGGTCGATGTCAACAACATCTATGTCTCCAGCCGAAATCAGAACTTTGATCCAGTAACCTATCTTGATGCTCTTGTCCCAGCACGAGTCCGGCAAATACATCTCGCGGGCCATACCGATTATGGCGATCATTGCATCGATACCCACGATCATCCGGTTTGCGAAGCCGTCTGGGATCTCTACGCCTATGCGATTCGGCGCTTTGGACCCGTTCCTACTCTTCTTGAACGTGATGATCAAATTCCGCCTCTGGATGAGTTGCTCGTCGAATTAAATCATGCCCGCTCCATTCAGGCTCTGGCATTCCCCAATGAATACAACTCGTCAAAGGCAAACGGGCAGGGCAGGGAAATCCGATGATGGATCTGGCCCACTGGGAACATCGTCTTCAATCCAGCATCCTTGACGTCAAGGATGATCTGGGTGACTGGATGAAGCCGTCTCATCTTTCCCAGGCGTTGCGCCTTGAGATCTATCAGAACGCTTATCTCTTGCGTTTGGCTGAAGCTCTTCGGACTAATTTTCCAAGCCTCTATGCCATTTTAGGAGAAGATGATTTTGGTCGGATGATGCTCGGCTACTTGAGGCAGCATGCTCCCACCGCTTTTTCCATTCGGTGGTTTGGTGAAGACCTCGCCGCATACCTTGAATCCTTTCCGCCGCCGGGGCATGGGGTCTATCTGGCCGAGATAGCACGCTTTGAATGGGCCATCCGACATACGGTTGATGCGCCGGATCAATCTGTGGTCACCATTGATGAGCTCATGGCGCTTGATCCTGAGGAGTGGCTCACGCTCAGCTTGAGATTGCATCCATCAGTCTCCCTCCTGAATTTTGAATGGAATAGTGTTGCTATCTGGCAAAGTCATTCAGCACAGAATGAAGATCCTCCAGAGTCAATGCGATCCCAGCCCTCTTCCTGGCTTGTCTACCGGGATTCTGAGGGCCGGGCGGCATGGCGAAGTCTTCTACCCCTTGAGTATGCGGGTCTAAGTGCCCTTTCAATTGCAGCAACTTTTCCCGATCTGTGTGACGCTCTGGCCGAAAGGGCATCATTTGAACATGATCTCCCTCAAACTGCGGCTTCCTTTTTAAAAGGCTGGGTCGGAGAAGGCATCCTCACTCGATGCTGAACCGGTTTTTAGGATCAAGCATCATTTCGGTTGATAGATATAAAGACCCATGTCGTATTCCAAAATTGCACTAGCCCTTTTATTGGGTTTGCTTCCTGTCGCCTCCGTTTATTGTGGTACTTATGAGCTCCGTATTCACGAAATTCACCAGAACATCGATGGGCGCTCTCATGTAGGTGTCGGCGTTAATGGTTTCTCTCCTGCGCCACTTCTCCACTGGAAGGAAGGGGAGGATGTCGAGATCAAGGTGATCAATCAGATGGATCGCCCGACGTCCATTCATTGGCACGGATTGATTCTCCCCTACATGATGGATGGAGTGCCAGGGATTAGCTTCGACGGCATCGCGCCTGGGAAAAGCTTTACCTATCGTTTCACACTGAAACAATCTGGAACTTACTGGTACCACGGACATACCGATTTTCAGGAGCAGGAAGGTCTTTATGGTCCTATCGTCATTGACCCGCTTGAGAATCGTGATCCACCTTCGGATCGCAGTTATCCCATCGTTCTTTCCGACTGGACGGATGAAAATCCCCGCCGAATCTTCGCCAAATTGAAGGCACAGTCCGATTACTACAATTTCGATCGAATTACCGTCTCTGACTTTCTCGAGGAGGTAAGAAGCAAGGGATTTATTGAAGCTTTCTCGGAGAATCTCGAATGGGGTTCGATGCGAATGAATCAGACTGATCTTTCGGATGTCACTGGAGATACCTACAGCTATCTCATCAATGGAAAAGGTCATCAGCCTCCCTGGATAGGTGAGTTTAAGAAAGGCGAGGTGGTCAGGCTTCACCTCATCAATGCTTCAGCCATGACCTATTTTGATGTCAGCATTCCGGGTCTCGAGATGCTGATCATTCAGTCAGATGGTCAATTCGTTCAGCCGGTAAGGGCATCGCGCATTCGGATTGCTGTGGCTGAAACCTATGATGTCCTGGTTCGTCCCGAAGCAGGTCACGCCTATGCCGTTTTTGCAGAGTCGCTGGATCGAACCGGTTCGGCCATGGGGATCCTGACAAGCGATCCGAACCTGCGACCCGAAACACCGAAAAGAACGGATCCTAAATATCTCGATGTCAACGCGATGATGGGTGGCATGGCCGGGATGTCGATGTCAGAAGAGGGATCAAAGGGCTCAAATGAAACCATGGCAATGCCCATGGCCTCTCACGCAGACATGTCAGGCATGACGATGGCGAAGATGGACATGCCCCATAAGAAAGACAATGAGCCTGGCGTGAATAAGAATTCCGAAATGAGGCATGGGGATCATGACGCATCGACTTCGATGATGCGCGATGGGCCGGTTCCCGGTGTTGACTATCCTCTGGAGATAGAAGGATATCAGCCCTTCAAAAGCGAAAAGGCGAAGCCTAATTCCCGTTCCTTCGATCATGAGATCAAGCTCCGATTAACGGGAAACATGATGCGCTACATCTGGTCTCTAGATGACGTGGTCTATGACGATGCTGCTCCGATTCGACTTAAAAAGGGTGAGAGAGTCAAGATTACCTACATCAACGAAACCATGATGAATCATCCGATGCATCTTCATGGGATGTGGCAGGATCTCGACAATGGTCAAGGCGAACGCATCCCCCGTAAGCACACGATTAATGTTCAGCCAGGCCAGACTACCAGTGTCTACGTGGATGTCGATGCACCCGGTCAATGGGCATTTCACTGCCATCTCGTTTACCACATGGCGAGTGGCATGTTCCGAAAGGTGATCGTGGAATGAAATGTGTCCTACGCATGATCCTCGTGATCGCTTCAGTGGGGTTGAGTGGCATTTCACGCGCCATGTCCGGCTCGGGTGACGACACGATCAACAGTTCGCTTCTATTCGATCGGCTGGAATACGAAGGCAATACCGGGGTTCAGCTCACCAAATGGGAAATGAACCAGTGGATCGGTACGGATACCGACAAGTTTTATATCAAAAGTGAAGGCGATTACGCTCAAAGTCAGGGCATTGTCGGTACCGCCGATATTCAAATGCTTTACAGTCGAGCCATATCCGAGTTCTGGGATATTCAGATTGGAGCACGGCGCGGTATTCAGCCTGAGATGGCCTATGATGGTGTTTTATCCTTACAAGGTACCGCGCCACAATTTGTGGAAGTCGAACTTGAAAGTTTTTACAACCAGTACGGAAACGTGCTCGGACGACTATCCCTTCGTAGGGATATTCTCTTTACACAACGCCTGATCCTGACACCTCGACTTGAAGTGGATGTTACCAAGAACGCCATGCCACAACGCTCCATTAAGCCCGGAGTCTATGAGCTTGAGGCTGGGATGAGGCTGCGTTACGAGATGGCGCGTGAATTCGCGCCCTATATAGGTTTCGACTACGTCGAAGAACAGTCCCTGACCGAGGCCCGAACCGGCGTACGAGGTGTTGCCGGTATTCGTTTCTGGTTTTAATTTGCTATCACATTCTCAAATTCCCAAAGGTTCCCAAAGGACATCGATGCAATCCCTTGAAGAGAAGATCCACGAGGCGCATCAGCTTCACCAGAATGGGTTGGTCACCCAAGCCATCGAGCGATACTTGCAGCTCCTTTCTGAGGACGCAAACCATCCCACACTTCTATACCTTATGGGAATTGCATGTTTTCAGATCGGTCGCTTGAATGAGGCCCTCAGCTGTTTCAATCATGCGCTGAAATTCTGCAGTGACGCCCATGAAGTTCATGTCAATCAAGGTGTCGTTCTGCTCGCACTGCATCAATACGCTTCAAGCCACGCGTCATTTCAGCGCGGAATTGTACTTAACCCCCAAGTGGTCACGGCTTACGTCAATCTGGGCACGACTCGAACCAACTTAGGTTTGATGGATAGCGCGCTCCAAACTCTTTCACGCGCCATCACGATTGACCCTCTTTCTTTTGAGGCGATCCATAACCAGACCAAGGTGTTTTCAGAGCTCGACCGATCCGATGAAGCCCTTGCGAGCGGCCGACGGGCATTGACACTTCATCCTTCATATCCTGAAGGCTGGATGAGTAGAGCCGGGCTACTCTACAAGCAAGACTTAAAGCCTCAGGCTATTTTATGCTCATTACGGGCAACGCACCTTAATCCCTATTCAATAGATTTATCTAAAACTCATGCCGAGTTTCTTCTCGACACAGGCCATTTCGATCTCGCAATTAATGTAGTTCATCAGGCTCTTTGTTTTTCACCGGAAGATGTCGAGCTTTTGATTTTAAGAGGCAAGATACTCAAAGGAAGGCATTACCTCTCAGAGGCATTGCGCTCTGTAGACAGTGCTCTGAGAATTCATCCTTTCTTACCGGAAGCATACAGCCAGAGGGGAATTATCCTCAGACATCTAACGCGCTTTGAGGAGGCTATATCTGCCCATCATATTGCGATTGCACTGGCGCCAGACCAAGCGAGAGACTTCAGCAGTTTAGGTAACGCCCTTGAACAGGGAAGACATTTTGAGTCGGCACTTGAAGCACAAGATCGAGCACTACTAATTGATCCGAATCTTCCTGAACTTCACAACAATCGTGGAAATGTGCTCAAGCAGTTAGAGCGTTATGAGGAAGCGCTTTCAAGCTTTGAAATGGCGCTTCGCTTGAAAGCTGATTTTGCTGCAGCGCATCTGGGCCGGGGCGGTGTTTATGTTGAGACTCGACAACTCGAGGAGGCAATGAAATGTTTCGATCAGTCGATTGCTCTATATCCAAATGATGTTTCATCCCATCTCAACAAGGGCCTCGTTCTTCAGCAACAGGTTCAGTTCGATGAGGCCATTACACATTATGATCGAGTCATAGACTTCGATCCGAACTGTGGTGAGGCCCGCTTTAACAAGAGCTGTGTTCAACTCTTGTTGGGACGTTACAAAGAGGGCTGGGCAAACTATGAGGCACGAAATCTAGTTTGGAATCGTCGCGGATCGTTCCGTGAGCATTGGCAAGCCAAGGTTGATAACCTCGCCTCGCTGACCGGAAAGAACGTTTTGATCTATCCTGAACAAGGGCTGGGTGATGTCATTCAGTTCGCCCGCTATGCGCCCTTGCTGGCTGATCGGGGGGTTAGAGTTACTTTTGAAGTTTTTCCGGAGCTGGTGACCCTTTTTGAAACTCTTCATCCCAAGATCGAACTAGAGCCCCATCACGCAAAACATCAACAGGAATTTGATCATCGTATTCCCGTGATGAGCCTGCCGTTCCTTTTTGAAACGACACTCGAGAGCATCCCTTCAGATCCGTATCTTTTCGCAAGTCCAGAGACAAGTGCGTATTGGAAAGAAACCTTAGGCACTCCTTCTCGACCTCGGGTTGGGCTGGTTTGGTCGGGAGGGTTTCGACCTAATCAACCCGAGGTCTGGGGAATTAATGAACGGCGGAACATTCCGCTTGTTCAGCTTGCACCATTAAACGAAGTTCCTGTCGATTTCTACAGTCTTCAGAAAGGCGCACAAGGCGTTGATCAATTGAAGGCTTTGGAGGAGGCAGAATGGAAAGGGCCAAAGATCATCGACCTGACCGAGAAACTCGAATCATTTGCGGACACGGCAGGATTGATCGATCAATTGGATCTGATCATTTCCGTCGATACCTCCACAGCCCATCTGGCTGCGGCTATGGGCAAGGAGGTCTGGCTTCTCAATCGCCTCGATACCTGCTGGCGTTGGCTTTTGGATCGGCAGGACTCCCCCTGGTATCCGACCGTTACTCTCTATCGTCAGGATGAAAGCCGACAGTGGAGCCCGGTGGTAGAGCGGGTCGTCACTGATCTCAAGAGACGCTTTGGATCAATCTCTGACGGCAAAAATCAATAAATTGAAAAGTATGTGCGGGGAAGACGATTCCAGTGATTGACCGATGCTGCCCAAAGATCCTGTAGATCGTTGGCAGAGATCCCGGTAGGTTCCTTAAAGTTCCCACTGGCGGAAGGTTGGAAGACATGGGGGCGGATGAAATATAAGGCCGCCGATTGATCCCAGAGCCTTGAGGATCCCGAGGTAAAGCTCGGATCATAGGCGTTCCAGGTGGCCTGATAGCCTAAAAGGGCTACACGCACGACTCCCGGGAGACCATTTTCCTCGAGCTGGTTGACCATCTCCACCGTGGGTTGATAAGCCGATTTTCCATCGGGAAGCTTGACCCTCGGGGCATCGATCCAAAGTCGGTCCTTTCTTTTGGAGGACTTCTGAAAAACCTCAATGCAGGGGTTGATGTCGTATTGGCAATTGAACGCCTGAGTTTCGACCGGTTGGCTCGCGTCATACGGCCTTCCTTGCATCACCACTTCGTTGATCTTTGAGGAAATCGCCGATTCATAGTGAACGAAGGAGGAGAACGGGGCGATCATAAGCACCGAGACCTTCCGGCATTCCGAGACGGACTTTGCCACCTGCGCCGCGAGCTTCTTGGGGGTTTGAAGGGCATCCCCCGTGGTATTGATCGCGGCTGAGAGATAATTGTTCGCCCGTTGCATCACGGTTCGTGTGGGTGGAAGCCAAGGAAAGGCCGAGAGATCTCTCGGCAAGGGTCCTGAATAGGTCATTCCGCGAATGACGGGGACATTAGCCTCAAGACCCGTGGATGCATAGAGCTTGGCCAGCGCAGCGCTACCTTCTGGTGCCAGTGAATAGCCTTCCGTTGAAATGATGGCCGCGACTTTTCCGGTACCCAACAGCACGGGAATCGCCATGAGGTCATCAGGCCCAAAATCCGTATCAATCAGATAGCAGACATTTTGGACACCGGCCTGAAGGGGCAGGGAGGAAAAGAGGAGAAATAAGCCCAGAAGCTGACCCCATCGAGCTCTAGCCATCATCGTTCTCCATCTTCAGATTTAAGCGTGATGCGCCGCACGATGGTGGATTGTACGCTTCACTCCGTGCTTCTTTCGATGATTCTTTGAGTGACGACGCTGTTTTCTATCCTGTTCGATCAAAGAAGCAAGGGTCACACTCTGCCCATTGCAGAATACCAGTCCATCATGAGTACAAAAACCGCAGCGAGCTGCGGGTTTGTGGAAAACCGTCGCTGTTTTCTTTGGCGTTGTTTGATGCTGTTTTTTTACCTTGCGGGGAACAGTGCGGTGGGTTTGAGTGATCCTTCGCTTTTGAACCTGGTGTGTGAGGTTGGTGCTTACCGGTTTCGATGTTTTCGTCACCAATGATTCTGAAGGTGTCTTGGGTTCGATAGAGAGCGGAGGAGGGGGTGTTTGTGATGGCTTCGCCGAGGCGCGATGAATGGACGGGGGTAAATTGATGATCGGCTTGGGCGAACTGCTTGTTTGAGGCGGGCGTGAATTCATATTGAGTGAGCGAATCACCTCGGCGCGTTGCTTTCGAAGCGTTGATCCATCGCTTCCAGGGTCCGATTCGTTCGCAAATCCAGTGAAGGATAAAAGAGCAAGGAGCGAGCCGAATATCAGTGAAAGCCAGAACCTTTCGAAACGCCAAATGACGCCTTCTCCCCCCCTCGACATGCCCATGCAGTAACTCCCCCTGAACGATCAAATGATGAACTATCGGCTCTCATCAGGATGAACCCCCTCATCCCATCGAGTACGAAAAGACCCGGATAGAATATTTTTAAACAGTAGATGAATTAAAACTGTAGCAGATCAAACAAACAAGGGGTTTGCCCCAAATGGTTTAAGAAATTTGATGGTCTACGTTCACCTCGCCCCCCGAAATGGTTCACTCTTGTGTCCTCATAAGGCCTAAGCCGGGGCAACCGTAACCTCTGGATCAGCCAGGCGAAACCGAAAATGAGCAGATCTTAACGGGGGGAGTAAATTTCATCGGGTACACATTAGGTAAATAGGCTTTAATTCCCCAGTAACTCACAGTCAAAAGGGCTGCCTCATTCCAGTCTAGGGTGACATAACCAAAAGTGTCAGGGCTATAGAAATCTACGGCACTTGGAATCGAGGGGGCTTTTTTATCAAAAAGACGATATACGCTACTGAGCCCCGGGTATCCTACCAAGCCAATGCTCGGCTGCTGGAAGTTCGACAAATCAGCATTCCTTTTTTCGGTTTCTTTGACGACGACTCGATAGTCAGATTCCAATGTTTTGGCAATTGAGAAAGGGGCGGAGTCTGGACCTACAGCCCCCGCAGGTCCAGCAAGAACCTGAAAGGCGTATGGAACCATCTCCCAACGGGTATCGTTGCTGGGATCAGGTTGATACTTGAGGGTCGTGACTCTTGAATTGTGGTCGTCTGTGGTCAAAAAAACGACGTTACGCAAAGAGAGATCCACCATTTTTTTAAGAATAAGGTTTCTCTCTTCGGGATACCCACCGACCCAAGATTTACTGTCAGTCAAGCTGCCGCGTTGATCAATCGGAGTGGACACCGAGATCACGGTCCAGGGTGCATTGCTATGCTTCGCGTTTTCAAGTTCGCCCAGAAACCAAGCCAACTGTTCCGAACCCAGCATGGTTCTGCCAGCTACCTGATTTGCAGCCATAAAGACCCCTGGCAATGGGTCTCCCTTCTGGAATCCGGACGGATAAGCCTGTTCCGCAACCAGATTGCCTTTTGCATCGAAACGAGCCTCTTGAAGAGGGTATTCTGTTGGCGTCAGCGCATAACGCGCCGGAGCGGTCATTCGGGCATCGCGAAACGATCGATCATCGAGTTGGATGTAATAAATGTTCTTGCCCCAACGACGACTGAAGTAATTTGCTGGTTTTCCAGATGATCGAGGGTCATTGCTTGTGGCAACCGGAGCCTCTGGCGTCAGGACACTTGAAAAGCTGAGGCCATACCTTTCGCCCGGCGTCTTAGAAGGATCTATCGCCCCTTCAATATTCACCGAGGTTGGCATGTTGTTGTAAAAAGCCTTCGTCTCAGCTAAGAATGCGATCGAATCATTGTTAAAAGGCCCTATCGGATTAGTCGCAAAAGCAGAAACGGAATTCTCCTTACTTGCTGTCGGTGGAGCCCCCCCACTTTGGAGTGGCCCAAAAATCTCGTGATTATCAAGCACGGCATAGACACCCGTCGCTGATAGCATCGTTCTTGCGCTATTTAGACCTGTGACAGTGCGATTGACGGGGACCCCATTCGTATTCACGCCCTCAATATTGGCATCGTAGCGTTTGTTGAGGATACCCAAGGCATGCTCAGCAACTGTTGCAGAACTTGTTCCTGTCGGAATTGCCACTGTGTCAGGACTGTCTTCAGACACCTTGCCAAAACCCTTGAGCCCATTGGCCGTGCTCTCGTATATGGTATCCCCTAGATAAATGAAGGCATTCAGCCAAGTGCTGCCTGCATTGGCGATGTTGCCAAAATATTCAATGGCCGGATAAGGCCGATATTTCTGATCTGAATCCCCAGTAAAAGCCACCCGGAATGCTGTGGGCACAGATGGATCAGGATTAGTGTAGAAAGAACCGATCCAGCTGTTAGCGTTCTCAACTTTTACCTTATAGAAGTACTGCGTATTTGGCTGGAGGCCTGAAGCTCTTACTTTGAAAGTTGAATTATTTTCCGGCTTGATCGTGGCCGGAATCGTATAGACCATTTGCTGAAAGCCTCTATCCCTGGCAATCAGCACATTTGCGGACAATGACGTCGCCTTTTCGATTCGTCCCCACAGAACGGCACTATCCTGGGTCATATCACCGGCTGAAATGCCTAAAAAGACCGGCTTGGCGTAACCTGGCACAAAGGCAGAAGTTAAAAGCAGGAAGAAAAACAATAAATTCTTTTGGAATCCGCGTTTCATTGGTTTCCCATATTGATTTTGTTAGCGCTTATCGGTGAAGTAATGCATCACCATTTTGGCACCTTGATGCCGTTGGGGTGGCGAGCGTCCATCCCATTAAAATTCGGACACCCTCAGAGAGTCCTCATTACAGCGCCTTATCTCACTGAGATAATGGCCTATCTCTCCTCATTTTTTGTCCGACTTAACGTGAATTCCTCCTTGCTGGACCCGCCAGAACAAAATACGTCAAAATATCCATAGTTGGGCGTTACGTCATGTAGGAATGGAGTAGCAGTTTGAAGTCTGAGCATGCTTTACTGGTTTTTTTTCCGACCTTCATGGTTGAAGCCCTTGTTAACCTTTTCTCTTCTTTCTAGGACCGGGTGGGGTCTTAAGTCCCTCATTCTCTCGGTGGCGATGGCCTCACAGAACGCCCAAGCAGCGCTTGAGCTCCAATGGGGAGACTCAATCCCTTTTTCATATGAACGCCTGATCCAGAAAGCGAAACAGATGGCTCTTTCTCCACCGATCAAAGAGAGTCCGGCCCACTCGGCGATCGTCAGCCAAATTGATTATTCGGCGTGGCAATCCCTTCGCTATCGGCCGGAAGCTGCCTTGTTTCGCGATCAAAATGGACACTTTCCGGTGACGTTTTTTCACGTGGGAAGCTCACTTCCACAAGGCATCCAGATATTTCGACTTGAAGGGGATCAGGCGTTCGAACTTTTTTACAACCCATCCTATTTTTCAGCATCTAAAAATAGTGTGGTCCGTGAACTTCCTGCCAATACAGGATTTGGGGGTTTTCGCGTTCAGCAGCCACACGGGCCTGATCCGACAACCCGGGATTGGCTGATGTTTCTTGGAGGTTCCTACTTTCGCGCTGTTGGAGAAGATGGGGTCTATGGTGCTTCCGCTCGACCACTCTTGATCTATGATCAGCATCAAGAGGAACACGATATCCCGGCGTTCAGAGAGTTCTTCCTTGAAGATGCCAAGAGCAATAGTGCGCCGGTGACGACCTATGCGTTGCTTGACGGTGAAGCGGTCACTGGTGTCTTCCGTTTTATTTCATCTCTATCAAAAGGAGTCACCCAAGAGGTTGATGCTGATCTTTTCTTCAAACAATCTGTCAAGGGGTTAGGTCTTGTCCCTCTGAAAACCATGTATTGGTTCAGTGAGAACGATAAGTCGCGATTGGAGGACTGGAGGCCTGAGGTTCATGATTCCGATGGCCTGGCTATCCTCACAGGTTCAGGGGAGAAGATCTGGCGACCTTTATTGAATCCACCCACCACAAGCACCTCACTGGTTGATGAACCCACCCTCAAGGGATTTGGTTTGATTCAGCGGGATCGGCTTAGCGATCATTATCTGGATGAGGAACATCACTTTGAAAAACGACCGAATGTTTGGGTTGAATTGGTCGATGGGTGGAACGCGGGGCAGCTGGAGCTTATAGAACACTCCACGGCCAACGAAATTAATGACAATGTCACCGTTTACTGGAAGCCAAAATCCACTATCCAGCCAGGTGCCCACCTCCATCTTCGCTATCGGTTGCATTGGACAAATGATGAGCCTTTCCCAGGAAATTTAGCGCGATGCGTCTCTACTCGACTGGGTCAGATCACCGATGAACGCGATTCAACCGTAAAGAACTACCAAATAAGCGTGGAGTTTGATGGACCCAAACCCTCGGATAAAGCTCAACCCCGATTTCGGGTTGAGAAGGGCCGTGTCATTCAATCGATTATTGAAAACGTTCCCGGCACGGAACGTTGGCGCGTTCTTTTTGAGGTCAAGCCCGAGAGCCAGGAGCCTGTCGATCTCACATTACAAGTCAGGCTTCATTCAAACGCAGTCTCTGAAATCTGGACGTATCGGCTCTATCCGAGTCAGAAGCACTGAGTGCCCTCAGACATGAACACATCGAACCCAGTTACGTCTTGGGCCTTAGATAAAAATATGGGGCGGTCCTTGAAATGCTCAAGACTGTGTGTTGTTGGTTGCTGTCTCCGTTTTCCTTCGCCATGCCGGTTGAAGGGGAGGGCGTAACGAGATGTACACCCAGTTTTATCAGCTTGATACCCTCCCTTTTTCGATTGCTCCCAATCCGAAATTTCTCTACCTCACGAAAGGGCATCAGGCCGTTTTAAGTGAACTTGAGGATGCCATTTACGAACAGGTTGCACTTTCTGTCCTTTTTGGTGAAGTTGGCACGGGCAAGACGACATTGTCACGGGCTCTTCTCGAAGATTTGCCCCCTGAACTCAGAACCGCTCTCATTCTCAATCCAAGGCTGACGCCAGCAGAATTTCTTCAATCCATTTTTGATGAACTTCAGGTTGACTATCAAGAAATCAAACGGAGTATTCGGGGCTTAAGAAATGTCTTGAGGCACTATGTCGAAGAACAGGAATCAATCGGCCATCGGCTCCTAGTCATCGTGGATGAGGCTCAGCAACTTCAGCCAGGAGTCCTTGAACTGATTGAGTCGCTTATCTTGGAGTTCGGGGCACTGGAAACACCCTTGAGTTTCATACTGGTCGGACAACCGGAGCTCGATGCCGTCTTGAATCGACCGCGTCACCAAGAGCTTTATGAGCTCACCGCTCATCGTTGTCGGCTCTATCCAATGACCTTTAGTGAGTGTCAAGGCTACATCGCCTATCGTCTTGAGGTTGCCGGTCTTCAAAAACCGCTCTTTACGCCCCGCGCGCTAGGGGAAATTCATCAGTTGTCTTCTGGAATTCCACGCCTGATCAATTTGATCTGTGATCGCACTCTCTTGCTGGGGTACGCCAGCAATATGGCTCTGATCAATTCCGCTATGGTTAAAAGAGCCTCTGCGGAATTAAAACTAATCCCTGCGGTCAGAGGTTTGCCCTCTTTAAGATGGATAAACCGGCAGGTGATTCAGCGCATTCTAGGCGCCACACTCATTATCATTTTGATGGCATCCGTTTACTTGCCCATCCAAACCCTTGTTGGAAACTTTCCATCAAAAATGGATAGCCCGCCTTTCCAGATCAACCTCCACAAGATCAATGTTGACAGCATTGAAGTGGGTGCCTTGATGGAAAGCGCTGGTCATCGGATGCGCCTGATCCTTGGGCAAATATCTGAAGTTCTCGAAACGCCTTTTGCCGTGGTTGCCCATAAAAATGATGCCAATGTATCCCCCCCAAACATTTCTGAAAGCAACCCTGAGCCTATAAAGCTGCCCCCCCCGGAAAAGGTAGATACGCCATTAAAAACTGAAAATGACAAACAAGCATCCATTGATAACCTTGGAATAAATAACCCGACCAACGAGTCTCCACCCATCATTGCAACAGAGATTCCATCAGTGGCTGAGGAACCCAGTGTAATAGAACAAAAACCCGTCACATCAGGAAATACCCCAGGTGCCTTATTGGGCTCCGAGGGATCCGTGGAATCCAAAAATCAGCAAGAGATTCCTGAGTTCCTCCTCTGGGTCAAGCAAGGGGTTGAGCCTCTGGCTGATCGTGTCAAATTCAGTGAGTGGATTTCTGACTTTTCAATGTCTCACCGGGAAGGCCAATTCGCTCTTTTCAAAGCATGGATTCCTTCGCTTCCTGATACAAGTCTCATCTCCTGTGTTGATGCTCGTGAATTAGACATGGTCTGCGGACACTTCTGGGGACAGTGGTCCTTACTCAAGGAAATCAACCTTCCCGCAATACTGGAAATTCGGTTGTCTGATGGGGTAAAAGCGCAGGTGCTGGTGAGGCGGGAAGAGGATGAGTTAATGACCTTGGTTTATGGGAATAATGAAGCGGTCTTTCCAACCTCGGAGGTTCTTTCTCAGTGGACAGGGCGGGCAACGATCTTGGGACGCAGATCATGGGCCCCCAGTGCGCCTGCAGGATCCCTCGCCACAAGCAACGTTGGAGCTGAGGAGGGGGCCGTCAATGAAGAGGATCTCCAGCAAATTGTCGATGCTTTTTCAAACTCGGCAGGGCTTTCCCATCAGAATGCTGCTCACGTATTGGGTCTTCTGGGGGGGCAGGGAAGGACCAAGAACCCGTCCCTTCCGCACTTGGATGATATTGCCTTAAGATTGCCCGCCTTGTGTCATGAACTTTCAAGGCGCTGACGAGATGTTTATTAGTCCTGTTCTTTGAAAGGCATTGTCTAACTCAGCGAGGAGATCGCAATGCATGGCCGGGTTCCATGACCGCTCAATGGGGACTGAAGAATGGGTAAATTGAACCTATCTCACTGAAAAGGATCGGATTATTTTAGCCACTCTGATAATTGAAATGCGGGTAGGCTCACGGGCTGAGGGATCATCTAAAGGCCGTCCCTACATAGCCTTGAAAGGCCAACTCTATTCGTGTGTGCCCTCAGTTGATGTTATATGCATCATGAATACAAGTTATACGTCTACATTTATTGATTCAATCCAATCCTCCTCGTAGGATTGGAAGCCTGTTAATGGTGTATGAATTTATACGTTGCTCATCGAGTTTTGATTGATGCAGTTTAGTTTGGTAAAAAAATGAAAGCATTCCGACTGAGTTTGTTTTTCTGCCTTGCTGTAGGGTCATGGACTGTACACGCTGACTTCTCGGGTTTTTGGGCCGGCCCGCCCGGCGCGACCGGCGGGTGGTTTGCAAATGGCGATTCCAATATTTCTGGTCAGAGCGATGCTCTAGGATGTAAAGATAGCGCTGGTAGATCAGAGGTGGAGCCCGACCATCTCACTTTATACGGCTGCACTTCTTCCAGTAGTTCCAGTACCGCCTATCAAGCTGTATCTAACATCTATGATGGTGGTGCAACTTGGATTCAGCATTCCTTACCGTTCAAAGCTTCATCAGCAAACCCTGTCAACTTCAGGTTCGATGTGCAATTTAGCGTGACTGCTACCAATAATCTGACCGCGGATAAACCTATTGAGGCGCTATTTACGATCTTCGACACAAACGGTAGGCAAGATACCGTGATTGCCAGCTGCACCCAAAGTCCATGTACGATCAACATTCCCAACTATTCCATCTCGGCAAATTCGGCAACTAAAACTCAAACCGGTATGCAGTTCTGGATTCGAACTCGAAATGTTGATCGACAAAGCATAACGAGCCAACTGACGATCACCAATTTTGGCGCATCCCCGGCACCCGACAATGTAACCTCATCATGGAGTATCAATGACGCTTTGGTTGGGCAATTTGTTGTCGGCTGGACAGCACAAAGTGGAGTGACCTATATCGCTCAGGCTACCCCATCGAGTGGTTCAGGGACGACACTAACGTGCACCCCGCCCCAGAATGCCATTCAGGACAACTGTACATTCCCTACTGACCCAGGAACAAGCAATTCGGGACTCAACTACAAAGTAACAGTCAGCGGTACGCGTGGCACAGGTGCTAATCAAATTACTGCTACTTCCCAGTCAGTGTTGATTCCTTCCGCGCCCGCGGACTTGCTGGGTAGTGTAGGTCCTAGTTACTGGTCCTTAAGTCGAAGTTCAAGCGGGACAGGTTGTGATTCCTCAGTGGGTTCAAGCGACGTTACAACGGACAAACTAACTATTGCAAGTTGTGATAGTGCTTACCCGGGTGTTTCAGTTGCTCAAGTCACTTCGCCACTGACGGGTACAGTGAACGTCAATTGGTTTTTCGATAGCTACTGGGCGTTTACCAATCCTACCATAAACGTGACCGAGTTCTGGTATCAAGTTGGTCAAACTGATCCGGTTAGATTGACCTATTGCGCGGGTGACTGTTGGGGAACGCCTACAACGCTTACCGGCGGCAATAATCCCGGCGAACAATCTGCAAGCACATCCATAAAGGTCACCAAAGGAGATGTCCTTCGATTTTATATTAAGACGCCAAATGGAGTAACGCAGGGTCAATCATCCACCCCGGGAACTCAAGAGCCCCTGGCTGTGGCAAACGTGTACCCGATGTTTACTTTCACTGTTCCGGACAGTCCGACGATGGTGACCGCAACAGCATCTTCTCAACAGGCCACGGTTAGTTGGAATGCCCCTCTATACAATGGTGGAAGGTTTATCGAAAACTATACCGTTACTGCGCTGACAGCAGATGGGCAATCCTTGGGGGGAGCGGTTCCATTCATTTGCAGCGCGACCGCACCTACGACGACGTGCACTGTGGGTGGCCTGACCAACAATACGGCCTATAAATTTCAAGTTGTGGCGACCAATGCTGTGGGTGACTCCATCCCTGCAGTTACAGGCGTATCGGTAACCCCGACGAACACAATTCCTCCTAATCCACCAACAATTACCCAAACCACTCTGGATGATCAAAAGGTCAGCCTTACATGGATATCCCCTAATCCTGTTTATCCGTCAGAGGCAGTGGGCACGGTCACTCCAAGCACATACACTTGTGCTTTGAGTCCTGAGAGTGGAGCAACATTGATGAATCCACCCATCCCATACAATGGCAGTGGTCCCTATTCGTGTTCCTTCTCTGATCTCACCAATGGGCGGCCTTATGTTGCAACCATCACAATCAATGCCGGCAACCTCTCAAACTATACCGTCAGCAGCATTCTGATCCCGCGCACGGTACCTGGAGCACCGCGAAATGTGAGTGCAATAGGCGGCGATAGATCTGCGACTGTCACTTGGAGCCCCCCGTATAACAATGGCGGGAGTGAGATTCTGGGTTATTTGGTTACGGCCAAATCCAGCACAAACTCCACCGATAAAACCTGTCTGGCATCAGGTTCGAGTGCTACGAGTTGTACCTTTATGGGTGGTACAGATTCCCAAAATTCAAACGCCTTAATGAACGGTGTGGCGTATGATTTTGAAGTCATTGCCCAGAACATGGCGGGGAGTAGCATACCGGCGATCACACAATACCCAGTCAAACCGATGCCCACGAATAGTCCCGGTATTTTGACAGGCATCATGGCTAAACCTGGAGATGCCAAGGCTACGATAAGATGGACGCCGGACACAAACGATAACGATCAACCTATTCAACAGTACATTGTCAATGCCTTAGGAACTGATCGCTACTGTTATTCGGAGGCTAGCGCCAATAGTTGCACCGTCATCGGCTTGACGAATGGTCAAAGTTACTCATTCGTTGTGAAGGCTCGTAATTCTTTTGGTATAGGGCTGGCCAACACGCCGGATTCTATGTCCACTGCCATTCCATTTACGGTCCCTGACAGCCCACAATCTCCCGAGTTAACCACAGGATTAAGCCAGCAACTGATTGCTATCTGGAAAAATCCCACTTTCGATGGCGGAAGCCCCATCATGAGTTATCAAGCGCTTGCTTATGAATTGGGGAGTACGACATCCACTAACAACATGTGCACGATCGATGAGAGTGGCACGACGTGTTCCATCCGCCAGTTGGATCCCAATAAGCTTTACACCGTAAAAGTGATTGCGATCAACGCTGCCGGACCCAGTGCGCCTTCTGTCAGTAGCAACGCGATTTCACCTACCTACAACCCCTATCCGGATATTCCGTTGACCATTCCGGCTATTCCGGCCGTGGGGCCTGCCATACCGGATATTATTCCACCGATTCCGACGTCAATCCCTTGTATTCCAAGTATCTTGCCAGGCACACCTGAAACGAGTGCTGTTCTTTTAAACGTTGGACTTGGTCTGATGAAGTCACCGTGTGCGAGGGGAACAGGGGACAATATAGATCCTATGACTCCCAGCGTCTCTACCGTGACTGCAAATGGTTCGGTGACAATCGTTATGCCACCCAGAGATGCTGTTGCTCTTCCTGGAAATGGATCTGTCACGGTGTCTTGGACCCCACCGAGCATGGGGCTTAACGGAATTTCTCAGTACCGGGTCACCCTTTCCAATGGGAGTACCTGCACCGCAATGCCCCCGCAAACGAGTTGCACCATCTCCGGACTCAATAACGGTCAAAGCTATACCGCCATCGTGGAGGCCATCACAACCTCCGGAACAATCCTGATGGGTGTTCCGACGAACTCGGTAACTCCATTCAGCCCAAGTGAAACGCCTAATACGGTCACTGGTGTCAAGGCGACACCGACCAATGGAGGTGTTTCCGTCACTTGGCTCCAACCCTTCAATTTTGGCCCTCCCATTCTGAGCTATAAGGCTATTGCGATTCCAACCAACGCGATCGTCTCAAATGCTTCGGACCTTAATGCCTATCCGTCCTGCAGCGTTAGTGCGCCGACAACGACGTGTGTCATAGAGGGCCTGAATACGGACCTTACTTATGACATTGTTGTGATTGCGATCAATAGTGTCGGCAATAGCCCGATCGTCGGGACATCGAGTGGCGGACGGAACTTGAACGGGGCGGTCACCATCAGCATCATGCCGTCAGGGGTGCCTGGGATACCAACTATTACCCAGGCTGTTGCTGGTAATGCAAGCGCCACGATTAGTTGGACAGGACCCTCAAGTCCCGGAAATAGTCCTATCCAGACCTATGTAGTTCGCGCATCTACTGGCGAGATGTGTACTGCATCGGCTCAAGCCTCGTCATGTACCGTATTCGGGCTTCGAAATGGCACCCCTTACACCTTCACCGTAGCGGCGATCAATGCGCAGGGGGCTGGCATGTTTTCGCCCCCGTCTGAGGTCGTTATTCCATCACCCACGGCTTCCCAGAGTTCGACCTCCTTGAGGATCACCCTAACCTCAGGAGCGATCCCGACAATACGATACTCATCGAGTAGCGCCAAGGTCAGTTGGATTGCACCGAAGGGTCCCATAGAACCGCACCATTACGTGGTGAAGGCCTTGCCGGGAAAAGCCAGCTGCACGACGAGGGCAACACGATGCACGATCAATGGCCTAAAGCCCAATAAAACCTACGTCTTCAATCTTTACACGATTTATCGGGACAAAAGACAACAGGCCGTGATTCGATCATCTAGTGAGACGGCAACGACGCCTGTGGCAAATACCCCTGCAATTGAATACCCGCTTCAAATGACCGCAAGTAACTCTGTTGGGGCGAGTGCGAGTGCGGG
>Ga0007862_1000091_pt1 | contig 30323 bp, 48 predicted proteins | sample CryBogCBH20Aug07_FD_71206 | JGI IMG/M metagenome (GOLD analysis project Ga0007862, IMG submission 71206) | Freshwater microbial communities from Crystal Bog, Wisconsin, USA - CBH20Aug07 | ecosystem: Environmental > Aquatic > Freshwater > Lake | place: Crystal Bog, Wisconsin, USA | collected... | reverse complement strand
GAGGCTGTCAGGTTTGTGGTCAGGGAGGCCAGATTCGCGATGCTTAGGACGTTTAGGGTCCCCGCGTTTGCCACGGAGGTCTGAACACTCGAAGCCGTCAGGTTTGTGGTCAGGCTCGCCAGGTTCGAAACCTGAAGCACGTTCAAAGTCCCGACGTTGGCCACGGAGGCTGTCAGGTTTGTGGTCAGGGAGGCCAGATTCGCGATGCTTAGGACGTTCAGAGTCGTGACGTTGGCCACGGAGGTCTGAACACTCGAGGCCGTCAGGTTGGTCGTCAGGCTCGCCAGGTTCGCGATGCTTAGGACGTTTAGGGTCCCCACGTTCGCTGTAGTGGCCGTCAGGTTGGTCGTGAGGGAGGAGAGGTTCGCGATGCTTAGGACGTTCAGGGTCCCGACGTTCGCCTGAGTCGCCACGAGGTTGGTGGTCAGGGAGGCTAGATTCGAGACCTGCCCCACGTTGAGGACTCCTACGTTCGCTGTAGTGGCCGTGAGGTTGGTGGTCAGGGAGACGAGGTTCGCGATTTGGAGGACGTTCAGAGTCGTGACGTTGGCTGTAGTTGCCGTCAGGTTGGTGGTCAGGGAGGCTAGATTCGCGATTTGGAGGACGTTTAGGGTCCCCACGTTGGCTGTGGTGGCCGTCAGGTTGGTCGTGAGGGAGGAGAGATTCGCGATGCTTAGGACGTTTAGGGTCCCCACGTTCGCCGTAGTGGCCGTCAGGTTGGTCGTGAGGGAGGCCAGGTTCGAGATGCTTAGGACGTTCAGAGTCGTGACGTTCGCCACAGGCACTACGAGCGAAGACACGTTGGCCGTCGTGGTCACATTCAGATACGGAACTATAAAGGTATCGAAAAAGAATGTTGTATTTGTGGAATTGGCCGTAAAAGATCCAGGGACTTGCATGGTCGAAGTGTTTGACGTTCCACTCACGTTCAGACCAGTGAGTGTCCCCAGAGAGGTCACGTTCGGCTGGGCCGGCTGACTCACCACGAGAGCCACGTTCGCACTCGCAACGTTCCCCACAAGGTTCGAAGAGTTCAGGTTCGAGAGCCCCGAGGCGTTCGAGGCTACGAGAAACCCCTGTATATTCAGGCCCGTGAGTGTCCCCAGAGAGGTCACGTTCGGCTGGGCCGGTTGACTCACCACGAGAGCCACGTTGGCGTTCGCCACGTTCCCGACCAGGTTCGACGAGTTCAGGTTCGAGAGCCCCGAGGCGTTCCCTATATAGAGACTCGCGACGAGCCTCGTCACGTTCGCTGATAGACTCGTGAGATACGGGATATTCGCCTGATTTGCAAAAAGTAAAGGACTCGTGAGATTCGCGATGTTTGCGAGATTCGCCGTGAGGTTCGAAAAATAGGTCGAGCCCCAGACTTCGAGGTTCGCCGTCGGACTGCTCGTACCTATACCCACGTGGAGACTGGGCGCAAAGACGGCGGCGTACGAGACGGTCGGTGCCGCCCCGGGACCTATGGAGACTGTATAATTCAGGGATGCTGAGTACGGACCTGAGTTGGCTCCAAGAGCCGTGTTGTATTGACCGCCCGTGATGCCTTGTCCGGCCCCGGCCCCCAGAGCCGTGTTGTACCCACCAGTATCGTTCTGGAGCGTTTGCCAACCGACGCCAACATCGTACCCTCCAGTTGGACTGGCGCTCTGCATGGCCTCGGCACCCAAAGCCGTATTGTACCCAGGACCCTGGTCGTTATACATGGCGTAGTACCCCACGGCCACGTCATTCCCCCCGCCAGGGCTCGAGCTCTGCATAGAGTACGTCCCAAGAGCCGTGTTGTACCCGGCGCCCACGTCACTTTGCATACTTGAAAACCCTAGGGCAACATCTTGGCCCTGACCGGGCGAAGCGTTCAACATGGCGTTCACACCCAGGGCCGTATTGAATCCAGGACCCGTATCATTCTGAAGGGCCCTAGCACCGACGGCCGTATCTGACCCGACGGAGGGCCGGGCCGACTGCATAGCCTGGTACCCCACGGCCGTGTCCAGGGTCCCCGAGTCGTTCTGAAGTGCCCCTGTACCGACGACAGTATCGGTCACCGTCCCGGCGCCTCCGAGACCTACTGTCAGACCATGGATCGACGCATCGAATACAGACACGAAACGCGTCACGACGGCATTCGTCGCCGCGAGGTTCGAGATGGTCCCTAGACTCGTGATGTTCGGCTGGGCCGGAGAAATCACTGATTGGGCCGTCCCTACAGTCGACACGTTCCCTCCGTTGATGTTACTCAGAGTATTTCCAAAGATGAGCGTACTCGAAACGAGTCCGAAAAAAAGGTTACTGGCATTCAAGTTCCCGAGCGTGTTGCCTAGGGGCATGGCGTTCAAGCCCGCCACGTTGCTCGCCTGAATGTTACTCAGTGTGTTGCCCTGGATGAGTGCTGAAGAGACGAGCCCAAAGGACAGATTGCTCGCGTTGAGGTTTCCAAGGGTATTGCTCAAGGGCGCAGCGTTCAGGCCCACGATGTTGCTCGCCAGGATATTGCTTAGGGTGTTGCCCTGGATGAGCCCGGGAGGCACGAGCCCAAAGGACAGATTGCTCGCGTTGAGGTTCCCGAGCGTGTTCCCCAAGGGTGCGGCGTTCAGACCGACGATGTTGCTCGCCAGGATGTTGCTTAGGGTATTGCCCTGGATGAGACCCGGAGACACGAGACCAAAAAGGAGGTTACTAGCACTCAAGTTCCCGAGGGTATTTCCAAAGATCAGAGACGAATTCACAAGTCCGAAAAGGAGGTTACTGGCACTCAAGTTACCGAGCGTGTTCCCCAAGGGCGCGGCGTTCAGGCCTACGATGTTGCTCGCCTGAATATTGCTTAGGGTGTTGCCAAAGATCAAAGCACTCGAGACGAGCCCCGTGGTGAGGTTGGACGCGTTCAGGTTGCTCAGAGCGTTCCCTTGTATGAGTTCGGGGGACACGAGCCCGAAAGCCAGGTTGCTGGCACTCAAGTTCCCGATGGTGTTCCCCAAAGGCGCAGCGTTCAGACCTACGATGTTGCTAGCCAGGATATTGCTTAGGGCATTTCCCTGGATCAGAGACGGACTCACGATCCCGAAGGCCAGGTTACTCGCACTCAAGTTCCCGAGCGTGTTACCCGTCACAGAGACGTACCCGGAGATGTTGCTCGCCTGTATGTTGCTTAGGGTATTGCCCTGGATCAGAGCACTGGAGACGATCCCGAAGGCCAGGTTACTCGCGTTGAGGTTCCCGAGCGTGTTGCCTGCTTGAACCACGTACCCGGAGATGTTTGAGGCCTGAATATTACTTAGCGTGTTTCCTTGGATCAGAGCACTGGAGACGATCCCGAAGGCCAGGTTACTCGCACTCAGGTTACTCAGAGCGTTCCCTTGTATGAGTCCCGGGGACACGAGCCCGAAGGCCAAGTTGGACGCGTTCAAGTTGCTCAACGTGTTCGGATAAAACCCCGAGACGTTCGCCAATTGAATGTTTGACAGAGTGTTTCCCAGAACGAGTCCGGAGGACACGAGGCCCGTGGTGAGGTTCGACGCGTTCAGGCCTGTGAGACCCGCGCCGTTTCCAAAAAAGGCCAGGCCCGTGACATTTGCAAGGTTCGACGTGCCTAGAACGTTCAGGGTCTGCGAGCCAAACACCACGGCCGAGTTTGCAAAGAGGCTCGTCACGTTCAAGGTGTCCATGTTGGCCGTCCCAAGGACGTACAAGTTGGACCCGGGTGGGGGACTGACCAAAGTTCCTATAGAGACCCCGTTCGAGTACGCGACATTTCCCGCGTTGCTTGTCCACTGGGACGAGGTCACGGCGACGTTCGCAGCTGCAGACACTCGTCCGTACTGGTCCACGGTCACCTGAGACACGTTCGCGCCCGAGCCCCATGTCCCTTGGGCCGTGTTCAGAATCGGCAAATTCGTAGGGAGGATGGCCCCTTGGAACGCGAGACTCGTGACGTTCAGACTCGTCAGGTTCGCCGACCCACTCAGGTTCGCGGCGTTCAGGTTGGCGAGACCCGAGCCGTTCCCGTAGTACGCGCCCGAGACCACCGTGCCCGCGTTGACCGTTCCAGACACGTTCAGAGTCACGTAACTGATATTACTGATGATAGATCCCGCGACGTACAAGTTTCCTGTAAAGGTTCCGTCCCCTGAGATGATATTTCCACATAGGACGTTCCCGTTTGTACTCAGGACGTTTGATGCGATGGTGACGTTGGCCGGCGCCGAGGCCGCCACCACAATCGGTGCCGACCCGTTGGCGATGCTATCACACATCTTCTACTACTGATGAAAGAGTTTTCTTTTCAGGTATCGGCCTCAATCTCGAGCGTAAAAGACCAGTCGAGACCGTTATTATTAAGCACGTTTCCGAACCTGTCCAGGACCGTGATATTCAGGCGGTCCAGACGCACACCCCTGTCCGTCACGGGGACGAGCTGCTTGAACTGATTGAGTTCGGCCCACTGAAGTACAGAGCCGTTCGGAACGTTCACAGGCACCTTGAACGTAATCTGACTCGGCTCAAGCGAAGACTGTCCGAGGTTTTCGATCCATATGTTTATGTACGGGTCGAAATTTGTCAAAAAACAATTTTTTGCTGCGATCGACGTCCCGGACTGACCGTTTGTAAATCCCAGAAAGGAAAGGAGGCTCTGGGGTGCGACGTTCATGGTGGCCGACCCGTAGACGCCCGTGTTGAAAGTCATGAGATTCGTCGCGAGTGCGTTGCTGAACGTTCCGACGCTTGCGCCCGCGGCGGCGTTCAGGGCGCTGATGAGTGCAGGGACCGTCTGGTAATTCCCGGGAGTGACCGTGTACGTGTTTGATGTGATGGTCAAGGTGTTGTAGGGTGCCCGGATACTGTAATAGCCTATGGGCACTTGGGCATTCTTCAGAGTCACGGACCGGATCCGCCTGTGACGGTTTCCGAGAATGACAGTACACTGAAAAGGATTTCCATTCACTTTATAGACCGACGGCTGACCGTACGTGGTCGTGCCGTTGAACGTGGTCGTGCCCGTGACGTTTGACGCCGAGGCTGTATCCACATGAATCTGATACAGGTGGCTCATCGCTACTACTAAGTCCGAACAAATAAAATAGCCAAGAGACCTGCGCCCAAGAGGGCCGCGGCCAATTGCACGTTGGGTCCGGCGTCCCATGGAACGGGCGGGGGCAAGTCATTCAGGATACTTTTTTCAATTTTCACATCTTTTGTAAAAATCCTGAGGATGAAACCCGTTCCCGTGGTGTCGTTCAGACCAGAGACGGTCTGACCCTGATTGTTGACCCAATTCACGGTCAGTTGGCTCAGGCGATCTATACGTGAAGGGTACGTCACGTCCACCTTGTAATCTGCAGATTCCTTGAAGACTTTTATGGTTCCAGGCGCCACGTCAAGAGGTATCTGTGCAAACGAGTACAGGGCCGTGTTCCCCGTGACCCCCGCCTGATTACTCAGCTGCCGAGCATCCTGGTGAAAAGGCGTCCTGAGTTCGGCCACGTCGAGGAACACGAATGTGTTACTCAGGCCCGATGTATTGATAAAGGCAGAGACCAGCTCGACCCGGGATACGTTCCGGATCGGGTTGGTCAAGAAGAGAGTATACGAATTAGAATTCGGATACAGGCTCGCGTTCCTGTAGGCCGAGTCTACATAGACGATGTGGCTCGTCATCTACTTCAAATCAACATAAGTTTTTGGTGTCCAACGCGAACTTTTGTATCTATGAAAATCTGGTGGCCCGCAGCCTGAAGAGCCCGACAGAACGCCACGTCCTCGGAGTTCATGTCGACCAGGGGGCCCGCTGAGGAGCTGATTCGCTGCAAGTCACTCCAGAACCACGGGTACTTGAGGTCCTCGACGACGCCCTTGCGAATCATCATCCAGCCCATGCCTGTATACGCGACGGGGAGGTAGTGAGACTCGTTAGAGTCGAGCGCCGCGAGCTCCTCAGGCTTCATAAACTGAAAGGTTCCATTCTTGGCAAAAAAGTCCTCGTTCCACTCCTTGACGGTCGCCAAGTGCTGGAGGTCCTCCATCATGTACAGACCGGCCGTCACGTCGTGTGGGCTCTCGAGCAAGGCGAAAAAGTCCTCAGGCCTGAACACCATGTCAGAGTCGATCCACATCATGACGTCATAGTCGACCTGACCCTGGAACGGCTTCTGGTCCGGGCCCTTGAGCACGTCACCTCCGAGACACTTGGCCCGTGCGAAATGGACTACAGACGAGTACTGTTGACTGATCATGCACTGATGACCCTTGGCTGATGCCTGCATCAAGAGATCCGACCAGGCCAGGAGAAACTCGCGCGAGTACTGGCGCCCGGGCATGCAGAAGACAATTTTGACCATCTTGTGCCTGAAAAGACCCTGGTGTTTTTAAGCCTCCAGAAGAGATCCACCGATACCCTTCTCGATTTTGTAGTCGCGCTGCTGGGCCTGGACCCACGCGCCATCACCGCACAGACCGCCCGGAGTCAGACCGACCGTGTAGTACGATGCACGAGCAGAAGGGCCCGGAACGCAGTTCAGGTCCGACTTGAAATCGAACAGGGACTTGGGGCCAACCTTGGTACCGACGGTCGTCAGGTCGGACGGGGCCAGGACAAAGGTACTGGGCCGGGACATCAAGGTCCAGACGATGAACAGGAGCAGAGCCACGATAATGAAGTGCATGATCATCTTGGGCTTGATAGGCATCATTTTACTTTTGGCCAACTTTTTTTTTGGGCCCTGCGTTAAAGACACGCCTTTCCTTTCTCAAAAAGGTTTAGAAAATGCTGAAGATTGATACGGCCGAACAGCCCCAAGTACTGAACCTGGACGCGGATGAAGAGGCTCTTATGGATGAAATTTCTCTGGCCGTTCCCGAAAAGCGCAAGGCGCGCATCGTGAGGACCTTGCCCAAGTTTTCGGCCCGGGCCGCCTCGGCACCTCCCCCTGAAGATGTTGGCCTGGGGGATTTTATCAATCCTGACAAGAGATTCGGTGATGGACCTCCTCTTCCCCCTCAGGGTGAACAGTGGGAGGAGGACGGGGACGACGGAGAGGAGGGCCCGGCGTACCCTTCTGCAGCGCCTCAGGTGCCCTCTTCTGGATACAAGACGATTGAGGATGAGAAGGCCGACCTTTTGAACAAGATTGCACGTCTCATCAAGAAGGGTATTCAGGGGAACGGTCGTCTGAACTCGTACAGCGACATCGAGGAGATCCGGACCGAGTACAAGCGCATGACGTACAGCATCGACGTGGACCGATCCATCAAGTTCCAGCGCCGCATGCTTATCGCGACCGTCACGGGCCTCGAGTTCCTGAACAAGAAATTCGATCCGTTCGACCTCCAACTCGATGGCTGGTCCGAGAATATGATGGAGTCCGTGGATGATTACGATGGCGTCTTTGAGGAACTCCACAACAAGTACAAGAACAAGATTGAGGTGGCTCCAGAGGTCAAGCTCTTGATGATGGTCGGTGGTTCCGCCATGATGTTCCACTTGACCAACTCCATGTTCAAGTCGGCCGTGAACGTGACGCAGGTCATGCAGCAAAACCCGGGCCTCGCACAGGATATGGTCGCGGCTGTACAGAGAGCCCAGGCCGAGTCGGGCGCGCGTCAGAGTCCGTTCCAGGTCCCGACGACAGCCGGTCCGCCCCAACAGGGTCTACGGGGCGAGATGCGTGGACCGGGCATAGATTTCGGTTCCTTGATGGGTATGATGGCGCCTCCACCAGGGCCGGCAGCGCCCCAAGTCGAGGAACTCTCGGACATCGTGAGTGACGCGGGCGACGAAGTGAAGGACGTTTCGGTCTCCTCGGCCCCCAAGAAGAGCAGGGGCCGAGGAAAGAAGAAAGAAATTTCTATTTGAGTAATAACAGGAAATGAATCTGAGCCCCGCGCCCTTCGGCGGGCCAGGTGAGGCCGACGTCATACTCAGGGCCCCTGTTCAACAGGCCCCGGCCCAAAAAATGATGGTGGGTCCAGATCGGACCGAGTGTAATTATCTCGTTATGTTTTTCGTGCTTGGTGTGTTTTTGCTGGCGCTGATGGATTCGATGTAGGCCTCACAAAAGGCACTTGCCTTTCACGACGGTACCCGCCTCCTCCTCTTCCGCGGCCCCTTCTATGCAGACTCCAAGCGAACGGTACGTCGCGAGCCTTCTGCGCCACATCGAATAAAGTACTGACCATGAATCGACCACGTCCCAAATCACCGGACGTGAAGCACCTCGCATGATGCGACCTATAGCCTGCTTCACGTCAGAGTGCGGAGTCACAAGGAAAATAGTATCGAGCGTCGGGATGTCCAGACCCTCTTGGGCCAGACTAAACGTCCCTATGACGATCCGGGCCCGGGCCGACTCGTCGAGCGCCTCCTGTTTCATACCTCCAAGGTACAGGGCCGAAGAGCCCTTGAGACCCTTGTGAAGCAGGGCCGCATGTTCTCTCCGGTCCGTCAGCACGAGTATGTGACGCCCTGTGCTCTTTTTGATAATGTCCAAAAGGAGCTCGTTCCTTTCGGGGATCCGAGTCAGTACATTCACGAGTTCGGCAAAATTTAATTTTCCAAAATTCGTCACGGGCGGAGCTTCACGGAACACGGGACACGTGAAGGGTACCCGGCGGACCACGACTTGTTCTTGGGCCGTTCTTTGGAGTCTGAAAAACTCGGGGCCGAGAAACCAATACAGAACGCGCGTCAGGCCATCCTTGCGTTCAGGAGTCGCCGTGAGACCGAGCGTGTACTGGGGCCGGAACAGAAACATGGACTGCGAGAACGCCTCGGCCGCTATGTGGTGCGCTTCGTCGACCACGAGGAGACCCACGGAATCGAACGCGCCCGGGGGCCACGGGCGTACGCACAAGGTCTGAATCATGGCCAGGACAAAGTTCTTCCCTTCGACATCAAAGACGTCCTGCTGGACCCGGCCGATGGTGGCACCCGGGCAAAACTGCTGAATACGCTCGATCCACTGGTCCGCCAAGAACCCTTTGTGGACCACGATCATGGTCCGGCGCCCGAGCCGGGCCGCAAGGGCCAAGGCGCAGACCGTATTGTGGGTCACCGTGAAATCACCCAAGAGAAATCTGCGATTTCCATCAATTTCAAATCCAAAATACTCGCCCGGACCTATAGACTCGAGCCTGATTCCCGTCACGAGGACATTCTTTTTGTGAGTTCTCGGCTCGGCCACTTTACGCAATACTTTACAAGGAACTTCCTCGACTCCCTTTCCTGAAATTGAACACCTGAAATACGTTCCTTTCTTTGGTCCTCCTGGGGCATTCGTGCAGATTTTCGTGCATTTTTTCTTGTAACACGCAAATCCGAGAGATCTGCACAGAAACAAGATATCATCCAAAAGTCTTTCATTTTTTTGAGTAATTTCCCAGCCGGATCCTCCAGGGACTACAGAACCATCAGAATCTATGAGCCCGGCCAGAACCTGCAACTGGACCCAACGCGAATTACACTTGTACACGTGAGGAATGTGTTTATTCTGTACAAGATCAAGATCTCGAAGCGTCTTGAAAAAAAAGTTGGGCCTCTTGGCGTCCATGATTCGATAATCGTACTTGCTCGTGTAATTCAAGTGTAGTCCGTATCGTCCCAAATTTCTATGGAAATAATGAAGGACCGGAGATTCTTGACTTGTTATGACTGCGGACCGGGATGAACCGTCTCCGAGCCAGTATCCCAGCATGTATGGATCGAGAGGAACTTCTCGCTCTGGAAAGGTGACGGGTGCGCGCCATCCCTTGAGATCTGCCCGCCGGCCCGTCGACAATTTCAAAAAGTCCTTGACGCACACGTCCACAATTTGACCATTCTTTTCCTTTTTCTTTGTGCTCGTCTTGAGTGAAAGAATATGAGATTCGTTCACCACATATGGGTCTCCCTTGACGGGGACGACTCTGTACAACTCCTCGCGGCCAGTACATGTTGATAGGACTCGGCGCGGTGTCGAGTCATCACCCATGAGGAGTTCCCCGGGGATGATATCTTGGACCATCTTGATCGTCCCGTCGAACATCAACACAGGAGTGTCCTTTCCAAGACACTTGCCTAGCCCTACGTCCAAAGAAAGAACGCCTCCTCCCACGGTTCTAAAAGCCTCGAGGCCTTTTGTGACCGCCTCGACTTGGTGTGGTCGTAAATCGCCGCGAAAGTCAACGTGAATAGGAGCCCCAAGGACGCCCTGGGTGGGCGGACCGGCGAGGCCGCAGTGCCGTGGTACGAGTATCCGGCCCTTCTCGGAACCTTCACGCCATATACGAAACGACGGTGACTGTATACCCAACGCATTCTCGATTGGTCTAACTGTGAGGGCCTTTTTTATTTCGGAACTTGACTGAACTTCCATAGGAACAAAGGACGCGAAGCTCTTTAGGCCAGAGGCTTTATGGAGGCCAGAATCCAGTGTGTCTGTCCTTCCCAGACCTTTTGGACGAGTTCGACATCGCACGTCTCACCTGCCCCGAGATCTTGGATGGGCCGGATCCCCTCGATCTTCACGGACCGAGGGACCCTGTTGTACCTCCATGGGATCTTCACTATACGAAAAAGCCCTTGGCCCATGTCGAACTCGATGTACTTGCGTCCTCCCCAGTCATACATCGGTTTCGAAATTTTCACAAACATTATTTTTAAAAAGTTTTTTCTTTTTTAAACTCTAGGATGATCCGGACCGTCGCATCATCGTTCCTGTTCATGGTCCCGGCAAATTTGTTTTTTCTTAGAGGTGAAATATTCCGGGCCAACCTGTGTCTTTTGGCTATGGGTCTATCCGTGGCGAACCATTCACACGTAGGTCACGCCGACCCGTGGCGCCGCGAGCTCTTCATGCGTCTAGACACGTTGTACATGCCCCTTTTTGCCGTGTACATGGGCTGGACGCTCCGTTTCGTCCCGAGACTCTTGGCCGTCTTGGCCACAGGTATGGCCTATTTATGGTTCGGTCCCTTGAGTGATGGAGGAGTGACGCGTGTCCATCACTATTCGGAACTTCAAAAAGATCTCCACGTTCTTTTTCATTTTTGTTCCATATTGGGATTTACGGCCCTGTATCATATTCAGGTACTGTCCCTGATGAGTTCCTCGAGTGAGGTATAGTACCGGGCCAGGTCCTTACGGAACCGGGCATCTTGGGGCAGTCCGTTCTTGATGATATAGGCCAGGTTCGCCTTGCTGTACTTGGTCCTCTTCTGATTCTCCGTGGGTTTACGAGGCGTGACTTTCTTTTTCTTCGTGGAGGTCCCCTCCGTCTCACGGGCCGCCGGTCTGCCCAAGAAACTCAGGGCTTGCATGACCGTGTCTGAAAGATCATCCTTTTTCTTGTGACGTTCGAAGAATTCTATCCATTCGGGATTCGTCTCTTTGATGAAAGCCCGGGCCCTCTCGATAGAGGCCGCCTTGCGCGCCGCGTACTTGGCTTTGCCCGGTCCGGCCACGTCCGGGACCTTGAAGCGCGCGTCCCAGATGATGACTTGGCGCGTCGGATCCTTTGCAAGCAAGTACGCATGAAGCAAGTGCTCGACGGACTTCATACCCTTGTTCCGATCGGGCTGTTTCTCGATGATGACCTGGCGCGACTCGAGAATCCAGGGCTTTCTGTCGAGGTGCTTGACGAGACTGAGAAAGAGACCGTCCGAGTGGTTCGGAGGCACGCCATCCACGTCCCAGTTCTTAATTTTCTTCGTCTTGGGATCGATCATACACATGGCGAGATTCTTTATTCCCACGTCAATACTTAAAAGCATCCTATTATTTTCAGACAAGGATTTCTTTAAAATGGCCGAGAATCCGCTCCACTGTTGGTGGTGTTGTCACCCGTGGGAAGGTCCGGACGTGCACTTGCCTTTTTCATACGATCCGAAATTGAAGCGTTTCGAGACCGAGGGTCACTTTTGTTCCTTCGAGTGTGCCAAGGCGTACGCCCTCGACCGGGCCGGGCCCAGGTACGGTGAAGTCCTCGAGTTCCTGGCTCTCATGCGTAAACACGCGCTCGGGAAATACGTGCCTCTGTGGCCCGCGCCCAAACGCCAAGCGCTCCAGATTTTCGGAGGAACCTTGAGTATTTCAGAATTTCGACAAAGGGCGAGTACGGCCCCATGGGTCCAGAGTCCGGTCGAGATTCACAGACATCACACCATCTCTGAACTCGCCAAACAGACGGCCGAGGCGAGTGGCGCGGACGGGGACGGGGACCTGAAACTCAAGAGGACGAAACCCTTGAAACGTGCCGAGTCAAAACTCGAGTCAGCCCTGAAACTGAAAAAAAAGGATGTGTGTACGTGAGGGCTTTCGGACCTCCACGGTCATTCACTTTTTCGAAGAATGGCGGCTGCCGAGACGCTCCGGAACCACGTACGGACCTCTCTGGCGCGGCTGGTCCCGGACCGCCCGTACGCCCGCAACATCGAAAAGTCCGTGTGGGAATGGGCCGTGGCCGAGACGAAACGCCACGGGGAACCACACGCCTTCGAGAATCGTATTTTCCGGTCGCGTTACAAGCACAAGGCCCTGACGCTCATCAAGGAGCTCACGCGGGGCGAGTGGATCACGTGTTCTCTGGCCCCTGACGCGTCGGGCCACGTCCGTGTTGCGCTCGGTACGCAACCCCAGCTTATCCATAGAATCCTTTCCAAGGAGATCAAGTCCACGGATCTGGTACACATGAGCCCCCAGGCGCTCTGGCCCGAGGGTCCTACGGCAGCGGCCGTCCTTCGCGCGAAAGAGAGGGACCTCCAGAAGGAGCGCGCCAAGGCGAGTGAAGAGAACTACACAGGTCTCTTCAAGTGCGGGAAGTGCAAGTCGAAGAAGACGACATTCTATTTGCTTCAAACTCGGTCTGCAGACGAGCCAATGACTGCGTTCATCACGTGCCTAGGTTGTGGAAACAGGTGGAAGAGCTGATCGCCCCTGCCTTTCCGACCCCTCAGACTTTTTTCTCGTGTAATAGTACCAACTCTCATGGCTCGCGGTCGTCCCTCCATCCCCCATAACCCGACGAAGTTCATGAACTCCAAGAAGCGCGTCATTTTCATGACGGCCGAAGGCAAGTACGTTGCCAAGTCTGAGGACGGCAAGAAGGTCTATGGACCCAAGGCTCACTATGTCAAGAGCCCAGGCGGTACCGTGCGTCACGTGAAGGAGTCTGACGCTCGCGTGCCGACCGCCCTGCGCACCAAGGCCAAGCGCGCTCCCCGGTCCAACCGCGGCAAGGCCCGTGCGCCCTATGCCGGCGTGCGTGCCGGTGCCCTGATGGCTCTGTTCAGCCCCAAGCCCAAGCGCGCCGTTGGTCGCCCGCGTAAGCACCTCGTGAGCCCTGGTGCGCGCATGGGTCTGGCCGGCATGAAGATCGTGCCGCGCCGCGGTCGCCCGGCCAAGGCCAAGGAGGGTATGGGCATGGGCGTCAACGCTCGCCTGCGCAGTGCCACCCCCATGTAAATTAATTTTCGTGAAAAATAGTAAAAATGGAAGCCACGAATTTCATGAATTTTAAGCGCCGGGTCATTTACCGTACGGCCCAGGGCAAGTACGTCGTCAAGACGGAGACGGGAACTTTGGCCTATAACCCCAAGGCTAAGTTCTACAAGAACCCAGCCGGGTCGACCGTTGCTACAAAGTACGTCAAGAATAAGGTCCCCAGCCCCATCCGCCCCAAGTTCAACCGCAAGGAGCGTGAGAACTCGGGCAAGGCTCGTGGAAAGTACGCCCCTCGTGCAGGCGGCGTGCGCGTCCTCCCCGTGAAGCGCAAGCCATATGCGCTGGAGTTGTTCGAGGGCTACAAGCCCAAGCGCGGCCGTGGTCGCCCACGCAAGCACCTCGTGAGCCCAGGAGGCAATATGGGCCTGGCCGCTCTGTTCGGCAAGAAGCGTGGTGCGTAAATTTTACTTAAAAAGATTTAGGGTCAACACCAGCAAAGAGTGAATGTCTTCACTCGTGCGCGTCTGGACGAATGTGGGTCAACGCAAGCCCAAAGCGCTCCTTGCCAAGGTGGTCTCCCGAGCTTCAGGACCCGTGTATACTATACGGTACTTGAGTCCCGTATCGGAAGAGGACGAATCCGGTCGTCAGGTCTTCCGATACGAAGATGATACTTACGAAGTAGATGATGATTCCGTGGCGGAGTGGCTAGATGCAGACACGGAAGAGGACGTGGGATACAAAGAGGTCGAACAGGGTGCATGGATCCGTGAAGATGACGATTCGGATTACGTCCCGAGTTCCGAGTCGGAGTCCGAGGACGAGGACGAGTCTGAGGAAACGGAAGAGGAGGAACCTGAGGACTCTGACGAGGCCGAGGAGGAAAATAGTAGCGACTATGAGTAAAGAAAAGAATGAATTGGCTCCTGTTGCTTCTCGTGCTGATTCTCTCCGTGTGGTTTTTCCGCTCGTGTCGGCGCCGTGAGGAAAAGTACTGTGGGTGTGGAATGGCCGGTTAGAATTTTCCTTGCTCAGAATAAATGGGCTTTACCATAAGTTTTGGAAACTCCCCAGGGACTCAGTTCGCCAATATGGGCTTCATGTTGCTTATCCTTGCCATTTTCCTGTTCTTCACGGGGCTGTGGCGGACCCTGAGCGACAAGTGGAACGCCTTTTTCGGCTCTTCCGTATGGTCCAGCACTATATCAAACATCAAGACGACATGGGCCATGCCCCCGCAACCCGCCCCGCCTCTTCAGGCCCCGGGCGTCAATCAGATAAAAACAATTTAAACGAAAAGACTAAATGTCACTTTCTCAAAAGTTCTTGAGCGTCTTTAACCCGCTCACAGAGTCTCATGTGCTCTGGCTCAAGAAGATGATGGACGTGGCTGGAAACATGCACCCGGAAAAGAATGCAGATCTCGTCAACGAGATTAACATGAATCCCATGGGCCTAAAAATAAAGACCCAGGATGCTCTTGATTGGCCCCATGTACACTTCGTCCTGAGCGCTACGTACGCTCGAGCGGTCCTTTCAGATCGCGCATTCATTCCAGTAGCAGAATCTCGTCAAGTCTTGTAGCGTAAAACTCGGGCTCTGCACTAAATACCATCAATTTTCCATCAAAACTAAACCGGCCCCCTCGAGTATCTAAATCTTCTACTGTGACCATACTCAAAAAGTTCTTTGTACACGTCATCTGAAGCTCAGCCAAGTCCCACCGGCGCAGGAACAAAAAGTTGAGCTCCTCATCGTGTGGGGCCGGTAATACGAGTTGGCCCGACGTGTCCGGCCACTCTTTCTGTCTTATGTAGTGCGTCTCGATCATCTTGGCAATCAGCTCGGCCTGATCAACGTTCTTGAATCCTACGAGAGATGTCGTCGCATCTTCATCCATCCGAACCGTAAACACGTGGTTCGGATGAGTGTTTATCGTCCAGTGAAACTTACCTCCTTGACGAGTCTTGAAGTTACGCACGGGCCGGACCGGGGGCAGAATTATTGTAGCCATCTTACCTTACTAAGACCCAAGAGTCTTTAAGAAAAAGAGGTTCTGTGTACACCTGGGCTCAGGGGCCCTCCAAGGAAAAGACAAAACAGTAGTAAGGGAGAATGGCCTGTGAGTGCGCCGTTTGCTACTCCGAGGCGGGTCCCTTCCAGAAACTGTGCTGTGGGCACGTTTTCTGCAAGGGCTGTATAAAGAATTGGTACCTGAAGGGAACGGCCGGCGCCTCGTGTCCCATGTGCCGCGCGCCCGTGTACTGGTCCGGGTTCCACAGGGTCCGAGACCAGTGGGAAGAGGAGGCCTATGAGCACAAGTGCGCCGAGGCCTACGGACAGGCTCTCGATGACGTGTTTGAGGAGGCTCAGGCCTTTGCGGCCGAGTTTTCGCCGCACTGGCGCCACAGAATATTCAAGGATCTCATCGAGGACTTTAGCGACCTCGAGAAGACGTACAGGTTCCTCAAGTGGCACGAGGTCCATCCAGACGAGATGGCGGAGGTGTTTTATCACGGCGACTACTACTCGGACCGTAAGGTGGGCAAATTCAGATGGACTGACGATCCGCCCAAGGAGTTCATGACGCGGTACCCAGCGGCCACCAAGAGCGAGCGATCCGGTTCAAGACGAAGAGCGGCCCAAGACGAGTGGTTCGAAATGACCGTGTACCTTCAATTGTAAGGAATAGCGCCGTCGGGCGCGTGTAACATGAATATCCCCAAGATAATCACAACGAGTCCCACGTATTGAATAGGATTTGTCAAGCGCTCTCCGAACAGGAAATAGGCCGCGATGGACTCGAGCACGGCCGAGACCCCGTCCCACATACCGTTCACATAAAGAACGTTCCCGACTCTCAAAGACCTGATCAAAAAATAAATCACGCCTATGTATCCGAGGGTTCCCTGTGCGAACGCCTTGGCGCCCCCGCCCCGTGCGAACGCCTTGTACCCGAAATCTCCTATGATTTCAGCCACGGACAAGAGACCGACATCAAGGTTGCTCATGGTATCCGCGAACAATTTTATTATTCATAATCATCGTTGGATACGCCGTCACAAAGTCCGGGCAATAGTCCGTGTCACAGTTGACAAAGTGATACGGAAGGGCCATTCTGTCCATATAGGCCACTTGCTTCTGACACCAGCCGCACTTGGGCGACCCGAAGATCACCGTCTCCGTGTATCCACTTGAGCGCCCGAGGCAAAAGAGGACCAGAACGAGCGCAAGGACCGCTATGAGGAGCGGACGAGCCATTTAATAGTACTGGACTTTATTATCCACGGTCTGCATATAATTGATGGGGGCACCCTCGATGCCCTCCCGGGTCTGTTGGACGCACGCGGGACACGTGCGAGGGCCGAGGGACACGAAGCCCGATGCGCGCGCACATCCATAGAAGAACCACACGGCCAGAACTATAAGGACGCCCCATACGAATCCCTTGATCATTCTTGGGACGTGCACAGATAAAAAGTTGGGCGCCTGTACTTGTAGAATGGACGCCCTGGAAGCTGTGATCGATCTCGTGAAGCAAAATGAGGAACTGGCGCACACGGTCGACGCGTATGAGGAGTGGTTCGAGAGCCTGGTCGGGCGGGCCGTGACCATCTCGCGGACGCACAAGAAGAAGACGGAGTTCATCACGGGCGAGGTTGAGGAGTTCGAGCCCGGAGAGGGCTGGATCGTGCGTTGCATCGAGAATGACGAGATCTTGACCTTGACGTTCGAGGACCTCCTGGACGGTCGGGCCTGGATCAACAAGAAGCCGGAGCCTATTCAGCGTCCGAAGCGCACGGTTCACTTTGAGGACCACGAGTAGCCTTGGCGTGCAAATCTTTCGAAAACTTCAAAAGTCCTGGCCAGATGACGTTGTCCCATAGTTCCTCATCTCGCGTAATTTCAATCGTGTTTGTTTTTTGATTGTACTGCTCTATTAACTTGGCCCGGACGAGTCCGAGCATGTGCAGATAGACCTGGATCTGCACATTCTCATAGTCCCTGACGCACTTGAAGAGGCCCCGGGTCCTGTTCTTAATCTCCACGAGAGTTTTGGCGCCCTCAGGACTTATTTCCAGGCGATCGATGCGCCCCGCGACGACAAAGTCGTGCGTGCCGTGCGTGGCCACCGCGAGCGAATACGTTGCGTTGTCTCGAACGAGCACAGAGCCTTCTTCAGAAGAGACCTTATCGGCCGTGCGGTCTTCCGATCGCGTGCCGTGCGTCGTGTAGCACCGGGACCGTACGTGATCTATGATTTTTTGTTGGTCTTCCGTTCCCAGAGACGTATCGGCCATGATTTTCGTCCGGGCCTCTTCGAAAGTTGCTTGGGCCTCGGTCGAGTCCTTGGCTTGGACATTCAGGGCGGCACTCAGGGCCTTCTGAGCCTCTTGAGACTTGGCCAGAGCCTCATGGGCCGCGTCCGTCTTGGTCTTGCCTGAAAAAGTTTCAGGAAAGTATTTTTTCCAAATTTCGTCCCGGATCTCAGCCACGGGTTTATACGGATTCAGGCCCAGGACGGCCGCAACGTCACTCGCTTTTATGACGACCCGTCGGGACATGGTATGTTTGGCTCCAAGACCCTTCAAGTCTTTAGGTGGTGCATACAGGACTCGTTTTTTTTGTGGACTCTTTAGTAAAGATGGGTCTCTTCGGTTCCAAGCCTGCCGTTCCTAAAGTCTCTGGCCCTGCCAAGGGCAAAGGCGCCAAGAAAGGGCCGCCCCCGAAGAAGGGAGCCAAGGGGGCCAAGGGAGCCAAGGGGGCCAAGGGAGCCAAGAAACCCATGGGAAAGACGAGCGGCTACGAGTCCTACGACGAGTACGCCGACGAGTACGCCGACGAGTTCACAGAGGAGCGCGTGCCGAGCGGGTACGGGGAGGGCGAGGCGTACATGATCCCGGGCGTGTACATGACTGAGAAGTATCTTGGAAATCAGGTCCTTCAGCCTTCTGACGTGCCCAAAGGTCTTCCCGCCAAGCGTACCAAAAAGACGGCGGATCGGACGAAGATGCCCAAGGCGCCCCTCATGACCAGCGGCTACCGGGAGTCGTCCCGGGAGTCGGGCATGGGCCATGTTCGCGATCTCCTGACTCCTCAGGAGCTGTATACCGAGCTGAGTCCGGCACCTCTCGATGGCATCGAGAAGGTGACTCACCCAATCAATATAAGTGTCATTTTGCTCATCATGCTATTCATTTCCTTTGTGGTCTTGCGTAAGTGAAGACTTAGGTCGCGCGCTTGATGCCCTTGTAGAGCGCCAGGGCCAGGAGCGCACCAGCCACCTGAGCCATGATGTACTGTGGAAGTTCAGACAGGGCCAAGTCGCCCTTGACGACCATGGCCAGCGACACGGCCGGGTTGATGTGCCCGCCTGACAAAGGACCGACCATAGCGATGGCGATCAAAAAGCCGGCCGCGATAAACAAAGGCTTGCCCGTGAAAAGCACGGCTGCGACCAGGACGAATGTGCCTAGGAACTCGGCCAGAATGTGCTTGAACATCTTACTTACTAAGAGCGAAGTAAAATCTTTGAGAGTGCCCAGGCCGTCTGACCGAACGTCAACCAGAAGAACTGGGGCGTGAGGATCCGGCCTGCACATTCGCAATTCATTTCCTTTTCCTTTTTGATGTACCACAGGGCCACGAAGCCATATGCGACAGCCAGACCCGCCATGGGCCAGTCAAGCAACGCGTCCAGACCCAAGAGCGTCGCAAACTGAAACACGAGACCGGCCGAGAAATAAAACTGCATAAAGTCCCGACTGAGTCCCTTGGCACAGTCGCACTTGGACAGGCCCTTGATCCACCTGAGTACAAAAATAAGGATCAGAATATTCAGGACTTCGAACCACATCTGACTCTACAGTTGTGCAAGAAAAGAGATACGGCGCGTTGGTCCGCCCCTTTTGGAATTTTTTTTAAAAATTTTGTTTTCAATTCTTCACTGACCGACTCGACTATGGCATCTTCAGACCGGTTGTACTCATCGACCAGGTCCCACCACTCGGGCCCCTTGGCTACTTTGGTTCCTGATCTGAGCACTTGTATGGAACGCAGGTCAGGAACGTGTTTTTCAAGGACTTTGTTGATTTCGTCACGGGTCAGGACGGACAGGTACATGTGGACCCGACACCGACGATTGAGGACTTCCATCCTAGTATCATCATTTACTTTTTCCTTGCCAACTAGTAAATGAAGAACTATTTTTACGGTGCTATTCTGCTCCTGATTCTCCTGCTTATTTTTAGCCAGATGCGTTCGGGCTATTACGATGACTCTCAAGTTCCCGACATGAGTGCCACTATGATCCCGGGCGTCGGGTTCTAGCAATAAAGAGGACGAGAGCCAATAACGTAAAATGGAAACGATCCAGAAGCTCATCGACCGTGAGGACACTCTCAAGGATAAGCTCAAGGCGACTCGGATCGCCCTCAAGGCGGCTCTGATTGAGTCGGACGTGTACAAGGCTGTGCTCGAGGCGACGCTCGAGGAGAAGGACGGCTTCAAGGTGACGGAAAAGATGGCCAAGGCGCACGCGCTCAAGGTGGCCCGTGCCACGTACGACGAGCTGGCACCCGAGGGCCAGGAAGAAAAGTAAGTCTTGTGACCAAGAGGGACTAGGAGGGTCAAAGGAGCCCACACGCCGTGAACAGAAGCGTGAGTGAGCGCGCCATCTACACGAAGAAAGCAGTCCGTATTAAGGAGGCTCGGCTCGAGAAGCAAAGGGCAAATGGAGCTCATTGACTTCATCACACCCGGTATCACATTCAAGATACCTTGGGACGGCTTTCCGCTCCGCAAGCCCTCGGAGGGTCTCGAGCGAACAGCCTCGACGTACCACTATGGTGGGAGCTTGGAGACCACGCCTATCGCGGGCGAGCACTACGTTATGTGCGAAGACGGAAGTATCCAGTCGTGCGAAGAGCCCGAAAAGCCTATCGGGTGGGAACTGGTCAGAATGCCTGGGACGCTGCACGGAATAGGCTGGCGAGTCTCACAAGTGGGGTTCGAACCCGAAGAGTGTTTCGTCAGTATCCTCGGGCGCGAGGCGGTGACACCCAAGGGTCGGGGCAAGATCGGGTCGCAGATATTTGTGGCGTACGCCACCTAAAGACGAGTGACATATTGTAACTAATGCCAGAACCCCTATGGGAAGCTCTTTTAATCACAGTGACCACTCCCTTTGCCTACGTACTCACGTCCAACTTCCCCATTTTGAGCGCCTTTGTCCTCGCGAGTATTCTATATAAAAATTAAACCCTTGTTCATAGTAGGTATGAAGCGACCATGTGTTCGCACTTTGGTCGCCGTTCGCAGAGTCCAGCGTCATCCCTTGACTCGGAAGACTTTGCGAGCAACTGTCAAAATACAAAAGCACGTCGTACGGGGCGCGACCCTCGGCGTTATTCCGAGCGGTCTGAACGACGTCATGTTTCACCATGCTCAGCTAAACATGAACGAGGCCTTACACCTCGTGATTGACCAAGCCAGTATCAGTTCCATGTCGGCCATCTTGGCTATCATTCTTTTGGCTGCTCGGTCCGCGTCAGAGTGAACCGGGCTTTGGCATGTGGGTACACGACGTTGAACTGGACCCGGAGTCTGCCTTGGCCTTTGAACCCTTTGAATGGTACTATATAGTCCTCTCGAGGATCCAAAACACCCCAATCCGCCGTGTCTATGTGTATAGGCCCGTCGAAGTGTGGGACAGTGATCTTCTTCCCGTTGACCGAATCTTCAAACGAAATTGAAGTCTGATAAATGAGGTCCAGACCTTGACGCATAAACTCCGGGTGCTGCTCGACCCGTATGTGAAAGATGATGTCCCCGGCCTCTTCCCCGGGGTTCCGTGGTTGTTCCCCGAGTCCATGACCCGTGAGCGTGTTCCCGTGTTCGATCCCGGCCGGGATCTTGAGTTCGAGGTTCAGAGGTTCCTTTTTGCGACCGCCTTGACACTGATCACATGGACCTTGGGCCAGGCCCCCTTCCCCGCGACACGTTCCACACGGCTGGTTCATGATCATAGGACCCATCTGGTGCTGGATGTGGCCGCGGCCCTGACACGCCTGGCACTTTTTGCGACACGCGAAACACGTCTTGTCTATGGTGATTCGCAAATTCTTGGTCACGCCCCGGAACGACTCTTCGAAAGAGACTCTCAACTCGTGTTCAAAGTTGGCCCGTCTCACGGGTCCGCGAGGCCCTTGTTGAGGAAATCCGAACGGGTTCCCTCCGCCTCCACCAAACATCTGGGCGAACAAGTCAGGTGGGAACCCTCCTGGGGGGAATCCGTTCGGATTCCCGCCGTCAGCTGTCCCGAACCGGTCAAAGTTCTCTTTCTTCTGAGGGTCCGAAAGAATATCGTAAGCACCTTGGACCTTTTTGAATTGCTCTGGGTCACCACCTTTGTCGGGGTGGTGCTTTATGGCCAACTTACGATATGCTTTTTTAATCTCCTCATCTGAAGAACCCTTCGAAACACCAAGAGCCTCGTAGGGGTCCATCCTAATTTTAGTTACAAATTAGTCCTTTACTTGGAGACGCGCTTCTTCTTACTGAGGTGTTTGCGGACCGCACTTTGAATCTTGCGGGCGGCGGCAGAGCGCGTCGGAGTCTTGGGCTTGGCCGCGACAGTCACACGACGGACGTTCCGTGGATACACGTTTGAACGGGTCGTGGGATTCTTGAACCCTAAAGGTTTCTTGGGGTCTGCGATCAAGAGACCATAGTTGTTCGGTGCTCGTTGTGCAAGTTTCCAGAAAGTATCTTTATCAAAGTAGTCTTTGCGCCCTGTACGTCTGTTTGTAATTTCATACATGATGAAGCTCCCTTTAGGGAAGTTCAACGTGATTGGGTTGACATAGTTTGGTTCGAGGAAAATTCGAGGCACTTTTGGAAGAGCCGCAATTTCCTGGCGCGCCATGGAGTACGCCTTGTTCAGACGCTCTTTCCTTTTCTTGACGACGTTCTTTAGCATTACTATATCTCTATATTTTATTATCAACGACGGCGTTTTACAGCTCTTACTGCTTCAGGCGCCTGTGCCATTTGACGCTCGAGAGCCTGTGCCTGATTAATCGTATTATTTCTAAAAATATTTTTTATAATTCCCTGATTCACGCCCCTCCTCTGTAAGGCCTGAAGTACAGGTGCTACACGTGCACTTGTTTTGCTATTATTTTTTAGTATGTAGTTTCTAAGTGAAAGCCAGTTGTTTCGTGTTGCGCCCGCTTTTTGGAGTTCGCGAATAACAGTGTTAACAGCAGTGGAGTTATAAGTTGCGGAGTTCTGAAGCATTCTACCTATAGCAGCGTCCAAATTTCTACCCTGAGCAAGCTCCATGTTAATAGAGTTTGATAGCTTTTGAATAACTCCTGTACCCGGACTCTTCCTTTTCTTCCCAAGAGTCTGAATCAGCACTGCGCTTCTTAGTGCAGGACCAGTTTCTGCGCCGTATTGCCGAAGCCACGCATTTCTGTTGAGCGCCACCTGGCGTCCAAGGTTTGTTCGAACATTCGTCAGCTGTGAAAAAACTCGACTAAATGTCTGTGCGCGTTTGAAATTTAGTTCTTCTATAATTTTGGTAACAAATGCAGCACGCACGCCACTTAGATGACCAAAACCTTCGGAGTTGGTTTTCATGACTTGATATTCATATAAAACCGAACCAGAGTTCTGATTTACATAAGGCACGGACACAGGGTTAGTTCTTCCTATAGTTTTACCGGGCAACTTGAATACAACTTTATCTGGAGTGGGAGCTGCCCACCCAACGAAAACGAGTTTCACGTCTGGCCTGACCCAGCCGGAATATGCCGTGTTCTGTCCGTTTCTTAACGTTTTTTCGAAATCATCAAGCCATTTTTCTATCGTTCTTTTCGTTCGACATAGCTGATGGTGTTCTGGAACACTGTCAGTCTTTCCGAGTCCTATTTTCATCTCAACAATAAACACAGTGGGTTTTCGAACAACAACTCCAGAATTTCTTACTGTATTTGGAATACATATGATAATGTCTGGTTCGACGTCGTCCGACCCCTTGGCACTCTGTTTAAGCTCTTTCCAGCCAGGAAGAGAATTCACATCAGTCAGGCTAAACTTCGATTTCAAGAAAATTTGCCTTTTCGACCCCTGCATCCATCCATTCTTATTAAGAAATACATTTTGGAATGTTTCTCCGTTGTAGCTTCTCTGCACGTCTCGATCACAATCGTATACGGCGCTTACCTTATCAGCGTAAACCCATTTTTGACCATAAAATTCAAGATAAGAGCCTGTGAATGCCTGACCAGACACGATCCCCTTCCAAGCAGTCACGAGTTGGTTTCTAACACTTGATTTGATATAAGGTGGAAGAAGAATGGAAGTTTCTATGTCTTCCTCGACTTGTTCCAATTGGACTTGAGGTACACCCACGTCGGCAGCCCTTCTTTCTTCACTTGTTTTAGGCTGATCTGGAGGCGGGAAAAGTGTCAGTGCTACCTTTTTTCCAGCCTGAAAAGATACATTACGGATATTTGCCTGGGTGTTCTGCAGTCTCAATACCTGGTTATTAGTTATTATAGTGTTATTCTGTCCTAGCCTCATGTTTATCTACCACTCTACAAAGGAATTTTTATAGGAAAGGACGGCGGATTCATACCGAGGTCCGTGATGAACCCGTTCCCGAGGGCCACCTGGTCTTCCGGGTCCAGACGAATCTTGGGACCTGGATACTTGTTCAGTATGTACTGCGGCAGGGACGGGTCCCGGTTCCACGTAGACTGGGTCAAGAACTTGAGTTCATACGTCCAGTACTCGAACGGTCCGAGTCCCTTGGACTTGTACAAGGCCTGAGTCTCTGAACAGGGCCTGAGTTCCCAGTACACGTCAAGAACGCGCCTGACCCAGGTCATCCTGACAAAAAAACGAGTCCTGTGCTTAAGAGAGAAAGAGGCCCTCTTGACTAGAACCAGAAAAACAAGATGGCTACTATCACGTGGTGTCCCAAGCGCCGTATTCTGTGCGGTTTCCAGGGTGACCAGGCGGTGGTCAAGTTCGACTATTCCGTGTTTGAGAATATCGAGCGCGGGCTCGTGACTCCCTCCATGTACAACTGGATGACCTCCTGGATCCAAGGCACCATTTCCGTCGAGCAGTTGGACGCTCTGGTCCAGGGTGACCAGTTCCTGTTCCAGACGTACGCAGAGGATGCGCACCGCGCGTACCACGATTTGCCGTGGCAAGAGCGCCTGGAGATTCACACCCAGACGGTGGAGAATTTGAAGTGGGAGCTGAAGCAGGTCGAGGAAGATGAGAGTGATCTCAGACGTTACGAAAACCCGTTCGACCCCAAGAGCAGTTTGCGCGCATCGTACGACGTCTGGCACGCGGCGGAAGCCGAGGCACTGAGTAAGCTGGCTATGCAGCTCGCCGGCGAGCTGGACGAGGAGTCGCTGTGGGAGCAGGGTGGTGAAGATGGCGCGTCCCAGACGGACGGCCCGCGGTATGATGAGATGGAGGAGTGATCGGGCAGTCGGCGAAGCCGACTGGACTCTTTTATTGTGTAATAGTAGATGGAACCAGGAATAAATGTCAAGCGTCTCTTTCACGTCCCAAACCACCCCTGGCCCGTCGTCAATAGAGGATCAGTCATAAACCAAGTCCAAAAGATCCTTCAGCCGAATCACGTCACGGGCATACCTAGCCACTGGCCCAAGATGTATTACGGTCAAGGAAGGTTCAATTTGAACCTGACGCGGACGTACAGGAACACCAGTGTGAATACCTTGCCCGATGGTGCGTACCTGTATCTCATAGAGTACAATACAGAGACAAACAGGTACCACAAGTCTTTTGTCCGGGTACTCAACAAACTCGAGTCGGGCTCGCGGCACTTTCAGCTCCCTACAAACAATAAAAATAGGGTCATAATTGCGGCTGGTGAACTGTCCAAGAAAGGGTCTCAGGTTCTTTTCAATCTGGAAAGCGGGACGTACACAAAGAGTCTTATGAACAAGACTCGAAATTACATGAAAAATTCAAGTTACGTAGCCTTGGTCAAGAACGCCCTTCGGAACGCCCGACCCAATTATACGAAGAATATCCTAGTCCCACAGATACCTGCGAACGTCCAAAACTTGCTTGAACGGGGCTCATGTAGCTTCTACTTTGGTGAGCCCTCGAACAAGACGCGTCAAAAAATACAGGCCGAGCTTAAAAAAGCGGGCCTGACGACCAACAGTGCTCAGAACCTCGTTCGGAAACTGTGTTCGCCGTCCCCGAAGCTAAAGAGTCCGAGCGTCAAGAAAACAGGAAATAATGGCGGCCCTTCGATTCGCAAACAGCCAAATCGTTCAGCTAAGAGGCGACGTCAACAATAACTTGGCCAGGGCCATATGGTCCTCTATAAATAGGACCTACTGGTCCATCATGAATCAGCTAGACGATGATAGCGTCGCGGATATAAACTTCGGGTTTGACTCGGCGTTCGGGCCTTACATCAAGAGATGGCGGACCGTCGAGCCTGTTCGGGTTGTGCTCGAACGCTCGTGTGAAACTCTCAAGGAGGCGGCGTGGGTCGCTCTGAACGTGATGTGGCCCGCCGAGGGCACGGATGCACACATAATCTGCGTTCAAGAAAACCTCATGAATGTCTTTGATACCAAGTACTATCGCAAGATATACAAGGCTATGCTTGATGTGTCCCCGAACGTCCTCAAGATCCAGAGGGCCTGGCGCCGGTGCACGACGGATCCCGAGCACCCCATGTGTCGCCGGCGGCTCTTGCGTGAGTTTGAAGAATTAGAAGAAATCTTGAAATGATTCGGGTGGGTTCTGCGTCCATAAGGCGCGCGCCTCGAGGAAGCCCATGGGCGCCCGACCCAACTTGTAATTTACGTGATTGTGAATATCTACCGACCATTTGAACAGGACGTCACGATCGGTCGTCACGGGCATGGGGATCACCCCAAGAGACTCCTTGAAAGACTCGCGACATTTGGCACACGGAAGCACGTATTGATACAGACGGACAAACTCGTGAAGATCGAGTAGGCCCACCCCTGGATCAATACAGGCTGTGTGAAGCGCGCCCCAAAAGTAAGGGCCGAACTTCCTTGGGTTCATTCTGTTATTCATTTATATTTTTAGGGCGCGGGCGGCTCCACGGGCTCCACGGGCTCCACGGGCTCCACGGGCTCCACCTCGACCCGTGTGGCGTTCAGGGCAGCCTCGATCAGAGCGGCCGCCCGACTCACGGGAACATCCTCTACGTCCTCCTCGTGAACAACGGCCCACTTGTCCCCCGGACCCTTGGCGATGCGCACTTGGGACCCGCTGCGGACCATGACGTGACCCCCGTCGAAAGGGTTGGTGACAGTCCCATCTTCCTGGAAAGTCCAAACGAAATCATAGTCTGGGCCCACATGTTCCGTTTCACAAATGACGTGGCAGCTGTGCCGAACGCACAGGCCCGTCTGCACGTTTCGAATGTGATTCGGCTCTTCGAGCTCGTACAGGGCCCCCGTCTCGGCCAATCCACCTCCGTTCAAGAAAAGTCCAGAGTCGACGTGTTGAATCTTAAAAGCCATTTGGTACCTACGAGGAAAAAAAACAAGTTCTGTGAACGAGAGGGCCAAGACCCAGACCCAGACAAACACGCAAAACATGGATCCCCTCTGGACGAAACTTTATGATAGTGCCGTGGCGAATGGGACGCCTGACCCCAAGATCTTTGCAGACACGGCCTGTAAATACAGGAACAAGGTTCTCGAATTGCGGGCCCGGAGACACAAGACGGTCCTTTTGACCGAGGCGCCCAAGATTGTCGAGGGGGCGCCGGCCGCCAAGAAAGCCCCGAAGAAGGTCCTCGCGCCCGAACACAGGTGCAAGGCCCTCACGCTCGAGGGCCGTCAGTGTGGGTTCCGCGCATGGCACGGAGGATTTTGCACCAAGCACAAGCCAGTTAGAGACGAGCCGAGCACATAGTGTAATGTATTGGCAAATCGCCCAGATCCTCTTTGTGACCTTCTTTCCTTTCGTGCCCGTCAATCCCCGCGTGTCTCGTCCGACGGAGACGCGTCAGTTCTGGGTCTTTGAGTGTACAGAGTTCATGAACGTGTGGACCCTAGGAAAACAAGTTTTGCGTTCAAGAGGGGAGACTCTTGAGAAGGCCGACTAAGGAAATGCCAGAAGCGGCCCGAGTCCTCATCAATATTAGTGGTTCGCACCCCACGAGCCCTCTTGTCCAACTCGCGAACACCCTGCGGCACCAACTCACGGGCCAGACTCTTGCGCCCGACCAAGTCCTGAAGTTCGGGGACTTTACGTGTCGCGTCGTGAACGCCGATCCCTGGCCTGTGAGCATCTCGACCGAAGTCGCCGTGCACTGGCCCGATTGCCCGACGTGCTCTGATCGCGTCCAGCGTGCTTCAGTTCAACATACGGACACTCAATTCATCAAGGACTTAGAGACGGGCGCCGTTCAACATATAGGACAGACGACCGACGGCCGGCCCATCTACGTATGGACGGGACTTTCTTGAAATTCTTTTACTCTGATGTGGATGTCGAGCTAGGCAAAATAACTAAAAAGCGCCGCGCGAACCCCACGGGCCAGGACGTGTACTTGAGGCCCGACGGAACCGTAGAGCGTGACGAGGACAAGATCATAGCCGCGCAGCGTATATTCAAACACGAGTACTATAAGCCCGGTGGCCCCGCTTTCCAGAAGGGTCTTGCACGTTTCGAGTCTTGTGTCCAAGAGGTCACAGGACCCAAGTGACGGCCCCCACAAAACATGGACGGGCGCGAGTTCACCATCACGGCGAACGAAGAGACCCACTATACCAACGCCAACAGACCCATCAAATTCTCTTCGGCGCTTGAAGAGCGCGACTGGGCCCGAACCCAGACCCGAAACTGTAGCAAGTGCGGGGAGTCACTCCCCCTCACTTACTTCGGCGGGAATACGAGTGGGAATGATCACTTTGATAAAGACGGGTACAGACTCCGGAGACCGGAATGCACCACGTGTAATAGGGAACAGGCACGCGGCAAGGAGCGGGCGAAGCGCAAGGCGCGGGCCCAAGGTCTGCCTACGAAGGCCCCGCCCGGAACTCCCTGTGGAATATGCAAGTCGGTGCCTAGAGAGTGCGTTTTTGACCACTGTCACAAGACGGAGACGTTCCGGGGCTGGCTCTGTAACCCATGTAACAGGTCCCTGGGGGTTTTCGGAGACGGTGAAGAGGGGATCATGAAGGTCTTGGCGTACCTAAGGCCTGTAGAAGCCGCCCGCGAGACAAATTGAAGTACTTTTCCTCGAGTTCAATACCAATAAACCTTCTGCCCGTCGTAATGCACCCCACGCCCGTCGTCCCCGACCCCATAGTATTGTCCAGCACGAGTCCCCCGGGGTTCGAGTACGTCCTGATGAGGTACTCTATGAGCCGTACGGGCTTCTGAGTCTCGTGAATAGTGTCAGACTCTATATCAAACTCGAGTATTTCGTTGGGATAATTTGTAAATTTCTGCGTATAGGCCGAGTCACCTATAAGTTTATTATTTTCGCCCAAATGGTGAACCTGGTTCAGCATCTTGCCGATTCTTTTTTGTGAATTCTTTTTTGGAATGTCGACCGCCACGAGTCCCTGAGGGTTATACGTCATGTTCCCCTTGGCGCGAGAGGCGGCTGCTGCGCCCCCGGGCGAGAATACACACACGTCTTCCGTACACTTCATGGGTCTATAGTTGGCCAAAAGATACTGAGTCGTCTTGTTCTTTTTCCAAATGAGATTGTACTTGAACCACTCGTAATTGGAAGACACGAGTCGAGTCGTAAAGGGCTGTTGGCCAAAAAGAAGGATGACTCCCGTTGGCTTCACAAGCACGCGCTTGTACTCTTTCCACAACTTTTCGAGGTCTATGACCGTGTCCCACTTGCACCGTGTAGACCCGTAAGGCAAGTCGCACAATATGAGGTTAACGCTATCAGATGGCACGGCCTTCATGACCTCGAGACAGTCGCCTTTACAGACGCGTACGGTATCCGAGAGGTCCTCCATCTCTTAGTACAAGAGACTTTCGTTTTTTTATGTAGGATCTGGGAAAAAAGGTGTTTTGTGTACGTCACGGGAAGAGAGTCTTCCGGGGCCCGAGCGAACAAAATGATAACCTTCGTCCCCTTTGCTGACGTGGTACAATGTGCCAAAGTGCTAGACTACCGTCGCTTAGGGAAACAAAGAGTTGAAGCGTACCAGATTTGGAGAGCCCTTGTAGGCCTCTCCAAAGGCTGGGTCAACCACCCTGCGACCAAGATGTGGGCCGGACACGCGTGTTTTTTGGCCATGTACTGTAATGTCATGATAGACGAGTGGATCGTGAGAGGATTCAAAAACAATATGAAAAAATTACCACACTGTAAGAACCCCCAACCACCACCTTGGTGGGGTTGGCCACCTATCCACTTGTCCCACCAAGCTGCCCTGAATCGTAAAAGGCCCGATTGGTACCACTTTCCCGAGACTGAGTACGCCAACTGGGGGTATGTTTGGCCTACAAAGACTCAATTTCAGTTCAAAATTAAGGATCCACCACCGGAACGCGTCTGTGAGCCGTTGAAACATACTCCTCAAAAGACCTAGTATCATCGTGATAAATCCTGACCTCCCCGGTTTCATAGTTATAGTGATGCGTGTAACGAATATCATCTATTGAATATGCGTCCTCGTCACCTTGTCTCTGGACATGAAGTCCTTCACTTCGCCCTGCACCCTTTGACACGAGCCACCGCGCACGGTCGTTTGGAAGAATATCACTTTTTCCAATTTTGTATGGAAATTCAGAAATGGTCAACTCGACTTTGTTCGGAGGAAACTTGAGTTTGATACACGTCTCATAATCAAACCCAAGGATCCTACGTTCTCTC